>ODAI012148603.1_pt1 | contig 14714 bp, 11 predicted proteins | sample 1539321 | NCBI WGS metagenome assembly ODAI01 (sample SAMN02144231, study PRJEB22623) | gut metagenome | biome: sheep rumen | host: Ovis aries | place: New Zealand
AAAGGACATCGTTGCATCAGCGCCGTTTAAAGGACATCCGCTTGTGTATGTTAACTTATCCGGTACATACAATGTATGCGGAAAGTCGACGGATAATTCGCGTTTTAATATCATGAGCGCGATGATCAGTGTAATTATAGCGATCGAGGCAGAGAAGAATGGGGGACTTTCAGCTGGCATTATCACACCTTATTCTGCCCAGGCCAGACTGATTCGTGCGATGCTGATGGACTATGCAAAGAACCATGACACCGACATTGCCTGTGCGACTATTCATCAGTTTCAGGGTTCTGAGAAAGATGTGATACTGTTTGACGCAGTGGAGAGCTATCCTGCCAGTAAGGCCGGAGTTATTCTGCGCAGCACTGAGAATAACAATGATGAGAGGCTAATTAACGTCGCGCTCACGCGTGCAAAGGGCAAGCTGATCACTGTGGCAAACAATGGATTCTGGTTCAATCAGCTATATCAGAAAAAGAGCATTCTAATGGATTTGCTTGATTACCAGAGGCACGAAGGCAAGGAGATCAAAGATAAAGATCTGTTGCAATATCTGGATTCCACAGGCAAAGGTTTTGTTCGCTGCTATCCTGATGCAGCCGGACTTGAGCAATACCTTTCGGATTTGGAAAAGACAAAAGAAAAGATAGTTATTATTCTGCCGCAGTGCGTTCTATCTGATGCAAGGTGGGAAAAGATAGTACAGAGGAAACTTTCGCAGGGACTGGAGGTTATTATTAAGTCGATCGGTAAAAAGCCGTCGTCGGATACTCTTAAGAATAAGACCAGCATTTCAGAAGATGCTATTTACCCTTTGACAATCCTGGATGGAAAGGTGATCTGGTATGGATTCCCTTTTATGAAAGCCAATTTCCAGGTTGGCAATGATATCATTCGTACAAGGCAGGACTTCTCATTTCGAGTAAGTGGAGAGAAAACGGCAGACCTGCTCGGCTCCTTCACCAGCGCAGAGTTTGTCACAGAGAATGGTCATCGGCAGAAGATGAGCGATTCTGATAAGCTGAAAGAAAGCGGCTTGAAGAATTATATAGAAGCTACGAGGACCTGCCCTGAATGCGGCGCTCCGCTAACACTAGTCAAAGGAAGGCACTATCATCTTGCTTGTACAAAGTGCCGTCATACGGAATGGGTAACTGTAGACATGGTGGAAGCCTACATCCTTAAATACAGAAGGACATGCCCGGAACATGGAAGCTCAATCCAAGCCAAGCTTGGAAAGTATGGAGTCTATGCCCACTGCCTATGCGGCCATTCTATAGATTTAGGCAGCTTGTAATGCACAGCTGACGAAAGAAGTGCCGGCGATGTATTTACAAACGATGGAAACGAAATGATTAAACCGATAGTAAGAGATATGTTTTTCCTCAGCCAGAAATCTGAGGAAGCTTCAAAAGAGGATATGCCGGTAGGAAAGGATCTGCAGGATACGCTGCAGGCCAACAGGGAACGGTGTGTCGGCATGGCAGCGAATATGATTGGCATCAGGAAGCGGATCATTATTGTTAACATAGGATTCGTGAACGTGGTCATGTACAATCCAGTGATCCTGAAAAAGGATACGCCGTACGAGACAGAAGAAGGCTGCCTTTCTCTGGACGGAGTCCGGAAAACGACAAGGTATCAGAACATCGAAGTCGAATATCAGGACAGCACCTGGAAGAAGCACAGACAGCAATACTCCGGATGGACTGCACAGATCATACAGCATGAAATGGATCACCTGAACGGAATCATCATCTGAGGGCACTTCAACAGATCGTTGTGAATCTAAAATGATAGTTGCTGGTTTTGGGCCTTCTCATACAGTTATACTCATATCATCAAGAGCGCTCAGAAACCAATAACCCTGTTTCACTTCGATGGAGGAGAACACAATGGCAACATCATATGCGATCGAGTGCGGTCTTAGATGCAGAAGATTCCGGCAGGCAAAGAACATGAGCCAACAGGCTCTGGCCGATCAGTTACATATTACGCCTCAGGCTGTTTCGAAATACGAGACGTCCGGCATTTCCGATATAGATACAATCAAGCGGATATCCGAGATTCTCGGGCAGGATCTTCTGGCTGACGAGATGGATGAAGAAGGTATGGTCGGAGAGGTTGGAAAGGAAATCCTTTTTCAGCTTGTTATGAACAAAGGCTCTATGCCGACTCAGGAATTCTGTGAGAAATACCTCTTTGGAATGGGGACGGATCGTGTCAACCACGAGCTCATGAAACTCGCGAAGCTGGGGCTCTGCGTCAGAGAACAGTACACAGATGTTGACGATAAAGAGAGAGATCGACTGTTCCTGACCGCAAAGGGTGTTATTACAATTAAGAACGTCACGACATCCCTCAGTGCATCTCTTGATCTTTCAAAAGCTATCCCGGAAGTGGTTACCTATGAGATGCTGCTCTCAAAAGATGAGAAGTTTGATGAACCGGCGAACAGCTACCAGGAATTCCTGGACAGGCGGCCTTGCGAGAAGCTTGTCATGTCTTTACTGAAGAATCCGGCTGTCAATAAATATAGAGCTGACTACACAGGGTACCTCATAAAAGAATTTGCCAGTCCTTTTACAGACACATCGTTTACAGACAGCAACTTTTTGTCCTGCGTAAACTGCGAGACTGACGTTTATTATCGCATGGCCTTGGGTATTACAAAAGATGAATATGATGAAGATTTGTATTGGGAGATATTTGATGAAATAGATGATCTTGATGATGAACTATTTGAAGATAGCGACAACTCAGAGCTCACAAAGGAATTCGTAGAAAAATGGAAAAGGTACAAATTTGACAAAGCTTTCCCATGGATTAAGGAAGACTATGAGGAAGAACAATACGAAATTGATGACAGCGATGAAGATTCAGATGTTGAGGAAGATTCCGATGAGTCCTCAGAGCTGATTGAAGAAGAAGCTGCGGATGAAACAGCTTCTATATCGGCGAATGAAGATGCTGAAAGTAGTGAAGATGAAGAAATCAGGCGCAAGGAAGAGCGTTACTTCGAACTGGTGGACAAGCATAATAAGTATTGCGATATCAGTCGCGATCCCAGGGCTGTGTTTTATTCAAATATGCCGGATGACGCGGAATCCCCTTATCCGTACGACTGGTTCGGCAAGGAAGAGATCGAACAGTATATTCATGAGAACATTTTCCCTGCGCAGAATGATGATGAAAGAGAAATAGACAGGATATTGGCGGAGATAAATAGGTTAGAGCCTCGTTCACTGGATTACTATAGCTTCTCTGACGAATGGGAAGAGAACGGTCTTGCAGATCTTCTTCGAGGGATGTGGAATATTCAGAACGACGAGCAGGATGATGAAGAGGAACTTCACGGGGCCGAATGACCCCGTGAGTTCTGTACTGTTCGACTTTCTTTCGGAGATCAGCGATGATCCAACAAAAGTTGTCATACTAAACACAAACCTGGAATTCTCCAGATGGGTCAATGTCCTATATGATCAGAAGATGACCGTAGCATTAATAGGACGGCTGACACACCATTGTCATCTGATACTGTTTCCTGGAGAAATAATCGCCTGAAAGAGTCCAGTATCAATATGATCTGTAGAAATATCGCTGATCGACAGGAGCGAATGCAACGGTAACGATTAATACAGAAGTATGTCTGCAGTTACAGGGACTCTGACGCGGCCTTCAAAAATCGGTGCATTATTCTCCAAAATGGAGACGCAGCTTTCTCAGTTTTTTCTGCATTTTGGTACTTGATGATTGCAAAAAACAGCTTTCGCAGCGCCATCATAAGTATGAATTGTTGCATGCAAAGTCGCTTATCTTACTTGTGAGGGATGCCATGTGTTTTTAAAGTATGTATATGGTTATCCTTTTCATTAATAATTGACAGTAAGGAGGCGAAAATGAAAAAGCGTGTAGCATTGATTCTGGCATCGATGATGATGACAGCTGCTGCTGCAGGCTGTGCAGTACCGGCAGCGGCACCTGCAGCCGGGCAGGGCGCAGCGGCTCCCGCAGGATCAGAAGCGGTTGCTGAAGCAGCGGAAGAACCCTATGAGCTCACATTAATGTACTCTGTCGGCGCTGATTATCCCGATCAGGAAGAGGTAACAGCTGCCATGCAGGAGCTGGCGATGAGAGATCTCGGCATTAAGCTGAACATCGTTACAGTTCCTTCTTCCTACGAGCAGCAGCTGATCTTACGGCTGACTTCCGGAGAAGACCTGGATGTATTCCCGATTCCCGGAACACCCATGTCGTATATCACGAATGAATATGCATTGAACCTGGATGAGCTTATCGACAAATATGGCACAAACATTAAGGCTATATTCGGAGATGAAGCAAAGATCGCGAACATCAACGGCTACGTATACGGTGTTCCGATTGTCAAGGAAAGAGACTACGCCGGCGGTATGATCATGCGCAAGGATATCCTTGATGCGTGCGGCATTGATGTAGGCGAGAACTGCAGCAATCTGAAGACCCTTGAAGATATGACAGACATATTCGCCAAGGTTCACGAGCAGTTCCCCGACATGGTCGTATTCGGCGGCGGTTATGTCTACACACCCGCGTCCATGTACCTCGGCAGACACATTGACAATATCGGCAGCGATTTCGGCGTGCTGCTGGATCCAGTCAATGATACGACTGTCAGCAACTGGTTCGAATCCGATGAATACATCCGCAGGGCCAAGCTGATGAGAGAGTGGTACGAGGCTGGCTATGTACAGAAAGACCTCGCCACATCAACCGACAGCGGCACACAGCTCATGAGAGCAGGAAACCTGTTCTGCGATTTCGACCTGGTCAAGCCTTACCGCGATGTCGAGGCAACACTTGCTACCGGCTTTGAATGCGTGTACTTCCCGTTTGATGAGCCCCTGAAGAATTCCTGCACGCTGCTCGACGGCTGGGGAATTGCCACAAATTCCAAGAATCCCGAAAAGGCCATGCAGTTCCTGGATTATCTGTACGGCAGTCAGGAATTCATGGACCTCTGGAACTGGGGTATTGAAGGCAAGCACTACGTTTACGTTGACAAGGAAAACAGCCCGATCGTTACATATCCTGAAGGCGTTGACATGGATAACGTAGGTTACCATCAGAACAGAGGATGGACACTTCCGAACCAGTATATTGCCGGTATCTGGGAAGGCAATCCTCCTGATCTGCCGCAGGTTATGACTGACTATAACGCAGAAATGGATGTATCGCTGGCATACGGCTTCCAGTTTGATGCCACCGGTTTTGAAACGGAAATCGCCAACCTTACCGCGATCCGTGACAAATATGCGTACGCAATCGGCTCCGGCTCTGTAGATCCGGATGTTGAGATCCCCAAGTTTAATGAGGAGCTCTATGCAGCCGGACTGCAGAAGATTATCGATGCCAAGCAGGAACAGCTTGATGCATGGCTTGCATCCAAATAATTGAAATATTGAACTGTGTCGGGAGGCCTCCTACTTAGTATCGGAGCTGGAGGCCTCCCTGTTCTTATATTCAGCAGGGGACAAAGATGAACGGTAAGGATAAAGAGCGGCATTCATGGCAGCATACTAAGGCGAAGGCCAGGAAGTGGTGGCCTGCATATCTGATGATGGCTCCGGGGCTGTTATATTTTTTCATCAATAACTACATGCCCATGAGCGGACTGATTATTGCCTTTAAGAAATTCAACGCAAGAGCGGGTATCTACAAAAGCCCCTGGAACGGGATAAACAACTTCAAGTTTTTGTTTACAACGAATGATGCCATTATCATTACGAGGAATACCCTGCTGTATAATCTTACGTTTATCTCCGTAAATATCGTAGTAGGGATATTTCTCGCGATACTTATTACGGGCCTGCAAAACACTCTCGCAAGGAAGTTTTACCAGAGTGTCATACTGTTCCCGTTCCTTGTATCGATCATTATTATCAGCTATATTGTATTTGCGTTTCTCAGCGTTGATAACGGTATTGTCAACAGGACGATACTGACAGGATTGGGGAAACCTGAAATATCGTGGTATACACAGCCGAAATACTGGCCGTTTATCCTGGTATTCGTGAACACATGGAAATCCGTGGGATATTCCTGCCTGATATATATTGCCGGGATATCCGGCATTGATCCGGCGCTGTACGAAGCTGCCAAGGTCGACGGCGCGGGAGAGCTGCAGAGGATATTTTATATTACGCTTCCGTCACTTAAGCCGACAGTTATCACGATCCTGCTGCTGAACATCGGGCGGGTGTTCTATTCCAATTTCGGACTGTTCTATCAGGTGCCGATGAATTCTGGCAGCCTGTTTGATGTGACCAACACAATAGACACCTATGTGTATCGGGCGCTTATGTCCATAGGCAATATCGGAATGGCATCTGCAGCGGGATTCCTGCAGTCAATAGTCGGATTCGTCCTGGTATTCACATCGAACTGGATTGTAAGAAGAACCAGTTCGGAGAATGCCCTGTTTTGACAGCGAGGTGTAGAATGAAAAAGAGCAGAAACGTAATAGCTTATCAGGTGTTTTCCCACGTAGTGCTGATTATCATGGCGATTATTGTTATCATGCCATTCATCCTGCTGTTTATGTCGTCAATCACGGATGAAAATGAGCTGGTAGCCCATGGTTATTCATTCTGGCCCCGTGTATTCAGCATGAATGCCTATCAGTATCTGCTAAACCGCGGGGAAACTATTTTCCGGGCTTACGGATACACTATCCTGACCACAATTGCCGGCACTGCAGCTCATATATTTATGGGAACCATGCTGGCTTTTGTGCTGTCCCTGAACGGCCTGCCGGGAAAGCGTTTCTTTAGTTTCTACGTGTTCTTTACGATGCTGTTTTCAGGCGGCCTGGTGCCGACCTATTTGATCTACACGAATATATTCCACATCAAGGACAAGTTTTTTGCATTGGTGATTCCGAATCTCATGCTGAGCGCTGTCCATGTACTGCTGCTGCGAAGTTACTTCACAAATTCCATACCGCAGGCACTGTATGAAGCCGCGGAAATCGATGGGGCAAGCCTGTTCAGGATCTACAGATCGGTTGTCCTGCCTCTTGGCAAACCCATCATTGTTACGATCTGTCTGTTTGCCGGACTGGACTACTGGAACGACTGGCTGAACGGCCTGTACTTCATCAGCAGCTCCAAAAAATACGGAATCCAGACATACCTGTACCGGATACTGGAAGACATCAGGGCGCTGGCCGCAAACGCCATAGGAGGCAATGAAGGAATCAAAATACCTTCTGTATCCATCAGAATGGCGATCGCCTTTATCAGCATCCTGCCGATTATCATTCTGTATCCGTTTTTGCAGAAGTACTTCCAGGAGGGAATTGCGCTCGGAGCTGTTAAAGGGTGATATTCAGAAAAAGGAGGCAGTCCAGTTAATACACGTCATTCCAGTGCGAAACGGATAAGAAACATACTGGTTGTATATGTAATACTTCTTGTAGTCTGCGTTTCAATTAATATGCTCGCGTACTCTTATGTCAGAAGACAGAGCGAGCATAATTTTGAGCGCAGTTTTTCTCTTTATGCCGCCCGTGTGGACGAAAACCTGATGAATGCCGCATATCATTTCATCGACTACATGATCAACAATGTAGATGATGAAACCCTCCGCAGACCCACCCAGGACCTGGACTATATCAATGCGGTCAGGAACCTGAAGCTCAACATAACCACACTCGAGAATCTCGACAGGAACTATTTTAATTACCTGATCTACGATAAACTGAGCGACCGGCAGATAGAGGTGCATTCGGCCGTATTTACCGCCTGGGAATACGAGCATATACACCAGGCGGTCATGGATATTCTCAGCGACGATGCAAAATACAGCAGGCTTGTGCAGAATACCTGGCAGGTTTTCAACTGCGACGACGGCCTGTATCTGGCGAGGTATTTCAGTTACCTGCACTACAGGCTCGGCATACTGGTAAAGGCTGATAAAGCTTTTGCCATGGTGGATTTCAAATCAAACAGGGATAACTACCCGGTCATCATCGACAGCACCGGCACTGTCTACAGCCTTGACGGGAGCCTTCATCAGGGCTTTGCGGACCACGGCCTGAAGAATAATGTCTTTGGGGATGAGTCAGCCTTCGAATATCCGATGAAAAACGGGAATTTCCTGGTCGGCTTTATAGTCCGCAACAGAGGAGCTTTCCTGAATATCATCACGCTGCAGACCATACTGACCGTGATATCGCTCCTTATGATCTTTTTCGGCATCTGGATGCTGCAGAACACTAAGAAAACGATCATCGAGCCCATCCAGGACCTTTCGGGGCATCTTGCAAGATATCAGATGCAGGGCCATATGCTCGACCGGCAGGATATTACGGAGCTCGCAGAGGCCAGTGAAGCATTCCGGGATCTCATGGAGCAGGTTGAAGGCCTCAGGATCCAGGTATATGAAAAAGAACTGCTGCGGAGAAATACGGAATATCAGTATCTGGAAGGACAGATCAGGCCGCATTTCTACCTGAACTGCCTGAATATTATTTATAATATGGTCGGAGCCGGCAGGATCGATGAGATCCAGCAGTTTTCGATGATGGTCAGCAAATATCTCCGGGACCTGTTCAGGGACGGACTCAAAAAATACCCGCTCTCCGACGAGCTGAATCTCATACAGGATTATCTGGAAATCCAGAAAATACGATACGACACGGAATTTTGCTGTGAAGTCATAACCGGAGACACAGGCATTGAAAATGAGGTGAGCATCCCGCCCCTGGTGCTGCTGACATTTGTTGAAAACAGTGTGAAACATAACCTTGACCCGGAACAGGAGCTGGATATTACAATCCATATCGGAAAACAAAAGAACGGATCGGATGAGGGCTATGTCTTTACAGTTTCTGATAACGGGAAGGGCTTCCCGGAAAGCGTCCTTGAATACCTGAACAGCAAAAATGTTCTTGAAAGACCAAAGAACGGACGGGGCGTCGGGATCTGGAACTGCATGCAGCGACTCGATATCGTTTATAAGGGCAGCTGCAGACTGGAGTTTTCCAACAATGCCGACGGGGGCGCTGAAGTAATGATCTTTATTCCTGACGAGGGTGAGTGAGCGTGAATATACTGATCGTCGATGATGACAGATTTGTCCTTGAAGGAATCAGAAAAGGCATCGACTGGAGCAGCATGCCGTTTGAACAGCTCTTTATGGCCCAAAGCGCAAGGCAGGCCAAAGCGATACTGGAGAAGGTGCCGGTTGCCGTGCTCGTATCCGATATAGAAATGCCTTCCGAAAGCGGCCTCGAGCTGCTCGCATGGGTAAGAGAACAAAAGCTTGCCCTGCAGAGCATTCTTTTAACCAGCTATGCCGAATTCAGCTACGCCCAGAAAGCGGTTGAGCTGGGAAGCTTTCACTACTTCTTAAAGCCCATCGAATATCCTCTTTTGAAGGAGATCATCCTGCAGGCAGCCGAAAAGGCAGCCGCCGAGATTGAGCAGGATAATCTGATGATCTACAGGGAACTCTGGTCTGACCAGTCGAGAAACATCCGTGAGAACTTCTTTTCATGGCTTATCCGCCATGCCGAGGAAATTGACAGCAATGAACTCCGCTACCAGATCCGCAAATACGCGCTTCCATATTCTCCCTCCAGTCCGATAGTCGTAATCCTGTGTGAAATGCATATGGACCAAAAGCAGGCGGAGCTGTGGAAGGAGTCACTGCGCGAATTTACCTTCAGGAACATCGCGGAGGAGCTTCTGACAGAGAACAATATACCCGCATATGCGATACTCCAGGTAAAGAAAAACCGTTACTGCATCATTGCGGAAAGCGTGCAGGCGCAGGATGCGCCGGAGCGCCTGGAGGCCACCCTGAAAAAGCTGATTGCCTCCTGCCTGAAAGCGCTCAGATGCTCCCTCACCTGCTACGTATATTCAACAGTGGATATGGAGCATATCTCACTGGCGCTGTACGGACTTACGGAAATTGCGGCCAATACACTTTCCGTGCGTGACGCCGTTATCTACAGCAGGGATTACAGACAGACGGAGATGAACGTAGTACTGCCTGACATGAAGGAGCTCGAACTCTTCCTTGAGAACGGGAATCTCGCCGGCATGCTGAAGATTACGGACCAGTTCCTGATCTCGCTTGACAGACAGCAGATCACCTCTGAAGCGCTCCTGAAAACCCTCAAATATGATATCCATCAGATGATATTCGCAAGCCTTCGCAAGGAACAGATCGACGCGCACAGGGTTATGACAAGCTCTGACCTTTCCGCCCTCGAGCAGGACGCGGTCCACTCTGTCCAGAATATGCGCAGATATCTTGTCCAGCTTTTCTGCAGGGCAATTGACAGCGGGCGCTTTTCGCAGGACAGCCGCTCCGTATCCGAAAGACTCATGCAGTATGTGCAGGAGCATATCGGGGATAATATTACCAGGGCGGACCTGGCTTCATATGTATTCCTGAACGAAGATTATCTGGCAAGAGTTTTCAAACAGGAGACGGGCATATCGATCGGAAATTATATACTCTCCCAGAAGATGGAAAGGGCGAGAATCATGCTCGCGGCTACAGACAAGTCCGTGAACGTAATAGCCCGGGAGCTGGGATATGACAGTACGTCGTATTTTGCAAAAATGTTCCGGCGGGTCTGGAAAATGACACCTGTGGAATACAGGAAGTCACTCTCAGAACCGCCGGAACAGGCGCGGCAGAGTTAAGTTTAAGAGGCGGCGCTGCCTATCTTAAGCGCCGGTGATATAAGCGGCAATTTCCATGCAGAGATCCTCGGCCTGCGGCAGATAGCCGGTCTTTTCAATAAACCCGTGGCGCATGCCGTTATACCTGAGAATGCACACATCATTGCCGGCGTCTCTGAGCATTTTGCCGTAGTACTCATTTTCAATGCGAAGTCCGTCAAATTCGGCGTCGACGATCATCGTCCTGCAAAGACCCTTAAGGCTGCCCGCAAGCATCGGACTGATATACGGATCAGACGGATCCTGGTCCTTCGGGATATAAAGTGAACGGATAGATTCCTGAGGATTATCGTCATTTTCGGTAGGCCTGTCGATGCTGATCGAAGGGTCTATATATTCAAACTGCTCCGGATTGATGCAGTAATCGTCGATGCTCCATACATAGCCTTCGGGGCCGGCTGCTGTAAGCTTGAGAGCCGGATACAGAAGGACGGCGTAATTAAGATAACCGGTCTTAAGATCCCTGTCCTTCAGGCAGCATGCCGCGGCAAGGTTGCCGCCCGCACTGTCGCCCGCGATACCGATGCGGCCGGCATCAACACCGAGTGAAGCAGCATTGTCACAGATGTACGATACCGCGCACCAGGTGTCGTCAAGACCGTTCGGATACTGCTTTTCGGGCGCCAGGGAGTATTCGACGTTGAATACGACACAGTCAGCGATCTGGGCGATATATTTGCACGCGCCTTCATAATCCATGGGGCTGCCGCCGATCCAGCCTCCGCCGTGGACATAAATCAGCGCGGGCCTGTCCTTTTTGCCTTCCGGAAGACGGGGAAAATATTTCCAGATGCGGACGGTATTATCGCCGTTCTGAAGATAAATACAGTCTGTCCATACTGCCGTCTCATGGATGGCAAGCCCTGCAAAGCCCATATCGGCCCTCATCTCTTCGAGAGTCTGCGGCTCCTTAATCTCGGACCTGCGCTTTGCGGATTCCTTTGCAAACAACAATTCTCTGGGATCGAGCACACCTGCCCTGGGATCATCAGGTACAGGCTTGATCCTGACATCAGTACCGTAAACGGTTTTGTGAACATCACTGAGATGAAGCGCGCTCACCAGTTCCTGAGGGTATCTTTTCATTGCTTTTACCTCCTGCGAAATCTGATCTGACTGCCGTATAGCATTCATGAAATAAGGCCGATATGTCCTGATATCCAGATTATGAAATTACCGGACCGGTGAAACAATGAAGGAAAGAGACATTTGCTGAAAGGATTCCGACCATTCAACCGCATAGTATTGAAATTGACTGTTGGTAACTATAATCTGCAAATGAATTATTCGATATGAATTCGATATGATTCGACGCATGTGATTCGATACATGTGATTCGATGCATGGATTCATACTGCGGATAATTCACGGGTGAAAACTGTAGAGGACCAGGATAAGCGGAGGAGAATATGTTCAAATTTGATGAGGAAAAAACCAAGAGTAACGTTGTTGAAATCCTGAATCACGTCGAGGAATTTGAAAAGGCGGCGGATGAACTGGCGGGAAAGAATATAGAGAATATCTTCCTGGTCGGTATCGGCGGCACATATGCCACCGCTGCAATGGTGGAAGCTACATTTAAGAACATCAGCAAAATCCCGCTGTATCTGGAAAACGCGGCAGACATCGCATCTGTCGGAAACGCGCAGCTGGGAGAGAATTCACTGGTGATTGTGGCCTCCATGTCAGGCAACACTCCTGAACTGGATCAGGCGATCATCGCCGCGAAAGAAAAGAATGCATTCGTCCTTGGCTTCATAGACGTTGTCGACTGCAGGATGGCTTCGCTGGTTTCATTAAACTTTGCATTCCCGGGTTCGGCGTACGGAAAACTGTCCATCCTTCTGGCAGCGATCCTGCACGCCATGGGCAGCTTTTCGGCATATGAGAAGTATCTCAAGGCATTTGCAGAAATGGGCGATGCAATGGTCAGGATCAGCAAAGAGGCAGATGATAAGGCAAGGGCCTTTGCGGAGAAGCACTGGAATGATCCGATCCTGTACGTGACAGGCGCAGGAAACCTGTGGGGCTCCGCCTACACACTGGCCATGTGCTATATGGAAGAGATGCTCTGGATGCATACCAAATCTGTCAGCTGCGCAGATTTCTTCCACGGGACACTCGAGGTAATCGAGAAGAATTCGAACCTTCTGGTGCTCGCGGGCGAGGACGCGGCAAGAGAGCAGGCCCTCAGAGTTGTGCGGTTCGCGAACACAGTCTGCGACAACGTGGAGGTCTTTGATACCGCTGATTATGCAGTACCGGAAATCGACGGTGAGATGCGTGCGATGCTGGCGCCCATGATCATCCAGGCAGTCTATCTGCGGATCGTCGCAAATCTGGAAGATGTGAGAAAGCACCCCGCCGAAATCAGGAGATACTATCACAGACTGACCTATTAATTGACAGAAAGGAGTTCCGACAATGACGACAAATCAGGAAATCAGGACAGTAATCGAAAAAGCGCTGCAGAAGAATCCGGAAATCAACAGTGTGTTCTTTGTCGGCTGCGGGGCTTCACGCTCCGACCTGTACATCGGTTACTATTTCCTCATAAACAACGCAAGAAAGCTCAGGACATCCATCCACACCGCAAACGAGTTCTACTACGCCATGCCGGTGAGCGTTGATGAACACGCACTCGTTATTACCTGCTCCCTTGGAGGATCCACGCCGGAAACTGCCGCCGCGACGACCGCGGCAAAGAATGCGGGCGCTTATACAATCGCTCTGACGCACACAGCGGGCTCCGCCATTACCGTGGACGCGGACGATACAGTCCTGTTCGGCTGGGGAGGAGATTCACCGTCAGGCAAGGTCGACAAGCTGATCAAGGTCCTGCTCCTGTCAGCGGAGATCCTCAACCAGACGGAAGGATATGCCCACTATGATAAGATAATCTCCGGAGCGAAGACTATCCTGCCGGCGATCGACAAAGCCGCAGGCTTTGTCCTGCCGGATGCGCAGAAGTTCGCGCAGGAATACAAAGATGCGCCGATTATCTACGTGACCAGCTCGGGCGCTACGCAGGAAATGGCATGGTCCTTCTCCGCCTGCCTCATGATGGAAATGCAGTGGATCCCCTCCTCGTCCTTTAACGACGGCGACTTTTTCCACGGACCCTTCGAGCTTGTCGAAGAAGGAGCGCATTACCTGCTGCTCATGAATGACGGCAGCACCAGGCCGATGGATGCCCGCGCGATGACCTTCATTCAAAGATTCGGGGCAACGCTGACCGTCTGCGACGCAAAGGACTACGGACTTGCGGGCGCGGTGGCAAAAGAGGTTATAGACTATTTCAATCCGATCATCATCTCTCCGATCGCGAGGGTATACGCTGAACAGCTTGCCATCGTCAGGAATCATTCCCTGTCGAAGAGAAGATATATGTGGAAACTGGAGTATTAAGTCATGAGAGTACTGGGTCTTGGCGATAACGTTTGTGACAAATATCTGCACACGCAGACAATGTACCCGGGCGGCAATGCCATGAATGTGGCCGTATTTGCGCTGAAGCTGGATTGTGAGGCCGCCTATATCGGGACGTTCGGCGACGACGAGGTCGGCGACCACGTATCCGCAACGGCTCACAGCCTGGGCGTAGACCTCAGCAGGGCCAGAAGGATACACGGGGAAAACGGATACGCGAGGGTAAAGCTGGTTGACGGCGACCGGGTATTCCTGCCCGGAAACAGCGGCGGCATAGCCAGACAGAATTACCCTGTGCTTTCGGATACAGACCTGGAATACATAGCAGGCTTTGACCTGATCCATACCAGCATCTACAGCGATATGGAGACAGAGTATCCGAAGCTGACCGGTATTCCCGGCTTCATATCGATGGATTTTTCGGACTGCTCTGACGATGAGAGAATCCTGCAGTATTCGCGCTATATGGACTGGATAGAGATATCCTGCGCGGATATGGATACGGAGGATATCCGCCGTTATATCAGGACGATATTCGAGAGG
>ODAI011350824.1_pt1 | contig 14712 bp, 11 predicted proteins | sample 1539321 | NCBI WGS metagenome assembly ODAI01 (sample SAMN02144231, study PRJEB22623) | gut metagenome | biome: sheep rumen | host: Ovis aries | place: New Zealand
CTTAACTTGCACGGACGATTGCTTGAAATAGAACGTCCGCTTGTGATGGGCATCCTAAATGCTACGCCCGATTCGTTTTATGCCGACAGCCGTGTGCTTGATGTTGGCCTAATTGCTAAGCGGGCTAAGGAAATGGTGGAGCAAGGTGCCGATATGCTTGATGTAGGTGCGTGTTCCACGCGTCCTGGTGCTGAAGTCCCTACTGCCAAGGAAGAGTTGTCGAGGCTTAATTTGGCATTAAAAGCGGTGCGGAATGCCGTTGGCGATAGCGTTGTATTGTCGGTCGATACTTTTCGTGCCAATGTGGCGAGACATTGCGTGGAGGATTTTGGCGTTGACATTATCAATGATATTTCGGCAGGTGACTTGGATAACGAAATGTTACAGGTTGTGGCACAGCTTGATGTGCCTTATATAGCAATGCACATGCGTGGCACGCCATCTACAATGCAGCAACTCACCGACTATGATGGTGACGTTTCGGCTGTTGTTTTTGAGGAACTAAAGCGAAAGATTAATTCAATGCATCAAATGGGCATCAATGATGTGATTGCCGATCCTGGCTTTGGCTTTGGCAAAACACTCGAGCAGAACTACCGTCTACTTGCTTGCCTTGAAGATTTTCATGCTCTCAATGTACCTTTGCTTGTTGGTGTTTCGCGCAAGCCAATGATTCAAAAAGTTCTTAACTGCAGTGCTGATGAAGCATTAAATGGCACTACTGTTATAAACACAATTTCATTGATGAAGGGCGCTCACATCTTAAGGGTTCATGATGTGAAAGCGGCTGTTGAGGCTATAGATTTGGTGTCTTTTACAAGAAAACAAGAAAATTTTAGTTTATAATATATATTCTATTTGAATTTGATAACTTACATTTTGGCATGATACCTTTTGGCATTAAAGACATAATTGACATACTGCTTGTGGCGGTTCTGTTATATTACATCTATCGAACCATGAAAGAAAGTGGGGCTCTCAATATCTTTGTGGGTGTTTTCGCTTTTATAGTGGCTTGGGTGATTGTCGACAAGTTGCTCGACATGAAACTCCTGGGTACTATTATGGACCGCATCATCGATAGTGGTATTTTCATCCTTATCATTATTTTTCAGGATCAAATTAAACGTTTTCTTACTGAGCTGGGTTCGAAACGTGGATGGAAGTCAATTTCAAAGTTGTGGCATGGAGGGCAACCTAAGGGCAGTAGCAAGAAATGGGTCATGCCAATCGTTTATGCCTGCATGAGCCTTGCTAAGTCGAAGACTGGTGCTCTTATTGTCATCAAACAGAATATTTCGCTTGATGACTATGAGCACTCGGGCGACATTATTAATGCTGAGGTTAATAACAGGTTGATAGAGAATATTTTCTTCAAGAATAGTCCTCTTCACGATGGAGCCATGATAGTTGACAATGGCAAGATTGTGGCGGCAGGTTGTATATTGCCTGTGTCACACGACACTTCATTGCCAAAATATCTTGGTTTGCGTCATCGTTCGGCTCTTGGAATTTCTCAAGCAACCGATGCCATTGCGGTGGTTGTAAGTGAAGAGACAGGTAATATATCATACGCTTATCGTGGGCAGATGCATCTCAAGTTGTCAAGTACCGACCTTGAGCACGCTCTCTCCGACTTAATTGACTGATATATAGATGTTTTTAATAAACGATAACACACTGGTGACACTTGATGTGGTAGAACGATTCTTCTGCTGCGATTTGGATTCTTGCCTGGGGCAGTGCTGTATTGATGGTGATGCAGGTGCTCCTGTCACTCAGGATGAACTGCTGAAAATAAAAGAGATTCTGCCTGAAATATGGGATGATTTGCTGCCACGAGCGCGGCAAGTGATTGAACAAAATGGCATTTCTTATTTAGACCCTGAAGGTGAACTTGTTACTCAAATCCTTGATAACAGCAATTGCGTCTTTTCGTGCTATGCCCCTGGAGGCAAGTGCATTTGCGCCATTGAGAAGGCTTATCGCGAAGGAAGAGTCAATTTTATGAAACCAGTATCTTGTGCATTATATCCTTTGCGACTAAAGACCCTAAGCAATGGTAATGTGGCGGTCAATTACCATCGATGGAAAATCTGCAAAAGTGCCGAAGTGCTTGGACGCAAAAAAGGAATAAGGGTTTATCAGTTCTTGAAAGAACCACTTGTGCGACGATTTGGTGAATTATGGTACAATGAACTGGCAGCTAACTGTGAGCTTTACATCAAGCAATATCTGAGTGATAAATAAAGCGTGACTTCAAGAGTTAAAGCCACGCTTTGTTTCAGTATGATTTGGGATTATTTGTTCTTAAAATATTCCGACTGCTGACGAATTAGTTCGGCATCATCAAAATAGTTGATTTTCATTGCGTTGCGCACCTCGTCCATGGTTTGAGCAGCTGTCTCACGGGCTTTTTCGGTACCGCGTCGCAAAATGTTGTAAATCTCTGGGATGTCTTGCTCAAGTTCATGACGACGCTTGCGGATGGGGTCAAGCATCTCATTGAGAATGCTGTTAAGCAGCTTCTTGCACTTCATGTCGCCTAAGCCGCCACGACGATAATGCTCTTTCATCTCATCAAGGTTTTTGTAATCGGGAAGATACTTGGCGAAGTCGTCATCGCATGAGAATGCATCAAGATAGGTGAACACAGCATTTCCCTCTACAGTGCCTGGGTCACTCACGTTCAGGTGATTGGGGTCGGTGAACATTGAGCGAACTTTCTGCCATACAGTATCGGCATCATCACTAAGGTAAATACAGTTGCCTAAACTCTTGCTCATCTTTTCTTTGCCATCGGTGCCGGGCAAACGGCGGGCAGTTGCGTTTTCAGGTAGCATTATGTCGGGTTCAACTAACACTTCACCATAAGTGCTGTTGAAACGGCGAACCAGCTCACGAGTGATTTCCAGCATTGGTTTCTGGTCTTCACCGGCAGGAACAATGTCGGCTTTGAAAAGAGTGATGTCGGCTGCTTGGCTCACTGGATAGCAAAAGAAACCAAGAGGGATGTTTGCCTCAAAGTTACGCATCTTAATCTCGGTCTTTACAGTGGGGTTGCGTTCTACACGACTCACTGTGACAAGGTTCATCAAGTAAGTGGTAAGTTCAGCAAGTTCTGGTATTTGGCTTTGAATGAATATTATACACTTCTCGGGATCCAAACCAGCCGAGAGATAGTCAAGTGCTACCTCTATGATGTTTTTGCGAATTTTTTCTGGATTGTCGGCATTGTCGGTAAGTGCTTGCACATCGGCCATGAAGACAAACATTTTCTCAAACTCTCCGGCATTTTGGAGTTCCACGCGGCGACGCAACGATCCAACATAGTGTCCTAAATGAAGTTTTCCTGTTGGGCGGTCGCCTGTTAAAATTGTTTTTCCCATATTAAAATTACAGTTTATTTTTTCAATAATTATTCAAACAATTTGCAAAGTTAATCAAAAACAGCAATATAGGCAATAATAACCTATTTGTTTAGGGTTACTTTGTCGCCAAGTGTGACTTTATGTTGTTTGTAAAGGAGACCTAAAGCCTTCTTGAAGTCTTTTTTGCTGCAATTGAATGTGCGTTGTATATCATCGGGCGATGATTTGTCATTTAGCGTCATTGTGCCACTATTTTTTCGCAGATATTCAAGTATTTCGCCAGCGACATCATCTATTCGCATCTTTTCAATCTTGGCAAGGGTGACATCGATTTTACCGTCGTCACGCACTTGCTTGATAAAGCCCACATGGCGCTCGCCAATGTTGACAGGGCTATATAACTCATTATTGTATACCATTCCCCAGAATTTGCTGTCAACAATTACACGGTAACCAATCTCTTGTTGTTGTGTTATAAGCACGTCAACTTTCTGACGGTGATAATAGTCGGGAGAGGCATTGCTTAAGAACTTGTCGAGTTTGGCACTTGCTACTATGCGGTTGCTGTTCTCGTCAAGGTAGATATAGACAATGTAGCTGCGCCCAGCCTGCATGCGCACTCGTTGCTCACGAAAAGGCACAAGCAGGTCTTTTGCAACAAGACCCCAATCAAGAAAGGCCCCAATGGCATTGACGGCTTTGACTCTCATTAGGCAAAATTGGCCAACGGTGGCAAAAGGATGCTCGGTAGTGGCAACAGGACGATTCTCCGAATCGTTATATACAAACACATCAATATATTCGTCAAGCTCTTCTTCGCCACTTAAGTAACGTTTTGGCAATAGCACTTCATTCCCCTGTTCATCAATTAGATAGGCTCCAAAATCGACAAACCGGTTTATCATTAATTTGTTATATTCACCTATATTCATGTTGCTTTACTGTTTTTCGTAATGCAAAGAAACAAAATTATTCCCTCTTTGTTTATTAAAATTTGTTAATCATTTGCGCGCTAATGCAGTATTTTATGGGTTATGGTGTTTAGCTGGTGAATAATAAGAAATAAAGATAGTTGTTTTTTAAATTTTAATTGACCCTATTGTCTTATTTTTCAAAAACTTTTAGTAGCTTTGCAAGTTAAACTATTATTCATTGTAGAAGTCTAACTACTGATGTTTGTAGAATAATTAATTTAAAACAAATAAGAGATATGAATTACAAACTATTGTCACTAATTGGTGCCTTATTGCTTGGTTGTGGCTGCGCAATGGCACAGGATTATGAAGACGACATCTATTATGATGGAAAGAATGAGACCAGCAAGGTTAAGGTGGTTTCCAGGTATCAGCCCGTGGCAACCGACTATAGCACTTCGATGGCAACTACAGTTACTCCAGTCTATGGTGTTGTGAATGGTCGTGATGTTGACGAGTATAATCGTCGCATCGACACTACTTATTATGACAACGATACTACCTATCTTGACGGCGAGATGTTTGGAAACACTCGTCGCATTGAGCGTTTCCACAATCCCGATGTCGTTATTCGTTCTAATGACCCCGATTTGATTGAATACTATTTTGATAGTACGCCAACTGTCAACCTCATTGTGGGTACCGACTGGAGTTGGGGTCCTGGATGGGGCTGGGGCTACCGTTATTACGATCCATGGTATAGCTGGAACTGGGGATGGTATTATCCTTGGCACTACGGCTATTGGAACACTTGGGGATGGTATGGAGGATATCGTTATCATCCTTGGGCTTACTGGGGCCGTCCATGGGGTGGCTACAGCTGGCACAGCGGCTGGCACAGTGGCTGGTATAGACCAGGCAGATGGTATGGCGATCGTGGACGTTACCATGGTGGCATTAATGGACGTCGTCCTGGCAGGAACTATCACGGCAATCGTGGTAATATAGGTCACGGTAATAGTGTTTACTCTGCTCCTGGACGCAATGGACGCACTGGTGGTTACATTAATCATGGTAACATTGGTACTGCTTCTCGTGGTGGATACACTGGTGGTACCGGTACAGGACGCACAACAATGCGACCCGGTGGACGCACTGTGAATCGTGGTGGCTCTTATAATGGCGGTGGTCGTTCATCTGGAATTTACAATGGCGGTGGCGTAATTCGTTCTAATCCTTCAAGTGGTGGCCGCAGCTATTCAGGCGGTAGCCGCAGTGGAGGCTATTCAGGCGGCAGCCGTAGTGGTGGCTACTCAGGTGGCAGCCGCAGCAGTGGCGGCTTCTCAGGTGGCAGTCACGGTGGCGGTTTCTCTGGAGGTGGCCGCAGCGGTGGCGGTGGTAGCCACGGCGGTGGCGGAGGCCATGGAGGTCGTCGTTAATCATAGAGTGTGAGAACTGAATTTTATTATTTATTATATTTCTAATAATCGATTATGAACAAACTATATATATCATTATTGCTTTGTGGAGCTTCATTAATGGCAAGTGCTCAAGCTACTTTTGATGTTCTTAAAATGTCGGAGACCGAATTGAATGGTACTTCTCGTTATATGTCAATGGCTGGTGCCTTTGGCGCCGTTGGCGGTGATGTGTCGGCAATCTCTCAAAATCCTGGTGGTATAGGCATTTATCGTAGCAGTGACATTACAGCCACTATGAACCTTAATTTCCTCTCTACAAAGTCTGGTGATTATAAAAATCTCACCGACACCAAGTTTTGGTTTAACAATGTTGGTTATGTGGGTTCAATGAAAATTAACAGCGACTTTTTCAAGTTCTTCAACTGGGGATTCTCTTTCAACCGCATTAATTCTTTCCAGCGTCGATATCAAGGTGGATATGGGGTGAACGGTTCACTTACTAACAAAATCGCCGATAATTTGACCAAAGGAAACTGGATTGACCAGGATCTCTCGGTTGATAATTATGAAGGCAACATCTATTATGATAGCAATGCTCCATGGTTAGGTATTCTTGCTTATCAGTCTTATTTGCTTAATGCTAATAGTGATGGTATGCTTCGTGGTCTTGCTGTTAATGGAACTAATGGTGATGCTGAGTTCTACGTTGACGAGAAGGGACACACCGATGAGTATAATATCACCCTTGGAGGTAACTTTAAAAATGTTGTTTACTGGGGATTGAACTTTGGTATCACCGATCTTGACTTTGATAGCTATCAGTATTACGGTGAAGATCTTCACAATGCCGAGATTTATGACTATCGATATGATGATGGTAGTACAACTTTGGGCTATGCAGGTTATGACTTCCAATCTTATCAAGAGACTCGTGGTACTGGTTACAACTTCAAGATGGGTGTCATTGTTAAACCAATTAACCAACTTCGCATAGGTGCGGCTTTCCATACTCCAACTTATTATGACATGAAGGACCTCTACAAGGTTCAGAGTGGATTTGACTTGCTTGCCAACGGTGAAGATGATAAAGATATGTATCAGGGCAATACCGAGACAGGAGAGGAAGGCTACTATGATGAGTATCGTTACACAATCAAAACCCCATGGCGGTTCATTGGCAGTCTTGCAGTTGTCCCAACAAGCAAGGGTATGATTAGTATGGACTATGAATATGTTGGTGCCAACACCATGCGTTGTGGCGATGAAGGCGGTTACAACTATGGTGACACTGAAAGGAGTATCAAGGATCAGCTACAGGCTTCACACATCTTGCGTGTTGGTGCTGAATATCGTGTAACTCCAAGTTTCAGTGTTCGTGCAGGTTACTCCTATCAGACTTCACCCGTTAAGGACATTGTGAAAGAGAAGGCCAATAATGATGTTGACGTTGTTTCGAGCAACTATATGTATCAGTACGATAAGAATAATCAATATATCACTTGTGGTTTAGGATATCGTTACAAGAAGTTCTATCTCGATGCAGCCTATGTTCATCAAACTCGCGTAAGCCAGTACCATGCTTATCCTGGCGAGATTGGCGAGGAAGTTAAGGATAACAACAATAAGGTTTCCTTGACACTTGGATTCCGCTTCTAATTAGGAATTATAATATATATTAGACGATATTTATTGTCGTCTTCTAAAAGAGAGCTTTTTACACAAAATGCTCTCTTTTATGTTTGAGAAGTGATGATTTTGTGCTATCTTTGAAAACTTTTTATGATCGTCGTTTGATGAATAAGCTGAATCTTGAAAATATCGACCTCAACAACTTGGAGTTCCAGAATGCCTGGAACTTGATTCGTAACACTCACCGTTCTGTTTTCCTGACAGGAAAGGCTGGAACCGGGAAAAGTACTTTTCTTAAATATATATGCGAAAACACATCCAAGGCTCATGTTGTGCTTGCTCCAACTGGCATTGCAGCAGTAAATGTTGGTGGACAGACTCTACATTCGTTTTTCAAGATTCCATTTAAGCCATTGTTGCCCGATGACCCCGATTTCTCTCCACGGCGCATTCGCAAGACCTTGCGATATTCGGCTGAGAAAGTTAAGCTCATTCGCAAGCTTGAGCTCATTATCATCGATGAAATCTCGATGGTGCGATGCGATATAATTGACTTTATTGATAAAGTGCTTAAGGTCTATTCTGGTAATATGCGTGAGCCTTTCGGTGGAAAGCAGTTGCTGTTTGTCGGTGATATCTTTCAACTTGAGCCGGTTGTTACACGTGACATGAAGGAGATTCTAAGGCGTTACTATCAGCAGTTTTTCTTCTTCAACGCAATGGTGTTCAATAGTTTGGGACTCATCCCTGTTGAGTTGAGGAAAATATATCGTCAAAATGACAGCAGTTTTATTTCTATGCTTGATCGCATTAGAGTAAGTCACGCTTCTAATCAAGACATGAATTTGCTTAATAGCCGTTACAATCCTGAATACAAAGAATTGGAAGATGGTTTTGTGATGACGCTTGCTTCAAGGCGTGATACGGTAGACTCTATCAACAATGAGCACATGCAAGCACTTGATACCCCTGAGTATTCTTTTGTGGGTGAAGTGACTGGGACATTCCCCGACAACGATTTGCCAACCAATAAGAATCTGACTCTGAAGAAAGGAGCTCAAGTGATTTTCATACGCAATGATTTTGAAGGAAGGTGGGTAAATGGATCTATTGGAAAGGTCTCAATTGTTAATGACAATAGGGTAGAGGTTGAACTCGAGAATGGCGAGTGCTATGAAATTGAGCAGGAAACTTGGGAGAATGTGCAGTATACCTATGATGAAAAAGAGAAGAAAGTGCTTGAAAATGTGGTTGGTTCTTTCAAGCAATATCCCATAAAACCAGCATGGGCTCTTACTGTACATAAAAGCCAAGGGTTAACATTTAATAATATTGTCATCGACTTTGCTGGCGGTGCTTTCTCAAGTGGACAAACTTATGTGGCTCTCTCGCGTTGCACCTCGCTTGAGGGAATTACATTGCTAAAGCCATTGTCTCAGCGCGATATTATTGTCAACACGGCAATAGTCGATTTTAGTCGTCAATTCAATAACCAGGCTGCCATTAATGACGCAATGGTGCTCGAAAAAGCTAATGGGCTTTATACTATGGCATCTATTGCTTTTGATAATGATGACTTTGCTCGATGTGTCGATTGCTTTGTGCAGGCCATGCAGTTGCACGACATGATTCAAGAACCTATCACAAAACGATTTATAAAGATTAAGTTTAATAAGTTTCGTAAGCTGAATGAGAAGATAAAGACTCTTGAAGATGTTATAGACTCTCAGAATAAGATGTTGCAGCAACTGGCTGCCGAATTTACCGATATGGGTGACCAATCAATGGGGCTTGGTTCGCTTGCACAAGAAGATGAGACACCCTATGGTAATGCGAAACATAGGCTTGATGAAATCGCTATCAAGTCGGCATTGGCCAATTATAACAAGGCTCTCACGATTTCTCCCGGATATTTGCCGGCAATGCTTGGCAAGGCACGATTGCTCAAGGCTATAGGCGAGACCGACAAGGCTGTAGAGATTCTTAATGATGTTCTTGCTATCAATAAGAATTGCTATGATGCACTCCTCACTCTTGCCGAGATTTATGAACAAGACAAAGATATTCCGGCAGCAATTAAGGCTTATAAACGAGCAGCTAAAGCATCACGTGTGGCTATTCCACCGCATTTGGCCCTGGCACGCATTTACGAGAAAATTGGGCTTGATGACCTTGCCGAGGACCATCAGGAAATTGCCAGCAAACTTCAACGTCAGCAACAGAATAAGAAGTCACGGCGTAAGAAGAAATAATAAGAATCGTTTAATAGGGTTTGCGGTATTTGTCTGGAGAATCATCTTCCATAATACTCAGGTAGCTGTTGTAGCGTGATTGGCTGATAAGGTTGCCTTCAACTGCCTCTCTAACAGCGCATCCAGGCTCATGAGTGTGGGTGCAGTTATTGTATTTGCATTCTTTGGAAATCTTGAAAATCTCGGGAAAATAATGCGCAACTTCACTTTTCTCAAAGTCGATTGTCCCAAATCCTTTTACTCCTGGCGTGTCGATAATATGTCCTGAATTGTCGCCGGGGATGTCAAGCATCTCGCTGAAGGTGGTGGTGTGCATGCCGGTGTGGTGCACTTGCGACACATCGCCAACTTTTAGCTTGGCACCAGGAACCAAATAATTGATAATGCTGCTTTTGCCAACACCCGAATTGCCACTGAACAATGCGGTCTTGCCATGCAGTTCGTTCTTTAAAATGTCAACACCTTCACCCGTGACTATCGACATCGGTATCACGGTGTAACCTATGGAGCGATAGAGATACACTATTGCGTCGAGCAACTCTCGGTCATCTTGACTGACAAGCAAATCAATCTTATTGAAAACAATAGTTACTGGCACTCGATAGGCCTCGGCGGTGGCGAGGAAACGGTCGATAAACACAGTACTTGTTTCAGGATTTACAAGTGTCACAACAAGAACTGCCATGTCAAGATTGGCAGCAAGTATCTGGAATTCACGCGAGAGATTGCTGGCTCGTCTTATTATATAATTCCGGCGGGGGAGTATGGAACGTATGAACGCTGTACCGTCTCCCTTGACTTCTATTTCAACAAGGTCGCCAACAGCAACGGGATTAGTGCAACGGAAACCTTTTAATCGCAGGTTACCCTTGATTTTACAGTTGCGCTCAACACCATTGTTGGTTCTTACGATATACCAGCTGCCTGTGTTTTTTATAACTAATCCTTGTTCCACGCAAGTTTTTATATTTAATCCTGCAAAAGTAGTGATTTTAATTGAAACTTACAACCTTATGTAAAACGATTGCAGGTGACAAGTTTTAATTACAATCAATAATTATTTGTGAATATGTTATATAACATGTAAATTTGCACTGTTTTTTAATAACAAGAAGTTTTACATAAATTTTTTTATTATGAACGTTGAAACAATTGGTCTGTGGGCTGGAGCCGTTTGGAATGCTCTTAACGACGCTGATGGCACTCAGGACATGAAAGGTTTGAAAAAGGTAACTAAACTTAAAGAGAAAGAAGTGTTTGCTGCTATTGGTTGGCTCGCTCGTGAAGGTAAGGTCAACGTAACTTCTGACGAAGAGGTTAAGCAAATCGAGGTTACTTTAATCTAAAACAGAATTTTGAGGTTTATCTAAAGAAAAAAAGAGGGTGTGACTTGGTCACATCCTCTTTTTGGCATTTACATGCAAAGATTCATTGTTAAATTTTTCCTCCCATTAAGCGGAAAATCTCGTATGTGTCTTTGAATTGTTTCAACTTCTCGGGTTTGAAAACAACGCGATGGTTAAGGCCACGCTTGCTTATGAGAATGATGTGGGCATATTCGCAATGAGCAAGGGCTGCTACAATATCTTTTAAATCATCACCTACAACGTCGTCAAAGTTTTCGGCATAATAGATACCGTCGCGGCTGCGATTGAGATTCTTTGGTGTGTATTCATAGGTGAAGCCATCGGCATTTAATACCATTTTATAGAAGTCGATCGAATCATCGGCATAGAAATGGACTACAAAGTGGAGATCATCGGCAATTCCTTCATTATTTGTGTTGAAGTACATGTAGAAGTCATTGTGCTTAATGCTTGTGTTTATATTACTGTATAAGCATTGATTTCCCGAAATTCTAAATGATGGGCTTAAATCGTTGAGTTCGGTCTTTATAATTTCATTATCTTCCCATTTATAAGGCTCTAAATCAGGAATTGTGTATTTCACAAGTGAATAGTCCATGTTGAGAAGTGAGTCAAGTTCGGCTTGTCGTCTTGCTTCTTCTGCACTCTTTGCCTCTTGAGCTGCCTCATATTGAGCCAATTCCTCTGGCGATAATAAATGTTTATGTTTATTCTTGCAGTCTTTGCAGACTTCACATGTGCAGTTGCACACTCCTGATGCACTGGAGAATAATGACGCACAGGAACAATTGACGAACGAAAGAAGAATCGTCAACAGATAAATACTTTTTTTCATTTCATTAGTCGTTTTATAATAATATTTTTACTTTTTTCAAAATCAACTGCAAAATTAGTGAATTTCAATGTAATTGACAATAATAATAAGAAAAATATTCTGATAAAGGCAAAAATAGAGTTTTAATCTATTTTTTATTTGTCATGATTTTGTCCACGGCTTCAACAAGTTCGCTACCGTTAAGACCTCTCGACACGATTATGCCATTAGGGTCAATGAGCATTATATGGGGAATGCCCGAAATGCCATAAAGGTCGGTTTGCTCTGTCATATAGTGGTCGCCAACCATAACATGCCAGGGAATAGGTAATTTGTCAATGGCGGTTCTGGTGTCTTCGGGCTTGTCCCACACGGCAACTCCAATCACTTGCAGGCCTTTACCATTATATTTGTTATATAGTTCGGTCAGAGCTCCTTTAATCTCCATGCGACAAGGACCACACCAGCTTGCCCAAAAGTCAACGAGAGTATAGTTGCCGTCTTTACCCACAAAGTCCGACAGTTTTTCAACGTTACCGTCAAGCCCCTTGACCTCAAAGTCGGCATACATTTTTCCTACGGCAGTATTTTCTACTGCTTGAGCATCACTCACCGCTTTCTTTATTCGTTTATAGCTGCGATAATTTTCAGGTGCGTTATTCAATATTTCTTCAAGCTCTTTTGTGCTGAAGTTTCCATAAATCAAATAATTTGTAAAAGCCCACACACCTAATGCGTTGTTTTTGTTTTCCTCATAACATTTCAAGAAAATATCCATCTGCTTTTTCTCAAGGTTGCTATTGAGTTTCTCGGCTTCGTCCTCACTTATCTTCTCGTTTTTTAAGTCTTCGCTTATTGTGTCCCATTCTTTTTCGAGTTTTTCAAAATCGGCATTCACTATGTTTAATTTATCGTTAAGTGGTGTGCCACGAGCAATAATATTTTCTCCCCATTCAACGTTGATTTCTCCGGGTTCAACAATCATTCCAAACCGGTTTCCATCAACAATTAAACGAGCAAAATAAGAGCTGTCGATATCTCCGTTTAATGTCAGGTGTTTTTCAGTCACCCTAACGCTGTCAATAGTGTCGCCGGTGTCATAGTTGGTGAGATATGCCATTTTCCCATCAAAGGTGTGGTCGGCAATGTTTACATTGATTTTGTAACCTTGTGAGCAAGATGCCATCAATGCAACAAGAGTAAAAAATGAAATAAGATTTCTCATAATGATATGTTAATTTTCTAATGACTTATACAATATTGACTGTATGTTATCTCTTGGTGAAACTCTCACATTGGCTGGATTGTCGCGAGTGGGGCATACTCGGTTGCTTAAGAAAATATAGATCATGTCATTTTTTGGGTCAATCCAAAAGCATGTACCTGTAAATCCGGTGTGACCTATAGTCTCGGCGGTTGCCTCATTGCAGGTCGATGATGCCTTCAAGTTTTTTAAGTTGGGTTTGTCAAAGCCCAGACCTCGGTGTGAGTTAGGGCTCTTTGATGTCAAAAATGTATTGATGGTTGATTGTTTATAATAGGTAGTTCCGCCATACTTCCCTCCATTTAGCCACATTTGGTATATTTTTGCCAGGTCGTTGGCATTTGAGAACAAACCCGCATTTCCTTGAACTCCTCCTGAAAATGCGGCCAATTCATCATGAACATAGCCGTGAATGTGTTGACGACGCAGATAGGTATCAACCTCGGTATAGGCTATATCATCTGGTTTGTACTTATTCAGTGGGCGATAAGTGGTGTGATAGGAGCCAAGAGGGGCGAAGATGTTTTCGTCAACATATTTATCCAGGTCGGTATGGGTCACATTTTGAAGGGCATCGGCAAGTAGGCAAAAGTTCAGGCAGCTGTAGCAATAATTCTTATTTGGACGTAATTGTGAGTGATAGATGCGATTCATTATGGAGTCGTAAGTCACCTTGCCGCCATACAATCCATCGGCTATTGCTATGTTGAATTCTTTTGTGGGCTCTGTTGACAATATGTCGGTGCGCAATTTTGCATCTTTATTGCCGTAGGCGCCTTTCATTACTTTGATGGTGTTGACATCGTTGGGCTTGTCGGTAATAAGTTTCCCTGTATAGGATTCTGGGTCAAACATCATGTTCCACATGCTCAATGATGGCTGCATGCCGGTTTCATGATATAACAGTTGCCTGAATGTTATGTCGCTCTTGTCGGTATTACGAAGTCCGGAAATATACTTGCTGGCGGGTTCGTCAAACTTTATTCGTCCTTCATCAATGAGCTTCATGATACCGCTCAAGGTTCCGGTTGCTTTTGATACCGAAGCAAGACCAAATAATGTATTGTTTGTTACTTTTACACCCGAATTGAAATCAATCTCGCCATAAGCCCTGTCGCATATTATCTTGCCATGACGGACAACAAGCACCTGACAGCCTGGAAATGCTTTCTGAGAAATGCCGTAATTGCAAACCGAATCAATCTTACTAAGAACATTAGCCTTGAAACCAACTTCTACTGGAAGTGTGTAGCCTAAACGAGTGGGCTCATATTTTATTCCGCTGCCGGCATGAAACACAGTCTTGTTGTTCTTCGACTTAATGGTAACAGGTAACACTCCATCAACTTTGGTTCCTCCAAATATTGCCTGAGCAGTATAGTCTTGCCATACCTCATCTTTGCCAAACCCTAACATCACAGCGTCAACATGTGAATCGGTTATAAGATCGGCATAATCTTCAAGCTTATCGGTACTCTCTAATATGACAAGAATTGATTTGTTGAATTTGTGACATATCGCTTTTGCTTCGTCAATGTATTCTTTGTCACCGATAGCTATGATTACACGCTTGTTTTCATGCATCGCAAGCAGGGCAGCGGTGGAATTAAATGGAATTGTACGCATATAATTGGCACACCGTTTCTGGAAGAATATGTCTAAATCATTGCCAAAGCCCAA
>ODAI012016429.1_pt1 | contig 14711 bp, 11 predicted proteins | sample 1539321 | NCBI WGS metagenome assembly ODAI01 (sample SAMN02144231, study PRJEB22623) | gut metagenome | biome: sheep rumen | host: Ovis aries | place: New Zealand
CGCCGCACCGTCGCCTACGAATCGCGCAAGGCCATTGCCGCACTGTTCATGGCAGCCGCGGGGGAAAAATGCAGGCTATGCCGCTGGGGCGGAGAGGAATTCTGCTTCTTTCTGCCGCACATGAACCTGGACCGGGCGCGGGACACCATGGTGGATCTGGCCATCGCCGTGGAAAAAATGGAGCTGAATTATGAAGGCGCGGCGTTTTCCATCACGCTGACCATCGGCGTGGAGGAAACCGACTTCTCTTCCCCGCTGGAGGATCTGCTGAACGCCGCGGACAAAAAGCTGTACATGGGCAAAACCGCCGGCCGCAACCGCGTCGTCGCCTGACAAACAGAATCCGGAGAAAAAAATGGACTACATTCACAGCTTACGCCCTATGATCGGATCCCGGAAGATCATTCTCAACTGCGCCGGGGTGCTGATCGAGCACCAGCAGAAGCTCCTGTTCCAGCGGCGCAGCGATAACGGCCAGTGGGGACTCATCGGCGGGCTTCTGGAGATGAACGAAACCTATGAGGAGGCCGCGCTTCGGGAGGTTCGGGAGGAAACCGGACTGCAGATCCGGCTGACCTCCTTTCTGGGCATCTACCACAATCACAACATGATCTGGAGCAACGGCGACCAGGCACACGTGGTCTCCGCCTATTTTACGGCGGAAATCCTGCAGGGAGAGCCCCGGGTGGACGAGGAATCGCTGGAGCTCCGCTGGTTCGCTCCGGAGGAGGCGCCGGAGATGTTCGCGGAGGATCACCGCGCCGCTATGGCTGCCTATCTCTCCGGCGTACGGTATCCGCTGCTGCGGGAAAACCGGTATCTGCCTCACGCGTTTCTGTACGCCCGGAATCTGAACCGGCATTCCGTGGACACGGCACGATACGGTTTCAGCGCCACCGCGCCCGTCCGGCGGGTTCAGCAGATGATGGTTCCCGGCTCCCGGCCCACGGAGCTGCTTTCGCTGGACCGCCTGGCCGCTGAGCTCGGCGTGAAGGCGGTCTATCTCAAGGATGAATCCACCCGCTTCGGGCTGAAGGCCTTCAAGGGGCTGGGCAGCCTCTATGCCATGTTCCGGATCCTCTGCCGGGAGCTGCAGCTGGACCCGGACAGCGTCACCCCGGAGACGCTGCAGCATCCCTCCCTCCGGGCGCGGATTGAACGGATGGTCTTCGCGACCACCACGGACGGAAACCACGGAAAGGGCGTTTCCTGGGCCGCGAAGGTCTTCGGCTGCTCCGCCAGGGTCTTTCTGCCCGCGGGCACGGTGGAGGCCCGCGCGGAGGCCATCCGGCAGGCCGGAAACGCGGAAGCCGTGATCACCGACATGCGCTACGACGACTGCGTCGCCTGGACGGCGAAGCAGGCCGAGGCCCACGGCTGGTTCCTGATTCAGGATACGGCCTGGGAGGGCTACGAGGAAATTCCGGAATGGATCATGCAGGGCTATACCACGATGGTCTTCGAAGCGGCGGAGCAGGCCGGGCTGAAGCCGACCCACCTCCTGCTGCAGGCCGGCGTGGGCTCCATGGCCGGGGCCGTCGCCGCCGCGGCGCATGAAGCCTGGGGGGACGTTCATGTCTATACCGTGGAGCCGACGGAGGCCGCCTGCTTCTACGCTTCCTTTGTCGCTGCGGACGGCCGGGCCCATCCCGCCGAAGGCGGGGGACAGACGGAAATGGCCGGGCTGAACTGCGCGGTGCCCTGCAAAACGGCCTGGACGCTGCTGAGCGCTCTGGCGGACGGCGGCTTCGCCTGTGACGACGCGGTCACGGAGGAGGGCATCCGGTACCTGCATGAAAACAGCCCCTCCGTCACCGCCGGGGAGTCCGGCGCGGTGACCGCGGGGCTGCTGCTGAAGCTGCGGGAATGCCGCGAGCCGGCGCTCTTTCCTCCGGATTCCGTCCTTCTCATCATCAATACGGAGGGCGATACGGATCCGGAGAATGTGCAGCGGATTCTTCACACAGGGGACGGTTCTCTGTGTTCTGCCTTGTCTTTTACGCCATGAGCACAGACAAAAGCAGGAGACGCGAATATCGGGAAGCGTCTCCTGCTTTTTCTGCTGTCTGATGAACACAGAGAACCGTCCCCTGTGTTCTGTTCTTAATTGCCGAGGTAGGCCTTGCGGACGTCGTCATTGCGGAGGAGCTCCGCCGCGGGACCGGACATGGTGATCAGGCCCGTTTCCAGCACGTAGGCCCGGTCCGCCACGGAAAGGGCCATCTGGGCGTTCTGCTCCACGAGCAGGATCGTCGCGCCGCCCCGGTGCAGCTCCTGGATGATGCCGAAAATCTGATCCACCAGAATCGGGGCCAGACCCATGGAGGGCTCATCCAGCATCAGGAGCTTCGGCCGGCTCATCAGCGCCCGCGCCATGGCCAGCATCTGCTGCTCGCCGCCGGAGAGGGTGCCGGCAATCTGCTTTTCCCGCTCCCGGAGGCGGGGGAAGCGCTGGAACATTTCCTCGATCGAGCCGGCGATTTCCTCCTTGGGCCGGCTGTAGGCGCCCATTTCCAGGTTTTCCCGGACGGTCATCTGCTGGAAGACCCGGCGGCCCTCCGGGCAGAGGCTGAGCCCCTTATAGATCATCCGGGAAGCGCCCGTGCCGCCCACGGGCATGCCGTCCAGGGCAATGGTGCCCTGCCGGGGCCTGAGCAGGCCGGCGATGGTGTTGAGGGTCGTGGATTTCCCGGCGCCGTTGGCACCGATCAGGGTCACGATTTCCCCCTGATGCACCTCCAGGGTGATTCCCTTGATGGCGTGAATCGCGCCGTAGTACACATGCAGATCCCGCACCTTCAGCAGCGGAAGCTTTTCCTTTGCCTCGCTCATGCGTCTGCCTCCTTCCGCTTGCCCAGATAGGCCTCGATGACCGCCGGGTTGGCCTGGATCTCGTCCGCCGTGCCCTTGGCGATGATCCGGCCGAAGTTCAGCACGCAGATGCCCTCGCACACGCCCATGACCAGGCTCATATCATGCTCAATGAGCAGAATCGCGATCTGGAACCGGTCCCGGATCCGGGCGATGGTTTCCATGAGCTCCTCGGTCTCCCGGGGATTCATGCCCGCCGCCGGTTCATCCAGCAGGAGCAGCTTCGGATCCGTCGCCAGGGCGCGGACAATCTCCAGGCGGCGCTGCGCGCCATAGGGCAGGCTGCCCGCCTCCTCGTCCGCCAGGTCCTGCATATGGAAAATATCCAGCAGCTCCATGGCCCGCTCATGCTGCTTCTTCTCCTGCTTCCAGTAGCGGGGCAGGCGCAGGATGCCGGTCAGCATGTCATAGCGGATCTGGTTGTGCAGGCCGATGCGCACGTTCTCCTCCACGGTCATCTTATCGAAGAGCCGGATGTTCTGGAAGGTGCGGGCGATGCCCAGGCGGGAGGCCTGCACGATGTTCAGGCCCTTCATGTCCTGACCGTTGATGAGCACCGCGCCGGTGGTCGGCTCATAGACCTTGGTCAGCATGTTGAAGACGGTGGTCTTGCCCGCGCCGTTGGGGCCGATGAGGCCGGCGATCTCCGTCCGGCCGATGGTCAGGTTGAAGTCGTCCACGGCCTTCAGGCCGCCGAAATCGATGCCCAGGTGCCGCGTTTCCAGCACCGGAATCTGATCCACATCCCGCTCGGGCACGATGGAGTGCGACGGCACGGGCACCATGCGGGTATCTGAACGATGTCTGATGCGCTGCGTCACTGCATCTCACCTCCTGCCACGTTCTTCCGGCTCCGGAACAGCGCCTTCACCGGCCCGAAAAGCCGGTCCGCCAGCGCGCGGATGGTCGGATTGTTGGTGAAGATCATCACCAGGATGAGCACCACCGCGTAGACCAGCATGCGGTAATCCGCGAACTCCCGCAGCACCTCCGGCAGCACCGTCAGGAAGGTGGCGGAGATGATGGAGCCCAGGACGTTGCCCAGGCCGCCGAGGACCACGAACACCAGGACGTTAATGGACTGATTGAAGGTGAACTGGGTCGGCACGACGGTGGAGGAGTTCAGCCCGTAGAGGGCGCCGGCCATGCCGGCCAGCACCGCCGCGGTGACGAAGGCCATCATCTTGTACTTCGTGACGGAAACGCCCATGGACTCCGCCGCGATCCGGTTGTCCCGCGTCGCCTGAATGGCCCGGCCCGCCCGGGAATTGACCAGGTTCAGCACGACGATCAGCGTCACCAGGATCAGCACAAAGCCCGCCGTAAAGGTCGCGATGGGCTTGATCTTGACGGCGCCCTTCGCGCCGTCCACCAGCATCGTCACCCCCTCGGGCATCTGCCGGTTCAGGAAGGCGAAATGCAGCCCGGTGTCCGTCGTGCCGATATACAGCACGTTCACCAGGTTGCGGATGATTTCCCCGAAGGCCAGGGTGACGATGGCCAGATAGTCTCCCCGCAGGCGCAGCACGGGAATGCCGATCAGCACGCCCGCCAGCCCCGCGATCAGGCCGCCCGCCACGATGGAAATCACCAGCCGCAGCGTCGCGTCCTCCAGGGCGCAGACATTCATCAGCCAGCCGCTGACCACGGCCCCCGTATACGCGCCGACGCTCATGAAGCCCGCGTGGCCCAGGCTCAGCTCCCCGGAGAAGCCGATCACCAGATTCAGAGACACGGCCATGACGATCCACGCGCAGATCGGCACCAGCTGGCCCCGGAGGGAGCGGCTGATGCTCTTGGCCGCGATCATGTTCTGCAGCAACAGAAAGGCGCCGATCACCAGACCGAAGGTGATCAGGTTATAGATCAGACGCCTGCGCTTCGCTCTTGTCATCCCGATCACCTCACACTTTCTCCCGCATGGGCTTCCCCAGCAGGCCCGTCGGCTTCACCAGCAGCACCACGATCAGCACCGCGAAGACGATCGCGTCCCCCAGCTCGGTGGAGATATACGCCTTGCCGAAGATCTCGATCACGCCCAGCAGCACGCCGCCCAGCATGGCCCCCGGAATGGAGCCGATGCCGCCGAAGACCGCCGCCGTAAAGGCCTTGATGCCCGGCATGGAGCCGGTGGTCGGCTGCAGGATCGGATAGGAGGTGCACAGGAGCACGCCCGCGATCGCCGCCAGGGCGGAACCGATGGCGAAGGTCACGGAGATGGTCCGGTTCACGTTGATGCCCATCAGCTCCGCGGCGCCGCGATCCTCGGACACGCAGCGCATGGCCTTGCCCATCTTCGTTTTCGCGGTGAAGGCCGTCAACGCCAGCATGATGACGATGTTCGCGGCGATGGTGATCAGCGTCGCGCTGGAGACGTTCAGCCCGCCCAGCCGCATGCTGGTTCCGCTCAGGGGGAAGGACTTCGGGTTCGCGCCCCAGATCATCAGCGCCAGGTTCTGCAGCAGGTAGCTCATGCCGATGGCCGTGATCAGCACGGCCAGGGAGGTCGCCTGCCGCAGCGGGCGATAGGCGAGGCCCTCGATCGTGATGCCCAGCACCGTGCACACCACCATCGCCAGGAGAATCGCCACCACCGGCGGCAGCCCCCAGTACTGCAGGCCGCAGAAGGCCACATACGCGCCCACCATGATCACGTCCCCGTGGGCAAAGTTCAGCATCTTGGCGATCCCGTAGACCATTGAATAGCCCAGGGCAATGATCGCGTAAATGCTGCCCAGGCTCAGGCCATTGATCAGGTTATCGAGAAAAATCATGTTACAGCGTCCTCTCCGGGAAATTCATCAGGCGGAAAAAACGAAAAGCCGGGACTGGCTCGAAACGGAACCAGCCCCGTTGCTTTCTTCCTGATCGGAATCAGTCTTCGAAAACGTATTCGCCGTTGACGATGGTGGCCGCCATAGGCGTCTTGGTGACCGCGCCGGAGGCGCTCCAGGTCATGGATCCGGTGATGCCGTCCACGGTGATCTCCTGGATGGCGGCGATCATCAGGTCGCACACCTCTTCAGGCTCCATGTCGCTGGTGATGCCGGCCTTTTTGGCGGCCTCCACCAGAATGTACACGCCGTCATAGGCGTCCGCCGCGAACTGGATGGGCGTCTCGCCGTAGGCTTCCTGATACTTGGCCACGAAGCTGGCCACCTTCTCATCCGTGGAGGTCGCCACGAAGGGGGTCAGCAGCATGACGCCCTCGGCCAGGGAGGTGTCAAAGCCTTCCACGCTCAGGATTCCGTCCATGCCGTCCGCGCCGAAGAAGATCGGCTTGTAGGCCTTGTCGGCAGCGGTCTTCAGGATCATGGAGGCGGGGGTGTAGTACATGGGCAGGAAAACGATTTCCGCGCCGGCGTTCTGGGCGTCGGCCACCTGGACGGTGAAGTCGGTGGTTTCATCGGTGAAGGTGCTCTCGCTCACGATCTCCAGGCCCTTCTCCGCGGCTTCCGCCACGAACTTGTCCCGGATGCCGGTGGAATACACGTCCGCGTTGTTGTAAATCACGGCGATCTTGGTGCCCAGCTTGTGATCCGCGATATACTGCGCGGAAGCGGAGCCCTGGTTCGGGTCGGTGAAGCAGATCTGGAAGACGTTGTCATTGGCGTCCTCGTCGGGCTTCGCCGGATCCAGGCCGATGACCGCCTCGGAGGAGGCGGAGGGGGTCAGGAAGAACACCCGGTCGATGTAGCCCTGGGCGCCGGCGGCTTCGCAGGGCTTGGAGGTGGTGGTGCCCAGGATCATCTGCGCGCCGGCGTCCAGCGCCGCGTTGTACGCGTTGATGACCTTTTCCACGTTATGCTCGTCATCCTCGTTGATCAGCTCAATCTGAATATCTCCGCCGGCCTCGTTGATCTCCTTCACCGCGATCTCCGCGCCGTGCAGGGTGGCCAGGCCGTACAGGGCAGCCGCGCCGGTCGTCGGGCCGATATGTGCAATCTTCAGGGTCACGGGCGCTTCGGCAAACGCCGCGCAGGCCGCCAGCGCCATGGCCAGAGTCAGTACCAGGGCAACGATCTTTTTCATATCCGTGTTCCTCCTGTGATTTACATGATCAAAGCGCATAGACTTTGTTCCGTTATTATACACCCGAATCCTTTTCCGTAAAGCCTTGATTTTGTTCCTTTCGTGTTTTCCCGCCCCCTTCCGCGGCCCGCATCCGCCCCTCCGGACAGTTGCGCAATCGCGGCGGATGTTGTAAACTCTTTATATCTTATATTTACGATGAGGGGCGCTCCGGACCGGGGCCGGCCCCGCGGAAGGACCGGGAAGCAGCATGAAGGTTGTCATTCTGGCCGGGGGCTTCGGCACCCGCATCTCCGAGGAAAGCCAGTGGAAGCCCAAGCCCATGATTAATATCGGCGGCATGCCCATCCTCTGGCACATCATGAAGGGCTATTCCCACTACGGCTTTCATGAATTCATCATCTGCGCGGGCTACCGGCAGGAGGTCATCAAGCAGTGGTTCGGGGATTATTTCCTGCACACCAGCGACATCACCTTCGACTTTACCCAGGGCAACCGGGTCATCGTGCACAACCAGCACGCGGAGCCCTGGAAGGTTTCCGTCATCGACACCGGGCTCAACACCATGACCGGCGGGCGCGTCCGCCGCATCCGGCCCTATGTGGGGGATGAAACCTTCATGCTCACCTACGGGGACGCGGTGTCCAACGTGGACATTCCCGCCCTGCTGCGCTTCCACGAGAGCCACGGCCGGGCCGTGACCCTGACCACCGTCTCCCTGGCCCAGCAGAAGGGCGTGCTGGATCTTTCGCCGGACGGGCAGATCCGCGCCTTCCGGGAGAAGAGCGTCAAGGACGGGTCCGTCATCAACGGCGGCTTCATGGTCTGCAACAGCGCCCTGTTCAACTATCTGGAGGACGACGCCACCGTGCTGGAGAAGCGCCCCATGCAGCGCCTGGCCGAGGAGGGGGAGCTGATGGGCTTCTTCCACGGCGATTTCTGGCAGTGCATGGACACCAAGCGCGAAATGGACCTGCTGGAGCGCCTCTGGGCCAGCGGCCAGGCCCCCTGGAAAACCTGGGAGAACTGACCATGGCGCAGCAGAAAACGGACAGCCCCCGCCGGAGCTTTCTCCGGCGCGTGATGGGGGATTCGATCTGGAGCATCGCCGGGCTCATGCTCATGAACCTGGCGGCGCAGTTCGCGGTCTATCCGCTGTGGAACCGCCGCCTGGGCAACGAAAGCTACGGACACATTCTGTTCCTGCTTTCTGCCATGAACATCCTCGCAGTCTCCATGGGCACCGCCTGCAACTATGGCCGCATGAAGGAAAGCGCCGAGCGGGAGACCGGCAACCGGACCTATCTGCAGGTGCTGGCCTGGGCGTCCCTGGCCGCGGTTCCCTACATGATCGTCGCCAGCCTCCTCTCCGGCGCCGGCATGTCCCCGGCGGAAACCGCGCTGCTCGTGCTGCTGACCGTGGCCACGATGTGGCGGTTTTACGCGGACGTGGGGTACCGGCTGACGCTGAACTACCGCGGGTTTTTCCTGTACTATCTGACCGTCAGCCTGGGCTACGGCGTGGGCGTCGCGCTGTTCCTGCGCACGGGGCTGTGGCCCCTGGCCCTGCTGCCCGGCGAGCTGGCGGGCCTCTGCCTGGTGCTCCTCCGGGGCCATGTGCTCCGGCCGGAGCCGGAGCGGGAGCCGGAGGCGGTGGCCCGGCGGGTCACGCGGGTCATCCTGACCCTCTTTGCCACGGAGGTCATCAACAACCTGATCTTCAACGGCGACCGGGTGCTGCTCAACGCCCTGCTGGACGGCACCGCCGTCTCCCTGTACTATCAGGCGTCCCTGCTGGGGAAAACCATGGCGCTCATCGCCACCCCGCTCAACAGCGTGCTCATCGGCTACCTGTCCCGCTACGAGGGCGGCCTGGACCGGCGCCTGATGAAGCGGATCGCCGCGGCCTCCCTGGCCGCGCTGGCGGTGGTCACCGCCGCCTGCACCCTCGCCGCGCATCTGCTGATCCAGCTGCTCTATCCCCAGAACTACGCGCTGGTCCGGGGCTATTTCCCGGTGGCCAATCTGGCGCAGGTGGCCTATTTCATTTCCGGCATCGTGGCGACGGTGCTCCTGCGCTACTGCCGCATCCGGTATCAGCTGTACATCAACCTGGTTTACGCCGGCCTGTTCCTGGGGCTGTGCCTGCCCGCCGCGCTGCTGCGCGGGCTGGACGGCTTCTGCCTGGCGCTGCTGGCGGTATGTCTGGCCCGGCTGGGCTTCGTGCTGTTCCTGGGCGCGCGCAGCGCCTGGACGGGGAAGGGATTGAACGACAATGAAACTCAAGGAAGCGCAGGACCGGTCCTTTGAACTTCTCTGCCTGATCGACGACATCTGCCGCCGGGAGCACGTGCCCTATTTTCTTGACGGCGGCTCGGAAATCGGCGCCGTGCGGGAAAAGGACATCATCCCCTGGGACGACGATATCGACATCAAGCTGCTGCTGGCGGACTATCCCGCCTTCCGGGACGCCATGCGCAAACACCTGCCGGAGGGGGTGCGCCTGGTGGAGCCGGAGGACTTCGCTCCCCGCTTCTATGACTTCGTGGTCCGGGTGGTGGACACCCGCGTGCTCCGCCGCCGCGTCACCGAGGAGGATCAGGCCTACGGTCTGCTGGACAACAACCTGTGCATCGACGTGTTTGTGCACTACCACATTCCCGAAGGCAGCCTTTCCCGCCGCCTGACCTACGCCCGCATGAAGCTGCTCTACGGCCTGGGGCTGGGCCACCGGTACCGGCTGGACATGAGCAGATACACGGCCGCCCAGAAGCTTCCCGTGCTGCTGATGCGCGCGGCGGGCCGCCTGATTCCCGCCCGGAGCCTGTGCCGCCATTTCTTCCGCCTCGCCGGGCGCATGGACCGCCGCTACGCCGCCTCTCCCTGGGGGCTGAGCAACTGGCTCACCGGCAGCACCTATCAGAAGATGGCCTGGTACGCCTCCTCCGTGTCCGGGGAGCTCCGGGGCCGTGCCTTTCCCATTCCCGTGGGCTATGACGAGGATCTGACCACCTATTACGGGGATTACATGCATCCCCCGAAGGACCGCGGCGCCTTCATCCAGCACCTGGATGAGGAGGACCGGTATCAGGAGCCGTAAACCAACCGCAAGGAGGCGCACCCATGCCCGCTCTTTCCCCCTATAAGGCCGACCTGGACTACAGCTATGCGCCAGGTCTGTTTCCCAGCATGGAGTGCCTGCAGCACCGCCCGGAGCAGGTGCGCCGCGTGCTGCTGCACTCCTCCGCCGCCGGGCGGGAAGGCGCGGATCGCCTCTGCGCCCTGGCGGAGCGCCTGCACGTCCGCGTGGAGGAGGCGGACCGCGCCCTCAGCCGCATCAGCGGCAAGGAAAACTGCTTTGCCGCCGCCGTCTTCGCCAAGTATGAGGACGCGCTGCTGCCGGGGCAGCCCCACGTGCTGCTCCACGAGCCGGGGGACAGCGGCAACGTGGGCACCATTCTGCGCACGGCCCTGGGCCTGGGCATCGGGGACGTGGCGCTGATCCGCCCCTGCGTGGATCTGTTCGATCCCCGCACCGTGCGGGCCAGCATGGGCAGCCTGTTTCAGCTGCGCGTGCATGTGTACGACCGGATCGACGACTATCTGGAGGCCTTCCCGGCGCAGCGGCTTTTCCCCTTCATGCTGGACGCCTCCGTGCCCCTTTCCCGGGCCCTGGAGCAGCGCCCCGCCTCCGCCTGGACCCTGGTCTTCGGCAACGAGGGCCGCGGCCTTCCGCCCCGCTTTGCCACCCTGGGCCAGCCCGTCCGCATTCCCAGCAACGACCGCGTCGACTCCCTGAACCTGGCCGTCGCCGCCGCCATCGGCATCTATGCCTTCACGCAGGAAGGACTGCCAAATCTCTGAAAGGAGAAGCGCATGAGAAAGGATTATGTCATTTTTTACACGGAGGCTAATCTTGTCTGCGTCATTCTGCTTGGCATCCTGCTGATCCATGACCGGCTTCACAGCTCCCAGCAGGAGAAGCAGCTCTGGTTCAACCGGACCATCATCTCCTTCATCCTGTATTTCATCTGCGATTCCTTCTGGTCCGCGATGCTCGGCGGCGTTCTGCCCGGCATCCGCTGGCTGTCCCTGCTGCTGAACCTGTCCAATTTTATCCTGCTGGGCGTGATCACCTATCACTGGTTCATGTACATGGCCGCCTCGGAGCAGCTGGCCTTCCGGACCAGCCGCAGAAAGCGGGCGCTGCTCCTGCTGCCGCTGGTCAGCACGCTGCTGATTCTGCTGATCGGCTACATCCGGGATCCGTACGGCTGGCTCGGGGAAAGCGGCGAGCTGGGCCCGTGGTATTCGCCGCTGCAGGTCGCCGCCCCGATCTTCTATGTGCTGACCGCCTTCATCGTCTCCCTGCACAGCATCCGGAAAACGGAGTCCTCTTCGGAGCGGAAGACCTACTGGCTGATCGGCCTCTTCCCGCTGGCCGTGATGGGCTTCGGGCTGATCCAGGTGTTCACCCAGAACGCCCCGACCTTCTGCTTCGGCAGCACGATCATGACCGTGTTCTTCTACATTCAGCACATGCAGACGCTGGTTTCCGTGGATGAGCTGACCCGTCTGAACAACCGGGGCCAGATCAACCGGCACATGGAGCAGATCCGCTTCCGGGAGAACGTCCAGGTGTTCGTCATGATGATTGACATCGACGGCTTCAAGCACATCAACGATACCTACGGGCACGCCGAGGGAGACCGGGCCCTGATGCTGGCCTCCGACGTGCTCAAGCAGACCTGCGACAGCATCAAGGCCCCCGCCTTCATCGGCCGGTACGGCGGAGATGAGTTCCTGATCATCATCCACGATCCGAACAAGGACGACGGCTATCCGGACCGGATCTCCACGGTGTTCCGGCAATTCCTTTCGGAGCTGCAGCAGCGAACCCAGCTGCCCTACGCGCTGAACGTCAGCATCGGCTACGACCGGCTGAGAAACCGGGAGGACACCATCCAGGACTGCCTGGTCCGCGCGGATGAAAACCTGTACCTGGAAAAGCGGGCCAAGGGCGCGGGCCGGTGAGGGCCGCGCAACCCCTCCGCCGCCGGAATTGCTTGTGTTTTCCGGCAAAACTGATATAATCAGATCAGAGAGCCATCACCGACCCGACCATCTGCGTCAGGAGGGAGACTTCTTTGGAATTTCTGCTCGACGAGTCTTTTATCGCCCTGTCGCTGATCGTGCTGTTCGCGATCCGCCTCAGCTCGCAGCGCTTTACCCGGGACAAGGGGCTGCGCGGCTTCTGGCTGACCGTGATCAGCTGTTTTTTGCTGGTGCTGGAGGAACAGCTCGAGATCGCAGCCAGCCTGGACCCCTCCCTGATTTTCTGGCGCACGCTGCTGTCCATCCTCGGATATGTGCTGCGCTCCACCGCCGCGCTGGGCCTGGCGCTGGTGGTCTCGCCGCCGGAGCCGCGGAGCAGATGGCTGTTTCTGCCCTGCACCGTCAATCTGCTGGCCTGCTGCACCGCCTTCTTCACGGACATCGTCTTCGGCTTTGACGCGGATTACAGCTTTTACCGGGGCCCGCTGGGCTACCTGCCCTTCATCATTCCCACGCTGTACATGCTTTATATTCTGTGGATCTCCTTCCGCCACTACGACGGCGGGCAGAGCCTCGCCGACCGGCTGATTCTGCTGGCCGGCTCCGCTTTCTGTCTGCTGTCCGCGCTGCTGGACGCCTTACGCGGCGGCGCCCGCCTGCACGAGGCGCTGATGATCTGCAGCGTCTTCTTCTACATTTTTCTGCGCTCCTACGATATCCGGCGGGATTCGCTGACACGGCTGCTGAACCGGCAGTCGCTATACGACGACTGCGAATCCATGCGGCAGAGCATCACCGCCGCGGCCTCCCTGGACATGAACGGACTGAAGGAGCTCAATGACAGCCAGGGGCACCAGGCGGGGGACGTCGCCCTGCAGGCCATCGGCGATTGCCTGCAGCAGGTTTCCGGGCCGCGCGTGCGGGCCTACCGCATCGGTGGGGATGAGTTCATTCTGCTGTTCTTCCGGTCGGACGAGACCGTCGTGCGGGCGACGCTGGAGGAGGTTCGCTCCTCCATTGCCGAGACGGAATACACCGTCGCCTTCGGGTATTCCATGCGGGAGCCGGGCGACCATCCGGAAGCCATCATCCGCCGCTCCGACCTGAAGATGTTCGAGCACAAGGCGCAGTACTACCGGGAGAAGCAGCACGACCGGCGGCGGCAGAACAGCGGCGCCAGCGAGCACTTTACCGGCGAGACGAAGAAATCCCTGGAGGCCTCCCCGGATCCGGTGACCGTGTTCCGGTTCGTCGACTACAGCGTGCAGACCCTGGCCGTGTCGGACGGCTTCTGCCGCCTGTTCGGCATCCCGGACCGCCGGCAGGCCGTGAGCCTGCTGGACCGGAGCTTTTACTGGAGCATCCATCCGGATGATCTGGACCGGTTTACCGGCGCCTTCCTGCGCTTCTCCGAGGGGACGGAGGAAATGGACGTGATCTACCGCAGCCGGACCAGCCTGACGGACAGCCAGACCGGCTATCATGTGATTCATGCCCGCGGAGCCCACGGCCACGCGGAAACCGGCGCGCGCATCGCCTACGTCTGGTATATGGACGAGGGCGTCTATACGGTGGACAGCACGGGCTTGGGCGCCCCCATCAGCCAGGCCCTGAACCGGGCCCTTCACGAGGAGAGCATTCTGCACGCGGCGCACTATGACGACCTGACCGGCCTTCCGAACCTGAGCTGGTTCTTCAAGCTCTGCGAGACCGCGCTGGCGGACATGCACCGGGAGGGGACGCACGGCGCGCTGGTGTACATGGATCTGTACGGCATGAAGTATTTCAACCATACCTACAGCTTCGCCGAGGGCGACGTGCTGCTGAAGTCCTTCGCGGAGCTGCTGGTCCGCCTCTTCGGCAAGGACTGCTGCTGCCGCATCGCCGCGGATCATTTCATCGTCCGGACCACCGATGAGCAGGCGGAGGCCCTGCTGACCCGGCTGTTCGCCGAGACCCGGCATCTCAACGGCGGCAAAACCCTGCCCGTCTACGCGGGCCTCTATTCCTTCGCCATGGAGGAGGTTCCGGTCAGCTCCGCCTACGACCGGGCCAAGATGGCCTGCGACGCCATCCGCAAATCCGACGTTTCCGCCTGGAACCCCTACAGCCAGGAGCTTCGGGACGCCATCCGCAAGCAGCAGTATCTGGTGGCCAACATCGACCGGGCGGTCTCGGAAAGATGGATTCAGGTGTATTATCAGCCCATCGTCCGGGCCGTCAGCGAAAAAATCTGCGACGAGGAGGCCCTGGCCCGGTGGATCGATCCGGTGGAGGGCTTCCTGTCCCCGGCGGAGTTCATTCCCCTGCTGGAGAAGGCCGGCCTGATTTACAAGCTGGATCTGTGCGTGCTGGACCAGGTGCTGGAGAAAATGCAGGCGGAAAAGGCCGCCGGCACCCCGCCCGTGCCTCATTCCCTCAACCTGTCCCGGTCGGACTTTGAGGCCTGCGATATCGTGGAGGAGATCCGCCGCCGGGTCGACGCCGCCGGCATCGGCCGGAACCAGATCTCCATCGAGATTACGGAAAGCATCATCGGCAGCGATCTGGACTTCATGAAGGAGCAGGTCGCCCGGTTCCATGAGCTGGGCTTCCCCGTGTGGATGGACGATTTCGGCAGCGGCTACTCCGCGCTGGATGTGCTGCACAGCATTCCCTTTGACGTGCTGAAGTTTGACATGAGCTTCATGCGGAAGCTGGAGGAGGGAGAAAACGGCCGGATCATTCTGACGGAGCTGATGAAGATGGCCACC
>ODAI013502643.1_pt1 | contig 14708 bp, 13 predicted proteins | sample 1539321 | NCBI WGS metagenome assembly ODAI01 (sample SAMN02144231, study PRJEB22623) | gut metagenome | biome: sheep rumen | host: Ovis aries | place: New Zealand
AACCGCAACAGGACCGCCGTCTGAAGGCTTCAGAAGGTTATTGGGTGAGAGCAGAAGGAATCTGCACTCTGCCTGAGCCTCTGCAGAAAGGGGAAGGTGAACAGCCATCTGGTCACCGTCGAAGTCTGCATTGAAAGCGGTACATACAAGGGGATGAAGCTTAATAGCCTTACCCTCTACAAGAATAGGCTCGAAAGCCTGAATTCCAAGTCTGTGAAGCGTAGGAGCACGGTTCAGCATTACGGGATGCTCTCTGATGACGTCTTCAAGAACGTCCCATACCTTATCATCCCAGCGCTCAACCAGCTTCTTGGCGTTCTTGATATTCTGGCTGATTCCACGGCCGACAAGTTCCTTCATAACGAAGGGCTTGAAGAGCTCAAGTGCCATCTCCTTGGGAAGTCCGCACTGATAGATCTTAAGCTCGGGTCCTACGACGATAACGGAACGTCCGGAATAGTCAACACGCTTTCCGAGAAGGTTCTGACGGAAACGTCCGGTCTTACCTTTAAGCATATCGGAAAGAGACTTAAGAGGACGGTTGCCGGGGCCGGTTACAGGGCGTCCGCGGCGTCCGTTGTCAATAAGCCCATCTACAGCCTCCTGAAGCATTCTCTTCTCGTTCCTGACAATAATGTCAGGTGCTCCGAGATCAAGGAGCCTGCTAAGTCTGTTATTTCTGTTTATTATCCTGCGGTAGAGATCGTTGAGGTCGGAAGTGGCAAATCTTCCGCCATCGAGCTGTACCATTGCACGAAGATCGGGCGGGATGACCGGAAGTACATCGAGGATCATCCACTCGGGCTTATTGCCGGAGTCGCAGAATGCCTCAACTACCTCAAGTCTCTTTACTATACGGGCTCTCTTCTGTCCTGAGGATCCGGGAAGCTCGTCACGAAGTTCCTTTCTCTCTGCCTCGAGATCGATCTGGGAAAGAAGCTCTTTGATAGCCTCTGCGCCCATGCCGACACGGAATCTGTTGCCGTACTGCTCTCTGGCATCCTGATATTCCTTTTCGGAGAGAACCTGCTTCTTCTCAAGAGGAGAATCTGCGGGATCAAGAACTATATATGATGCGAAATAAAGGATCTTCTCAAGTACCTTGGGAGATATATCAAGTATAAGTCCCATACGGCTGGGGATTCCTTTGAAGTACCAGATATGGGAAACGGGAGCTGCAAGCTCGATATGTCCCATTCTCTCACGACGTACGGTAGCCTTGGTAACCTCGACGCCGCACTTGTCGCAGACAACGCCCTTGTATCGGATCTTCTTGTACTTACCGCAGTGGCACTCCCAGTCCTTACTGGGTCCGAATATCCTCTCGCAGAAGAGACCGTCTCTCTCCGGCTTAAGGGTACGATAGTTGATGGTCTCGGGCTTAGTAACCTCGCCATGTGACCATTCACGGATCTTCTCGGGAGATGCAAGTCCTATCCTTATCGCGTCAAAGGTAATGGGCTGATATGTATCATTCGTCATTTCAGGCATTTATAACACTCCTTTTCAAGCAAATTAGCGGTTACTTACAGTGAGCTTATTCTTCGGGATTTCCGCCATGCTCCATGGCTGTGAAATACTCATCCGAAGGCTCTTCTTCCGAGTCGTCATCCGCATCAACATCTTCCTCGTACGAATCATCTTCGTCATCGGACTCGCGGATGGAATATCCCTCGCTGGCAAATCTGTCTTCTTCCTGATCGGATCCCCTGCGATCTCCTTCCATGACTCCACGGAAATCGGTATCACCGTAATCAACATTCTCCTTAAGCTCGATCTCGTTTCTGTCCTCATCGAGTACACGAACATCAAGTCCGAGTGCCTGGAGCTCTTTGAGAAGGACCTTAAAGGACTCAGGGATACCTGCATCGGGTATGTTGTCTCCCTTGATGATCGCTTCGTAGGTCTTAACACGTCCGTTGATATCATCGGACTTAACGGTAAGGATCTCCTGAAGGGTGAACGATGCACCGTAAGCCTCAAGGGCCCAAACTTCCATCTCTCCGAAACGCTGTCCTCCGAACTGTGCCTTACCGCCGAGAGGCTGCTGGGTAACAAGGCTGTACGGTCCGGTCGAACGTGCATGGATCTTGTCGTCTACGAGGTGATGGAGCTTCAGGTAATGCATATGTCCGATAGTAACGGGACTGTCGAAATATTCTCCTGTTCTTCCGTCTCTTAAGCGAACCTTTCCGTCGCTCTGAATGGGCACGCCCTCCCAGAGTTTTCTGTGATCGCGATGCTCGGAAAGATAGCTGTATACTTCCGGAAGCAGCTCATCTTTGTGAAGTCCGGCAAAAGTATCTCCCTTGTAAGGATTGCCGTCCTTGTCTTTGCGCGTCTTAGCTTCCTTATCATCGAAAGGAAGATTTACGTAATCGTTTGCAAGAAGAAGGGTCTCAGTGATGTCCTTCTCGTTTGCACCGTCGAATATAGGAGTCGAAACATTGAATCCGAGAGCCTTTGCAGCAAGTGAAAGGTGGATCTCAAGGACCTGTCCTATATTCATACGTGAAGGAACGCCCAGAGGGTTAAGCACGATGTCAAGAGGTCTTCCGTTGGGAAGGAAAGGCATATCCTCAACGGGGAGCACGCGGGAAACGACACCCTTGTTTCCGTGACGTCCTGCCATTTTATCTCCTACGGAGATTTTTCTCTTCTGTGCGATATAGATCCTTACGGACATATTTACTCCGGGAGGAAGCTCCTCGCTGTTCTCGCGGGTAAATACCTTAGCGTCTACTACAATACCGTATGCTCCGTGAGGAACCTTAAGTGAAGTATCTCTGACTTCTCTGGCCTTCTCACCGAAGATTGCGCGAAGGAGTCTCTCCTCAGCGGTAAGCTCTGTCTCTCCCTTGGGAGTTACCTTACCTACAAGGATATCTCCGGCACGAACCTCTGCGCCGATACGGATGATTCCGCGCTCATCAAGATCCTTGAGTGCTTCCTCACCTACGCCGTGTACGTCACGGGTGATCTCTTCGGGTCCGAGTTTGGTATCACGTGCTTCTGCCTCATACTCTTCGATATGGATCGAAGTATATACATCTTCCTGTACAAGTCTCTCAGAAAGAAGAACTGCGTCCTCGTAGTTGTATCCTTCCCAGGTCATGAATCCGATGAGAGGGTTCTTACCGAGTGCAAGCTCACCGTTGCAGGTGGATGCGCCGTCAGCGATAACCTGTCCTGCTCTTACCTGCTCGCCCTTATCTACGATAGGCTTCTGGTTGTAGCAGTTGCCCTGGTTGGATCTGGAGAACTTGGAAAGCTTATATTCTACTTCCTTGCTTCCTTCGGGCTTGATCCTGATAGTATCTGCGGATACATAAGTAACCTTACCGTCGACGGTTGAAAGTACGCAGTCTCCGGAGTCTTCCGCAGCCTTGATCTCCATTCCGGTTCCGACAACGGGTGCTTCGGTCATCATAAGAGGTACTGCCTGTCTCTGCATGTTCGATCCCATCAGAGCACGGTTAGCGTCATCGTTCTGAAGGAAAGGAATAAGCGCGGTAGCTACAGAGAATACCATCTTAGGAGAGACGTCCATGTAGTCGATCATCTCTCTGGGATACTCCTGAGTCTCCTCTCTGTGACGGCCGGATACAGACTTACGAACGAAGTGACCCTTCTCGTCAAGCTGTTCGTTAGCCTGAGCTACATAATAGTTGTCCTCTTCATCCGCGGTCATGTAGATAACATCGTCGGTAACCTTCGGGTTCTGAGGATCCTTCTTGTTTACCTTGCGGTAAGGAGCCTCAATGAATCCGTATTCATTGATCCTCGCATAGCTTGCGAGTGAGTTGATAAGTCCTATGTTGGGACCTTCGGGAGTCTCAATGGGACACATTCTGCCGTAGTGTGAATAGTGAACGTCTCGAACCTCGAATCCGGCACGGTCTCTTGAAAGTCCGCCGGGACCGAGAGCTGAAAGACGTCTCTTATGTGTAAGCTCGGAGAGCGGGTTGTTCTGATCCATGAACTGTGAAAGCTGTGAGGATCCGAAGAACTCTTTAACCGCTGCGGTTACGGGCTTGATATTGATAAGGCTTCCGGGAGTGACCTCGTTTGCGTCATGAGTGCTCATACGCTCGCGAACGACTCTCTCCATTCTGGTAAGTCCTACACGATACTGATTCTGAAGGAGCTCTCCTACAGCACGGATCCTACGGTTTCCGAGATGGTCGATATCATCGTCGTGGCCGATACCGTACTCAAGTCCGAATACATAGCTTATGGAAGCAAGGATATCTTCCTTGGTGATGTGCTTCGGAACGAGCTCGTGTACATTGCGGGCGATAGCCTGAGTAAGAGCATCGGGGTCATCACCGAACTCATCAAGTATCTCTTTAAGAAGAGGATAGTATACTCTCTCTTTGATGCCGAATACTTCCTTTGCATCACAATCTACATAATGAGTAAGATCTACCATCATATTGGAGAGAACCTTAACATTCTTCTCCTCGGTCTGGATAAGTACGGACTCAACAGCAGAATCCTGGATGAGGTCTGCCATATCCATATCGATCTTCTTTCCCTTTGCGACGATAACTTCGCCGGTGTTGGGATCGATGACATCCTCGGCTGCTACCTTTCCTCTGATACGGTTCCTGAGGGCCATCTTTTTATTGAACTTATATCTTCCTACCTTAGCAAGGTCGTATCTTCTTGCATCGAAGAACATTGAATGGATGAGGCTCTCTGCGCTCTCTACGCTGAGGGGCTCACCGGGGCGGATCTTACGATAGAGCTCTAAGAGTCCGGACTCGTGACTTCCGGTCGGGTTGTCGCCGGTCACGCTGGGATCCTTCTCAAGGGTAGCCTCGAGCATCGGATCGTCATCTCCGAAGAGCTCTCTGATCTCCTCATTGGTTCCTATTCCGAGCGCACGGATAAGAGACGTGACGGCAACCTTACGGGTCCTGTCGACACGCACATAGAATACTCCGTTTGAATCGGTCTCGTACTCAAGCCATGCTCCGCGGTTAGGGATGACGGTGCACGCATAGAGTTCCTTACCGAATTTATCGTGAGAAACTTTATAATACATTCCGGGGGAACGCACGAGCTGGCTGACGATAACACGTTCAGCTCCGTTAACAACGAAGGTTCCGTTATCGGTCATAAGGGGAAGATCTCCCATGAAGACCTCGTGCTCCTGGATATTCTTATCTTCTTTACTGTGAAGTCTAACTTTTACGAACAGAGGTGCCGAGTATGTTGCATCACGCTCCTTACACTCTTCGATGGTGTATTTCTTCTTATCTACTCGGAATTCATAATCAACGAACTCAAGACTTAAGTCGCCGTTGAAATCGAGTATGGGAGATATATCATCAAATACCTCCTTGAGCCCTTCCTCAAGAAACCACTTGTAGGAATTAACCTGTACTTCGATCAGGTTGGGCATTTCGAGTACTTCCCTCTGCCTGGCGTAGCTCATACGCAACGTCTTGGCATCATTAATGGGACGAATTCGATTTTTGTTCATGTGCTGACACCCCTTCTTTCTATTAAGATGTGATAGATTGAAGCAAACGCCAAAAGCGCAGAAAAACGCCTTTCGCCCCGATTTCGAGCGAAAAACATACTTTCAGCACAAAAGCGCATTTTCCATAGTACCACAACGGTTTCAAGCCGTCAAGGTTTTTTTTAAGACACAACTTGCCCCGAGGGCGATATGGCCCCCGGGGCAATAGTTTTCGTAAGAATATTGATTACTTAAGAGTAACCTTAGCTCCAACTTCCTCGAGCTTCTTCTTGATGTCCTCAGCCTCTGCCTTGGCAGCTGCCTCTTTGATAACCTTGGGAGCAGCCTCAACTGCATCCTTAGCTTCCTTAAGTCCAAGGCCGGTGATCTCACGAACAACCTTGATAACCTTAACCTTCTCAGCTCCTGCCTCGGTGAGCTCTACGTCGAACTCGGTCTTCTCCTCAGCTGCTGCGCCGCCTGCTGCGGGTCCTGCTACTACTACGCCTGCTGCTGCAGATACTCCGAACTCCTCCTCACAAGCCTTTACAAGCTCGTTGAGCTCGAGAACGCTGAGTTCCTTAACAGCATCAATGATTTCCTGAGTGGATAACTTTGCCATTTTTATTACCTCCGTAATTGATAAATTAACTTAGATTAAATGCTGAATACTATTACTCAGCGGGTGTTTCTGCAGGTGCTTCCTCAGCGGGAGCTTCTGCTGCGGGTGCCTCTGCTGCTGCGCCGGATGCTCCGCCTTTTTCTGCAAGCTGGTTCATAACCCTTGCAAAATTGGTGATAGGACTCTGCAGGCTTCCGAGGAGCTTGGAAAGAAGCTCGTCTCTGGAAGGGATGCTTGCGATGGTCTTCATGCCGTTAGCATCGTAGAGAGTTCCTTCTACAATTCCGCCCTTGATCTCGAGCTTCTCTGCGTTCTTTGCGAATGCGGCGATAACTCTTGCGGGGGCGGTTGCATCATCCTTGGAAATAGCCACTGCGGTGGGTCCCTCAAGGTAGGGAGTAAGGGGCTCGAACTCGGTACCCTTGAATGCCATGGTCAGGAAGGTGTTCTTGTAGACCTTGTAATTAACTCCGGCCTCACGAAGGTTCTTACGAAGCTTCGTATCCTGTTCAACAGTGAGTCCGCGATAGTCTACTACAACCACTGACTGGGCATCGGCAATCCCTGCGGAGATCTCATCCACGATGGGCTTTTTCAATTCAACCTTTGCCATTTTCTTTACCTCCTTTTAGTATTTGGAGCCGAAAAAAATTCCCTTGCCGTCAGGGACAGCAAGGGAGAGAATGAGTTCATATTTGATAACTCTCACCTCGGCTGGACTTACCGCCATCTAGCGATGACTGCCTGCTGTCTTCGGCTTTTTCGGACCTAAGCCCGAAACATATGAAAATATACACTAAGTATATTTATATGTCAAGAAAGAATTAATACTTTGCGGTGCTTACTTTTACGCCGGGGCCCATGGTGCAGCTTAAGGTAATGCTCTTTAAGTACTGGCCCTTAAGTGAACTGGGACGAGCCTTTACGATAGCGTCAAGGATCGCATTGTAGTTCTGCTGGAGCTGCTCCTCGGTGAAGGAAGCCTTTCCTACGGGAACGTGTACGATGTTGCTCTTGTCAAGTCTGTACTCGATCTTACCGGCTTTGATATCATTGATAGCCTTTGCAACATCCATGGTAACGGTTCCTGCCTTGGGGTTCGGCATGAGACCCTTAGGTCCGAGAACTTTACCGAGACGTCCTACAACACCCATCATGTCGGGAGTGGCAACTACAACGTCGAAATCAAGCCATCCATCATTCTGAATCTTGGGGACGAGCTCCTCTCCTCCGACATAGTCAGCGCCTGCTGCCTGTGCCTCATCGAGCTTAGCGCCCTTTGCGATAACGAGAACCCTTACAGTCTTACCGGTTCCGTTGGGAAGAACAACTGCGCCTCTGATCTGCTGATCTGCGTGACGTCCGTCACATCCGGTACGAATGTGAAGCTCTACAGTCTCATCGAACTTTGCGCTTGCAGTCTTCTTAACAAGTGCTACAGCCTCTTCGGGCTCGTAGTAGTTTGCGCGGTCGAACAGCTTTGCTGCCTCCGCATACTTCTTTCCGTGTTTCATTTCTTTACCTCCTAGGTTCAAACGGCGTACTCATCTATACGCCTCCCAATAAGTTTATAGTATACCGTCAGGATTAATCCTGTACGGCAATACCCATGCTTCTGGCGGTTCCCGCGATCATGCTCATAGCAGAATCGATGTTTGCCGCATTAAGATCCGGCATCTTGAGCTCAGCGATCTCTCTGATCTTATCCTTGGAGATCGTAGCTACTTTATTCTTGTTCGGTACACCGGATCCGCTCTTTATCCCTGCTGCTTTCTTGAGCAGTACGGCTGCGGGCGGCGTCTTGGTGATGAAACTGAATGATCTGTCGGAATATACAGTGATAACTACGGGGATGATGGTATCTCCCTTGTCAGCGGTTACTGCATTGAACTGCTTGGTAAACTCAACGATATTAACGCCGTGCTGACCGAGAGCAGGACCAACCGGGGGTGCCGGAGTTGCCTTGCCTGCAGGGATCTGCAGCTTGATATATCCTTCTACTTTCTTTGCCATTTCTTTTTCCTCCTAATCCTAGCTCATTCTCCGCACTTCTGCGAAGCTGATCTCAACAGGCGTTTCTCTGCCGAAGAGTTCTACATTGATGGTTGCGGTCTGTTTGCTTTCGTCCATCTTCTGAACAACTCCGACGGTATCCTTCCAAACTCCCGCGATGACGGCGATGGTATCGCCCTCTCCAAAATCTACATTTATCTTGCTCGTGTCTACCTTGATTCCGAAGGGCTTCATCTCTGCCTCGGAAAGAGGTACCGGCTTGCTTCCGGGTCCGACAAAACCGGTTACTCCGCGGGTATTACGGACTACATACCAAGTCTCATCGTTCATATCCATATTTACGAGCACATATCCGGGAAGAAGTTTTCTGGAGACGGGCTTCTTCGAACCGTTTCTGATCTCGACAACATTCTCGGTCGGGACTCTTACTTCAAATATCTGCTCGGCAAGCTTCTTATTATTCTCGACGGTCTTTTCGATATCCGCCTTTACCTTATTCTCATATCCGGAATAAGTATGTATAACATACCACTTTCCTTCTGCCATATACTCCTCCTTAAAGTCCTGTCAGGAAGTTAACTCCGAACTGTGCAGCATAGTCAATGAAGGCTATGATGAGTCCAAAGATGACGGAAATAACGACAACAGCTACCGACTGTCTGAAAGTCGACTTGCTATTCGGCCAATCTACCTTATTAAACTCAGCAGATACTCCGTCAAAAAACTTTGTCTTGTTTTCCTTCTTGGAAGAATCGGACATTATTTTGTCTCCTTATGAAGAGTATGCTTCTTGCAGAATCTGCAGTACTTCTTGATCTCCATACGATCCGGCATGTTCTTCTTTTCTTTGGTGGTGTTATAGTTGCGTTGTTTGCACTCCGTGCATGCGAGTGTGATCTTGGTACGCATAGCGTTCTCCTTCTTTACGGTTTGTTATAAGGTCAAAAAAATAAGCCCGTTGGTACGTTGGCTAAAAGAATATAGCACAACTGAAGACCATCGTCAACAATTTTTTTATCTGGGAACATAATTAAGCGGATCTACCTGGCTTCCGTTTATGAGAATCTCAAAGTGAAGGTGCGGTCCGGTGGAGTTTCCGGTGCTTCCGCTCCTGGCTATGAGCTGTCCCTGTGCTACAGACTGTCCGGCCGATACGAGGATCTTGCTCAGGTGAGCATATCTGGTCTGGCGTCCGTCGGGGTGATTGATGTATACGACATATCCGTATCCGCTTCCCCATCCTGCCGAAGCGACCGTTCCGCCGCTCGAAGCATATACGCTGGTTCCGGTAGGAGTTGCCCAGTCGACTCCCTTATGGTATGTACTTCCGATACCACCGGGAGACTTTCTGCGTCCGAATCCCGAAGATACATATCCTCCGGAGAGAGGCTTTATATATGTAGGAGGTATGATCGTTCCCTGTTCCATGATCATGGGAACCGCCTCCATGAGGACTTCTTCCTTAAGTACTGTCTCGGATACGAGCTTATCGTTTATATAATACTCATCCTTGATCGCATTTCTGGATCCCGCCGCAGGCTGCTGTATGACATTGGTCTTGGTCGTGTACCAATCGTCCTTGGGGATGATTATGACATCAGCCTCGTAGATCTCTTCCTTATAAACTCTCTCTATCCTCTCAACGGAAACTTCCGGCTCGGGAACGGTGTATATAAGCTTATCATCTATATGAAGAGTGGAATGCTCATCCTTAAGTTTATCGCTGTTCAATGAGATGAGAGTCTCCATAGGGATATTCAGTTTCATGGAAATACCCGAAAGAGTGTCGCCGCTCACGATAGTATACTCGCTGGGCTTTTCCTCCTCCTTGGTAACTTCCTCTATCGCAACATCGAGAGGTGTGAGCTGGGACTTAGGCATATAGCTCTCGGATATCTCTACATTCTCCGCAAAGTTCATCGAGACTATTCCAAGATCGTAATCATCGAAGTCAAGTTCCTTGACCACTCCGTCGAACTCCCTGTCACCCACATCCGACAGAAATGCTATGCCCGCCCTGGGTGTCTTGGTTATGCTCTTTGTCACGGCCTCATCAGGCTTCTTTGCTATCTGAACGGTCTGAGCGGAAAATCCTCTTCCGTTGTCCTCCATCAGAGATACTTTGAACTCTCCCGATTCATCATATCTGCTTATCGCAGCCTGAAGGAGCTGTACCGCCTCCTCTTCACTGGCAAGGTTTACTATGTACTCGTTGATCTTGACGGTGTATGAAGGTGAGAGGATATCCGTCTCTGCATTCCTAAGAACCTCCTCCATATTCTGTCTGACCCTTCTGTCCGAATCGACATTTCCGAAAAGGACTTCCTCGGATTCTATACGAAGGTTTGCACCCGCAAACAGAGTTCCCTGTGCCTCTGCGGCAACATTTCTGCGCGCCTCAATAAGAAGGCGGTCTATGGTCTCCGAATCGCTCGTGCTTCCGACATATGTGTCATTTAAGAATGCGTGGAAATAATTGTCTCCGTCAGAATGAAATGGTGTGAACTGTAAAAAAACGATCGCACAAAAAACCAGCGTCGCGAAGGACGCCAGTATAAATCTATATTCCAGTACCTTGTGTGTTTTCCTGACTGTCACGAAACCCTGCTTACAATAAATAGTGGATGACGAACTGAACTATCACTCCCGCTACGGAGAAGAATACTGCCGTCCTCGCTGCTTTCTTTACCGACTTGATCTGCTTCTCATAAGGATCGAGTGTGTCCTTCATCTCGCCGTGGAGCTTGTTGCACTCTTCCTGGACTACCGCCTGTACATTGCGATATATCCTTACGCATTCCTTATGGAAATCATCTCCGCTTCCGAGGCTCTCGATAAGAGTCTTCTGAAGCTGATCTATTCTCTCACTGTTTGCCTTGGCGAATACGTCCAGTTTTTCGCCGTTTGCTCTTGCAATCTCATCAAGCTTGTCGCCGTTTGATTTGGAAAGCTCGCTCATGATCTCGGAATTGGTCCTGGTGAGCTCATCCATTCTGTTTTTGAGATCGCCGATAAGCTCCTCGCTGATCGCGGGGCTGCTCTCCTTGGAGGAAAGTGTAGCGATCTGTGCGCCGATACCGCCGAGATCTTCACTTACCTGCTCTACAGCCTTTAACTGCTCGACATTCTCACGGCGGATATTTACAAGCTGCTCCTCATTTGCTTTCCTGATATCCTCGAGCTTATCCTCGGTGGCTTTGCGGATCGCTTCGATCTGAGCTTCGCTTCCTTTGGTGATCTCACGGATCTGGTCCTTTAACTCATCAATCGCTTCGGGGCTTAAGCTGCTCGCAGTCCCGCCCTCGGGGAGCATCTCGATGCGAGCCTGGATACCGCCTATTTCCTCGGCTACCATTTTCATCTTGTCGAGGCAATCCTGATATTCCTTTACCTGGGCACGCATAACGGCCATCTGCTCGGTCTCAGCCTCGCCGTTGGCTCTGATTATCTCCTGTGCGTTGAGCTTTTGTGACAACTGATCCATGAATGTATCCATCTTTATCCTCCGCTACAAAAGCAGTTTCACAACATTTACAGTATATCGGAAATGACCGAAAAATGAAAGACCCTTGTTTTTACCGATTATTTACATGACGTTCATATTTTATTCATATTTCACGAATATACTGAATACAACCCTTGAAATACTTCGATCATTTTTTCATAATCGCCCGGATGCCGAAAGGTGTCCGGGCACTCCTCATTTTATGAGGCTTTATCCGTTCTGCTCTTCCAGCTTTCTGCTGAATTCCAGTATCTCTTCATTGAGCTGGAGCATCTTCTCATCAAGATCCGAAACAAGATGAGCGCAATCCACGAGCTCCTGTTTGATATGCTCCGGAGCATCACCCTCGAACTTGTAGTGGATCTTGTGCTCCAGGCTTGCCCAGAAGTCCATGGCTACAGTCCTTATCTGTATCTCAACCTTGGTCTCGACCATGCGGTCGGAAAGATATACGGGCACGGTCACTATCATGTGATAGCTCTTGTATCCGCTGGACTTAGGGTACGTGATATAGTCCTTGATCCCAATGACCTTGATATCCTGCTGATGCTCGATCATGTCCGCAAGCATAAAGATATCGGAAGTAAATGAGCATATGATACGCACTCCGGCTATGTCATTGACATAGTTCACCATATTCTCGATAGTCGAATCGAGACCGTGTCTGCGAAGCTTTTTGACTATGCTTTCAGGGGTTTTTATTCTGGACTTGATATGCTCTATGGGATTGTATTGATGAACGTGCTGGAACTCCTCATTGAGGATCTCCATCTTCGTTCTGACCTGGCGCATCGCCGCGTTATATACAAGGCTGACTTCCTGCCAGGTTTCAATGCTGTCGTTTTCGCCGATCCATTCCATTTGTCAATTTCCGTTTCCGTGTGTATAATTATGCATACACCCTTTAGCGGATTATAGCATATTTTGGGCTTAAAGTGGGAAATATTTACAAAAACTTCTCAAAATGTTCGCTTTTATTGTGCAACTTGTAAAGGAATCATGTTCAGACTCTGGGCCAAAACATTTAAAGATTCAAAACTTCAGAGAGACATCGTCATCGAAGACTCCTCGGATGACACCAGGACGCATAAGATCATGCATGCACTTGAGCAGGTATGTGTGAAATTCGATCTGCAGGTTCCCGTGTGGCTGGAGAGTAATATAGCCGATTTCAAGCGTGTCTCCAAGACAAGATTTGATCAGGATTCATTCATAGAAAACATCCCTTTCGATTATCTGGAGATAAGCGTGATCGAAGAAGATCCAAAATATTAAAGGCGATCCCGCCAGGGATCGCCTGATCCCGTTGGGGATCGCCTATCCCGTTGGGGACCGCCTCTTCTCTTATGGGATCGCTTTTTTATCAATCATTGTATCCGTTCGGATTATTTTTCTGCCAGCGCCAGGAGTCCTCGCACATCTCTTTGATCCCGTATTTAGCCTCCCAACCGAGTTCTTTCTTGGCAAGTGATGCGTCCGCATAGCACTGCGCAATATCTCCCGGTCTTCTCTCTTTGATGGAGTATTTGATCTTTACTCCGCTGGCTTCCTCAAAATTATGTACTATATCGAGTACGCTGTATCCCTGTCCGGTTCCGAGATTATAGATCTTAAGACCCGCCTTCTCTTTAATCTTGGCAAGCGCCTTTACATGTCCCTCTGCCAGATCCACCACATGGATATAATCGCGAACTCCGGTGCCGTCGGGTGTATCGTAGTCATCTCCGAATATTCCAAGCTCGGGAAGTTTTCCTATAGCGACCTGAGTGATGTAAGGCATGAGATTGTTCGGGATGCCGCTGGGATCCTCTCCCATGGTGCCGGACTTGTGTGCCCCGATAGGATTGAAATATCTGAGCAGGATCACATTCCACTCATTATCCGCTTTCTGTATATCCGACAGGATCTGCTCGAGCATGGACTTGGTCCAGCCATAGGGATTGGTGCACTGTCCCTTGGGGCATTCCTCCGTGATAGGCACGAAAGCAGGTGTTCCGTATACGGTTGCGCTTGACGAAAAAATGATATTCTTACAGCCGTTCGTTCTCATCACATCGACAAGCGTAAGTGTTCCCGTGATGTTATTGTCATAATACTCCCAGGGCTTCCTGACAGACTCTCCTACAGCTTTTAATCCCGCGAAGTGAATGACCGCATCGATCTTGTGCTCTGCAAAGATCTTTCCAAGTCCTTCGCGATCTCTTATATCTACCTTGTAAAAATCTGCTTTCTTGCCGGTTATGGCTGCAGCTCTCTCCAGCGCTTTCTCACTTGCATTGGAAAGATTGTCTGCAACGACAACTTCATATCCCGCATTCTGAAGCTCTACGACGGTGTGGCTGCCGATAAATCCTGCTCCTCCGGTAACAAGTATCTTTCCCATACTACCTCCTCTACAGAGTCACTCCGTTTTTCTCAAGAAGAGCTCTCGCGCTCTCCACCGAGTCGACTCCGGTCTTATTCTTGATCGGCGCAAATTCCTTTTCTCTTACGACCTCAAAGGGCAGACAGCTGTCCATCTTGTGGATCATATCAAGTACAAGGTTCTCAAATTTAAATCCGTTGGGCTCCTCGGGCTTAACAAGATTGCCCGCTTCGTCAATATAAGGGATCTTCTTCTCAACAATGTGAAGAGGAAGTTCCTCTCTTACTATGCGCTCAAGCTCAGGTACATAGAAAAGGTAATTAAGTATAACGCCGAAGTTATATGCGGGCTCTCCCTTTTCATTCTTGGCATCCATGAGTTCATCCGTCATCTCGTAGTATTCAACTATGGAAGGCTTGCCGTCCTCTAAGCAGATAGCTCCGACTTTCTCATCGCGTGCGGCTTTCTTAACCACCTTTGCTCCGACGGTGCACTTCTTGGAAATGGTGGCACCCACAAACACCGGATCTGCGATACGCTGAAGCACATTGTCGACCGCGAAGACATTCATCCACTCGATGCCCCACTCATGAACCTTGTCGAGAAGACCTGCTTTGTCGAGCGATGCGAACCATCCTCCGTTTCCGTTGGGGGATGTAGATATCCTGCCTTTCTCCTCCATGTACACCTTGCCTTCATAGTCGGTAGCCGCTGCCATATCCTGCTTGAAGAA
>ODAI013655876.1_pt1 | contig 14708 bp, 12 predicted proteins | sample 1539321 | NCBI WGS metagenome assembly ODAI01 (sample SAMN02144231, study PRJEB22623) | gut metagenome | biome: sheep rumen | host: Ovis aries | place: New Zealand
TATTTATTTTTATATTATAAAAAGGATCACTGCTCATCATTTTGTCTATTTCGTCAGGTGAATAGTTTGTAATTTTTTGATTATCTAATACTTTCCCATCAGAAGTTATCATAGCATAAGTTCCAGAATTAACTACTATATGTCCCTTAAATCCATCAATCTTGTTATAAAAATTAGCTGTTACATCTAAATCGGCATCCGACATTTCTGCATTTCCGCTAGGGTGATTATGGATCATATAATATCCATCTGCTCCAAGTCTGCTCATTCTATCTTTGATTTTATAAAATCCTCTATTGTCTTTCATATCTTCTGAGGCAAAAACACTTGTCTGTCCAACTATTCTTGAGCTTATTGCTTCTTGTCCTACTATCGTATCACCTTTTGTATAAATCATTCTAAATGTTTCATATTGTGGATTCCTGAATATTTGTGCTATGTCTACAACATCTATTGCACTGGTTACTTTTTTACCATTAATATCAATATAGCCTTTATTGATAAAATCCCTAGCCATTTTTCTTTTTTGTATCTTAATCTCTGTTCCACTATCTTTTAGAATTATATTTGCTTCGTTTTTGTTTGTTTGATATTTTTTCCAAGCATCTAAAGTTAATTGCCCTCCAGAGTTTTCATTGAATCCTTGTATACTTAATTGTTCAAACTTTTCTGTGTTTTCTTTTAGAATGTTTGGATCATCTGTAGGATTTAAGTTATCGATATTCTTAGCTTGATTAGATTTAAAAACTACATATTGTCCTTTATATTCTCCATCTTTATATTCCAAAGCATCTATGCCATCATATCCATATTTCTGTAGAATTTCCTTTATTTCCTTATCTGAAAATTCTAAAGAATCTTTCATATAAGTTATAAGTCTCCCACCAATCTCCTTCTTATAATCGCTTATTTTAAGATTAGTATTATTTTTTTGATTATATCGTTTTTCTATCTCTTGAGCCATTAAATCAATATTACTGCTATTATTTTTATTTGTCCCATAAACATAAAAAGGATTTTTACAATCTAAGTATTGCTCTTTTATAATTACGTTTGAAGAGTTCAGTCCTACCTCAGCATAATTTTGAGCAGATTCTTCCGATGGAGTAAAATAAATGCCGTCCCCAAACTCTAACCAACCGTAATTTTTTCCAAATTTGCTTTCATCATAGATATTAAATTCTGCATTAGTTGAATGGAAAAAAGTAAGCAAGCGATTTGATAAATCTCTTGCTTTACTATCTTTAAATTTTAGTTGTTGTGCTTTGGTTAAAACTCTTCCTTTATTATCTGTACTTGTTTCATTATCTCCTGTTGTGTCGCTTTTTTGTTTTTCTGTAACCAATCTGTCATTGCTATTATTTGTTTCTGAGAGTTCATTAAGGGATTCCTTACTTCCAATATTATTTTGGGATCTAAATGTCTCTTCATTAGTTCTACTATTAGTTTTCGCAAATTTTCTTCCATTTACTTCACTCTCACTTTCGACATTATTATACCTTGAATTATTTTCATTTTCAAGTTTTACAAAAGTATGGTATTCTTTTAACTCCTCTGGAGATGTTTTTTGCTCTAAATTATACCATTTCTCGTTGACTTCTCTTTCTTGTTCCATCAACTCTGTTTGTTCGTGGCTTAAATTTCTCCATTCTTGCCTCTCTTGATCTGTTAATGTCCCTTGACTGTTTTTTTCTGCATAAGGTCTTAGTTTGTCATTATATGCCTCAATTTGCTTTCTTAAATTATTTGCTTGTTTTTCTAAATTAGCAATTTCTTTAGCTTTCTTTTCGTTATACTTAGGATTCTTAACTTTTTCTGTAATATTTTCTATTAATTTTGTTCCATCGTCTGTTGTCATTCCAAAAATAATTTCTTGGTTAGGATTTTCTCTTTGTAAATCTTGTAACAACTCTTGAGCAAGTCCTTGTCTTCTGTATTCTGGAGCCACCTCTATCATGTTTACATAGTTTTTACCCTCAAATGTAGAATATTCAACACTTGCGACAACATTTCCGTTTTTATCTGTAATTCGTTTTATAAGGTCTGTCTGTCCATCGTGCGAATCTAAAGACATTGTTTCTATATCACTTAAATTACCTGTATCAACTTTTTGTTCCTCAACTCTACTGTTTTCAATATATTGTTCGCCATTTTCCGCTAAAATAGGGCTTACTCTTCCTTCTTCTTGCGTCTGGCTGGTTTCTTCTCTTCCTCGATAGGTTTCTCCTCTATCTTCTCTTGTGGTTTCTTCTCTATCTTCTCTTGTGGTTTCTTCTCTATCTTCTCTTGTGGTTTCTCCACTTTCCATAGTTCTTCTTTCTTCATTTACTCTTTCCTCCTCTAATATTTCTTGTTCTGTCATACCTTGTTGACGTTTCTCTAAGTAATTTTTAAATTGATTTTCTAATGATATTTTATTTTTTAGAGACTGTTCTGCATTATAGCCATAAGCATTCATTGCATCTGTTAAACTCATATTGTTTTGTGTTTTTAAGTTTGCAATGCTTGTTCCTGCTGTTAATCCTCCTGTTATTAATGTTGATAAAAGCGAAGAAGTGTAATTTTTAACTATTTCTTCCCAGTTCCACTTTTCTGCATATTTCAAATTATCTCCTGTTAACTTAGATACTAAATCTATTCCATAGTCTAAAACTTGATCACCTACATACCCTGCAACTTCTTCTAAACCTTCTTCGTTACCACTCATTCCTAGTCCAATTAATCCTTTTACAATTCCACTTGGTACTTGCTCCATCAATTTAACAGTAGCTTTATCTCCAATTTTAGAGCTTCCAAAGAATCCACCTAATGATTCTATTTTAGACTCTAACAAACCTCGTCCAATTGATCTTGTCCATACTGCCCAATCTGGTGTATCAACTCCTTGTGTTCGATATGTGTTTTGCATTGTATGTCCTGCTGTGTTTGCTGTTATTACTGCATTTCTTGCAATTTCTGCAACCTTTAATGCTTTTGGTGTATCTGCAATTGTTCCTGCTAATGCACCTACTGCTTTTCCTGTTGCCCATAGTGAAGCCATATATCCAGCTGTTTCTGATGCCTGATCTATTGTTGAACCAGAAGCAGAAAATCTATCTAATTTTTTTTGAGTTTTAGTGATTTTATCTGATATTAAGTCTTGTTCATTAGCTAAATTTGTCCTCAATCTTCTAGCTTCTTCGCTATTTCCAAGCCAATCATTAACCTGGGCTTTTGCCCCTACTAAAAGTTTCGCTGTTCCCTCTCCTGTTTGTACGACTCCTTTTGCTGCTCCAAGCCCAATATCTGCTATTGTTCCTCCTGTTACTTTAGCAGTATCTCCTAAAATTCTTCCACCTGTTTTAACAATATCTCCAAACTGGTATCCATCTTTCATGTCATCGAGATCATCTTCATAAGCTTTAGGTAGTTGGAAAGCGTTCCTTAACATTTTAACTGTTGTCCCTGCATTATTATCAAGTATTTCTTGTGTTTTTTTCTCAGACGCTTGTATCTGTTCTTCACTTACAGGCTTTACTACTTGTGGTTCTGGATGAGACTGTTTATACCCTTTTTGCATTTGCTCTAATTTTAACTTAGTTGCTTCATCTAAATCATCATAAGTAGTTGTTTTATTACTATATTTTTTTAACAGTTCTTGTTTTTGTTCTTCTGTTAATGTTTTGTTTTTAGCATTTGTTCTTGAATAACTATTTTGTACTAACCCTACATTTCTCTCTGATCCTCGTAATTGACTTGCTTGGTTATTTAACGTATTTTCTCTTACAGAATATTCACTAAATCTTGTATTTTGTTGTGCTTGTTTATTTGCTAAATATTGCTTAAATTCGTCTGATGTTTTTACTTGAGCTTTTATTTGTGCCATACTATTCGCTGGGCTTGAAAATACAGTTTTTCTTTCTGTTTGTTGAGGATTCTGATTTGTTGGTAGTTTTTGCATCTTCTCCCTAGTTTTTTGAATTGCATTACTAAGTTGTTCTTGTAATTTCTTTTTAAAATCCGAAGCCATTTATCTTCTCCTTATTTCTTTCTAAATAAACTTGCTATGTTGCTTATTCCACTAGCTGTATTTTGTGCTATTTGCCTTAAACTAAGATCTTTATTATTCCCTTGAATTACTAAGCTATCATCATATCCGTAGTTGTTTCCTCCGCTACTATAACTTCTTCCAGATGAACTTCTTCCAGATGATCCTCCAGAACTTCTACTAGCTTGTGATGCATTAAACTGTTGTTGCCATTGATTGTCGCTGATTCTGTCTCTTTCTTTCTGGTATGCAAGCTCGTTTGCATATCTTTGATCGCTGATTCTGTCTCTAGCTTGTTGATATGCCCATTCATTCGCATATCTTTCGTCTGATATCTTATCTCTGCCTTGTTGATATGCCCATTCATTTGCGTATCTTTCGTCTGATATCTTGTCTCTACCTAATTGATAGTTATAATCACGATCGCTGACTGCTTTTTGCCATTCAAATTCTTTCTGGGCTTGTGCCATTGTATAAGCGTTTCTTATTTGCTCTATTTGTTGTAAATACATATTGCTTAAGTTTTGTGCTTGAGCTATATCTCCTTGGCTTCTGACTTGTGCTATTTGTGCATCATAACTAGCTTTTACATTAGCTAGATTATTTAAAGACTCTGTTAAGTTCTTTTGATATGTGCTATAGATATTTGTCTTTGTTGTTTCTGACACTCCACTATGCCCTAAGCCTTGAGCTGCCATGGCTTCTGCGTTTTCACCATAAGGATTCATTTGCTTAACATAGTTTTGATATAAGCCTTTGTTGTATCTAGTATTCTCTTGTTCTGCAAGTCCTTTTTGCCTGTTTATTTCGTTCACATTAGTTTCAACGCCTGTTTGTATAGCTTGATTTTGAGCATTCAAGCTGTTCTGCATTAATTGATTACTTTGTTTTGTTAAGTTATCAATATCTGCATATCCTGTATTGTAGTTGACATTGCTTAATTGATTAGAATTTCCGCCTCCGCCTACCGCATAAGGATTAAGTGAAGCGTTTACACTTCTGTTGCTTTGTATACTATTTTCTTCCATCTTACTCTCCTTTTATAATATTTTTAGAAGTACAACTCTATAATATATACCTTCAACGCCATATTCAGTGTTATTATACTTAGGAGGGAACACCCTTATTCTTGTATCCTTAAAAATAACAGATCCGCTTGTTTTCCCTGTTACTATAAATGGCTCTTGCATTGGATTAACATATTCGTCCGCAACACCTTGCTGCCATTGGACTCCGTCCGATATGCCTTGTATCATCTGTTGCAAATTGCAAAGCTAGACATATACAATTATCTTTTGTAAAACCTGCTGGATAATAAAACTCTATAGGATTAATTGTTACTGTCTCTTCCCAACTATAAGAATGATGGGCTGCAATTATTGCAATTTTATCTGTTCCGATTTTGTTCCCTAATGCTGCATCTAACTCATCTGTTAAAGTATTGTTCAAATAGTTTTTTATGTCCGATCCTGTTTTGTCGAATTTTGCCTTTAATTGTGCGGCGGTTAGAGCTGGTTTGTCTGGTAGACTTGATACGTTATCTACTGCCGCTGTACATTTTGTTAAACTCATTTAAAATTCCTCCTATCGCTTGATATATCCGCCCACATAGGCTTCTATTATGATTTCATATAATCCAAAAGGCTTATCCTTTTCATCTGAATAAACCTTTATTTGTAACTCTATAAACTTCTTTTCTTTTATTTTTACTACTGTGTAGTTTTGATTTGTTGCGTTAAAATTCCAGTCGCTAAAATCTACGTCATTGAAGTTGAATCCTGACATTGAAAATTCTGTAACATCCCTAAAATTCTCTGTCCTGTTCGTTTTCCTTGCTATTTTTACTTTGTTGTTTGGTACAGATTTGATTTTGACATTTCCGCCCTTTTTATTTGTCTTTTTGTAATGATTTCCTGTTCCAAAAATATCCGAAGGCGTTGTCCAATAACTTACAATTGCTCTGTCGTTGTCGTTTGTTCCATCTAGCTCTGCTACTATTCCATCTGAGAAACCTAAATACAATTTTCCTTTGTACTCTCTTAATAGTACTAGCTTCGATGCTCCATTATTGAATCCGTCCCAGTAATACCACTCATATTCCATTCCTCTTGTTCCTTGGAATACTTGTCTTGAATCTGCTAAAAATATCTTGCCATTTACTAAGCAAAGTAGATATCCTTGCCATTCTACGAAGCTAGTCTCGTTAAAATGCTCCTCATTTACCATTTTAGAATCGACTAATGAACTTCTATGGCTTAATACTTGTTCGCTTGAAATTTGCCCATTTACGCCTTCTAAGCCATAGTCTGTCATAAATACGATGTCATCATTGAAATTGCAGCTTGCAGAATTGCAGCCTAGAGATACATTTCCTTGTGCTGATGGATATATTCTTGCGTTTTCTGAATCTAATGTTGGTACATGATAATAAATTGTGTTCTTTTGTTGATTACTCTCTTTAAATACCCAAAGGATATTATTTCCTACACAGATTGACTTAATAGGCGATTCGTCTAGTCCGTCTTGGTAGTAGTCAAGCTCTGAGACGTAAAAAGGTGTTTCTAGCTTACTATGGAATATCTGGCTTTTAAAGTCTGGATTACCTGAGAAAAATATTCTGTTGTCAAAGACTTGCATCATTGTACATTTTTGTATTCTGTCTACATATCCTACTTCTGTTTTTGAGAATGTTATAAACACATTGTCTTGTCCTGGCAATAATGGTGCTGCTGGTGGTGCTGTAAAGCTTACAACTCCTGTTGTTGTGTTTACCGAATAATCTGTTCCTGCTACTAACGTTGAGCCATTTGATTCTACCCTTATTACGCCTGCTATGTTCGTTGTGTCTAAATGATAGTCTGTTGATGTCCCATCTGCACAAAATGCGTTCTTTCTTTTTGTTGTTAGTACATTAAGTGGTTGATATGATTCGCCTCCGCCACTTGGTGGAATGTTTATGTGTGTTGTTGGAATATACTGCTCTGTTGCATCATTGTCTACATAGTCTGATACTGGTTGAAGTGTTGTGCCATCATACATTAAGTAGTTTGCTCCATCTAGGATATAAAGAATATCGTCAAAAACTACAAACTCTGATTTTGTGTCATTCATAAAGCCATATAAAGATACAAAGTTTGTTACTGTGTCATCTGGGAAGTGATCCCATCTGTAAAGAGTCTTGCCACAATGTAATAGTACTATTACATCGTCTTCATGCTCAAAAAAGTAAAGTCCGTTTATTGTATCTGTCATCTTTACAAGTTGTGTATGCCCTGGACGTGTTTGGATACATTCGCCAGAAGTTTTATAGTCTTTGTATACGTTTAATGCATCTGGGCTTCTGTTTAATGCTACTCTTGAGGCTTCGTTTAGGAAATCTACGCCTGTTAAGTTTCCATATACCCTCTTGATTGGATCAGCTAACTTTATTGGGTTTAATAAGTTTGTCGCCATTTACTTTCTCCTTTATATAGTATTATTTGTGTTTACATATACTTGCATTTCCTCTTTGTTTAGGTATAGTGTTGTTAGCTCTGTTCTGTATTTATTCTCATATGCCGTATAATCAACGCTTCTGTCTGATTTAAGGATATCTGATGCTACAGCATAAGGTAGTAAATACTGAATGTCTCTGTCTATCTCGAACTCGTAGTTTTCGTCGTCCTCGTCATATTCTATTTCTGTCGGATATGCGTAGTATCTAAGAATTGCTGTTCCTTCAACTTGAGCGTTAATGTAAATCTTGTTTTTTAGTCTATACCAGTCTGATTGAATGTCTTTTATTGATTTTGTTGTATCGTCTTGTATAATTACGTCCTTGATTAAATATAAGTCTACTGGAAGTGAAAACTCCTCGTATAATGGAGTTGAGCTGCTTCCTCTTCCTGTAAATTCGTATGTTTTTTCGATTTTCTTTAGTCTTGCTATGTTTGTTAAGCAAGCGTTATAGATAGCATTAAGTCTATTTGCGATGTCTTCATCATCTGTTAAGTATGGGCTGTCTGGATTAAACTCTTCTATGATAGCTAAAGTTAGTATCTTATTTTGTTTTAAATTCATATACTTTCCCCTTTTCTACATTTCTTTGATTTTCTTCAATTTCTCCTGTTATGTCTTTTATCTGTTCAAGAGCCTTAATTGCATCTTCTACTTTTACCATGTTGTAGTTTGGAATAATATATCCTGTATCTTCTCCCCATATTATTACTGTGCCTTCTGGAATCTCTGTTGTTAATTTACTTTCCTCTTTTGACTTTATTCCGTTATATTCGCTCTCTCTTGTTATCTCTGTTACTAGCTTTAAATCTTTTAAAACTTGATGCACGCTTTTGTCGTCATTGTAGATATCAAAGTCTGTTTCCTTTGTTACTTTTACGCCTCCGAACAATTTTATACTTGGGTGTACTACATAATATTCTGGTTTTTCCATAATCTCTCTCCTTCCGCATTGGTTACTGCTCCTAGAATTGAACTAGGCATTGCTCCTTTTAGCAAGCAATAATATAAAAAAGGGAGCTGAATAAAGCCCCCTTGAGATTATAATTCTACAACTGTTACTTTTACGTCTGCTGATCCTGCAAGTTTTACTTTGTGGGTGTCAGCTTCCATAAATTTTTGTGTTTCTATCATCATAACAACTGTTTTACCTGCTGCTACAGAAATTGTTGTATCAGCATATCCTGCTCCTGTTCCCATTGCTGGTTTTGCTGGAGCTTTTATTGTTACGTTTTCTGCATTTGATGCATCTGAATTATGTATAATAATTGCTGTTCTTTCGTCAGCATTTGTTACTGTAAATTCTCCTCCTGCTGTTGCATCTAAAGCTGTCTCTACTATAGCTGTTCCTGTATGGAATCCAGCTCTAATTTTGTTTGTATCTAAATTTGCTACTGCCATTTATTTAATCCTCCTATAAAATAATATTAATAAATTGGGAACACATATATTTGTTCTGGTCTTACTATCTTAGCTCCGAATACATATAGTCCTTTAATTGCATCTTGGAATCCATCTTCTGGTCTGAATGCTTCAACTTTATCAATTTGTCCTGCGAATGCTATAGCTTTTGTTGTTCTTAACATTGCTAAAGTACAAGATGTTCCACTTACTGTTGCTGTTGCAAGTAAATTTTCAACAGAAACTAAAGCATTTCCATAGTGTCCTACATAACCTTTTCTAATTAATTCTGAGTTGTCTGTATCAAGCTTGATTATGTATGGCCTTAAAGTTGTATACCATTCTGGGTTTACCTCTAAATGATATGAGTCACTTACTTTACAGTTGTTCTCATATAATTTTCTGAATCCGCCTTCAATTAAAGAGATACCTCCATCAGTTTCTCCAGAGATATCTGTTTTTGTAGCATGAGCTAAACTGTTTATGTCAGCAGCTACTAAACTTGCAACATATTTATCAGCTTCTTCTGATAATCCAGCTGTTGCTTCTTTTGTTAAGCTTTCAATTAGTCCTGGTACGCTTTGTGCTTGGTCGATATCTTCAACTTCAAAGTCAAAGTATCTGTATTGGTCTATTTTCATTAATTGGGCTGCATCTTGTCCAGCTTCTCTTGTTAATGGTGTTCCTGGCACATAAGTTCTTATTGTTGGTCTTACAACACTTAATATTTTTACTTCTTTACCATATTTAATTTCGCCTTGGAATTGAAAATCACAATGATCTTTTAAAGATGTGATTGTATCTAATTGCATTTGGATTTTTTTGCTCCAAATTGTTTGTTGGAAATTGTTAATTGCCATTTTTATTACCTCACTTATTTGTTATTTGTGAGATTATCTTTTGCCCCATTTGTACATTGATTGTTCTATGGCTTTGAAAAGAGCAGGATTTTTGTCTAAGTCCTCTCTCGTAAACCTTCTAGCTTCCTCTGGTGTATAGAAATCTTTTACCTCTTGTTTATCTGAGCTGCTGCTCTTCATGCTTCCTGGTGTTGGTGGCTGCTTTTTAGCTTTGCCACTTACTTTGCTATACATCTCGTAAATGTCCTTTATTGGAACATTAGCATTGAATTGACTTGCAAACTTCTTAAAGCTATCTGAATTAGCGATTGATTCGTCCGCTCCAATTTCTTTCAATTGTGCATTCGCATTTCTTATGCTAACTTCATGCATTAAGCCTTGTAACGTCTCTTCTTCTCTTAATGTTCGTTTATTCTTGTTATATAGCTCGTTTATTGTAGCGTTTATTTCTTCGTCGCCTAAGCCAATTATTTCTGCTACATCTGCTTGAGCTAATATCTTTTCTTCTCGATCATTCCTTCTGGAATTATCTTGAATTTCAACACCTTGATCCTTATAGAAATTTGCTAGCTGCGTGTTTATATCATCGATACTTTCCGCTCCTAGTCCTTGTCTTAATATCTCTTCTGTCCTTCTATACTTATCAAGTTCTTTTTGATGCTTTCTGTTTAGAGACTGTGTTCTTGAATTTAATATGTTGTCAACATCTTGCTGTGTGTATGTTCTCTCTTTTTGAGTCTCCTCTTTCGCATTTTCTGCTGGTGTTTCCTCAACATCAACTAATGGTGTGTCATCGACACTTGTTTCGACAACATCGTTGTCTACTACTATTTCGTTTTCGTTTTCCTCCATATCATGGATCCTCCTTTTTTATTTGGTTAATAGTGATAGAGTCACTATCGCCTGAATTTTAACGTCTCGCATCAGTTTTGGACGTGTATAAAAAAAGAGCCTTGTTTAAAGCTCTTTAAATTATCTATGGAGGCTAGCTAGAATAGCCTCCGTATCAAAAGTCTTAGGAGTAAAAGATTATATTAACTCTAGCCATTAATAAACTATCCTTGCATAATCTGTTCTGCTTTTGCTGCTGTTTCATCGTTGATTCTATTTATATCTACATCTGTTTCTGTTTGGTTTGCTATTTGTTCTAATTGCATCTCATTTTGTAAATCATTAGCTTGCGCTTGTACATTTTGTTGCATCTCGTTTATTTGTCTTTCCTTCTCTTGTCTCTTTTGTACTAGCTTTGTTAAGCTTCTCTTGTCTAATGTGCTGTCCTCTCCTAAAAGCTCTACAAACTCTTCAAAGGTTATTAGTCCTTTTACAAGCATGTTCTCATAGCTCTGTTCCTGTGCCAATCTGTCATAAGGTGTTCTTGGTGTCTCTTCTATGCTAATATAAGGCTCTAACTCTTCTAGCTCTTGTGCTGTTATTGGCTCTAGTTCGTATTCGTATATTCCATCGTCTATTTGTGATAGATCCTCTTTTTCTTTTTGTTTATATAACTTCATGCCTTTAACGTTGTATGCTCTCCAGATATCGAAGATTATTGCTGCAATGTTCTCTAATAATTCTTTATATCTGTGAAGTGGCTCGTTTAGTGGTTGCTGTGAAGCTTGCTGTACTGCTAAGATAGACTTACCACTTGCTTGTTCTGGGTTGATTGCTCCTGTTGCAATGTCCGATGCATTTGCAAGCTCTCTTGTCATTGATATAAGCTCGTTTTGTAGTGCTGTTGCTTCTGGGCTTGTTTGACTTGGTTGTATATATCCAAAGTAGTTATTTATATTATCTATTCCTCCAGATAGCTCTATTGTTGCTCCTACTTTATTTATTGCTGACGGATTCTTAATTTTGTCTGTATTAACAACAATCTTTGGATATGCTATCATTGTTAGAATAGCTACTCTTCTTACAAGTGTTTTATTTACTTCTATTTGATTTGGTATTAAATACTCTACCTCTCCTACGCCTCTTGCTGAGCCGACATCATCCGCCCAGTTATAATGTGCTATAGGATATCTCTTAAGTTTTAAGTCCATCTCTTCTTGATATATAACGCTTCTCGTTGATTTAACACAATGTACTGTCCCATCTTTCTTGTAGAATTTTGTTACACATAGCACGTTGTCTTCTATTTCGTACTGTGAAGCATCTCCAGCTTCTTCCGATAGCTCTCTGTCTGTTCCAATTTTATCTATCTCTGGCTCTGATAATCCGTTTGCTCTTGCTTCTTCTTGTACCTCATAAAGAGACTTCCTTTGCTTAATAAGTATGTATGGTTGATTTTCTATGTTATCGTCATTCTCATTGCCATAGTATATATCCGTTGTGCTAATTCTTTCCGCTTCAAATTCTCCTGACATTACATCATCTATCATTTCGCCATTGTCTGTCTTATTATCTTTGTCTGGCTTGAAGTAAAAATAGATTGCATCTTCTCCAGTTATTGCTCCCATTTTCTTTATTGTCCTTAAAAGGCTTTCCATGTGTTTATGCTCCCATACAATAGCAGTATGTGTATTAAGCATCTTGCATATCTCTTCCATTCTGGCTTGTTTCTCTTCACTCTCGTAATTGTTTGGGCGGTATATTATTTGATATTCATATGAGTCTAAACTACTAGTCTTATAATTTACTATAGGCTTTATCATGTTATATTGAACTTTGAGAACATCGCCAAATTGCGCTCCATGCCATTGATCGCCCTTATAAAATCTTAAACATTGATTTACTTTATCATAATGATTAGTTAATCTTAAAAAGTTCTTGCCCTTCTCGTACAGCTGAAATATTGGTGTTGACTCAACTCTCTCTCTTTCGTCCATCCTTTACTTTACCTCCTTTTGACTTGTAGGTGTTCCGTCATATCCATTTATGTTTCCCCATATTTGCTCAAATTTCTCTTGCATCTCTTCTATTTTCCTCTTGTCTTCTTTCGATACTTTTTCTGGTTTAACTTTCTTTTCCTGTATCACTCCTGCGTTGCTGCTTTCTATTGCTTGCCCTGTTCTTATTCCAATATAAAAAATAACTACCATTGCTAATACTGCAAAGATAGCTATTCCTAAACTTGCTATAATAATCATTTAATCCTCCTAAATTATTGATATTTCTCTTCCAATATCTGTGTAAACTAGATCGTAGCTTTCAATATTAAAGTTAATAATTGGTTCTTGTGGCTCTGGTACTTTTGCTTTCATCGATTGTTGAGGTCGTACATAATAAGCTATCGCTAAAGCCATAACTAAATCATCATGTGCTCCTTGTTGTGCTTCTGGACGTCCTTTCTCGTTTCTAACAAAAGTTAGCATTTCTTCAAGTGTTTGTTTATCGTTAATTAAATCTATATCTTCTAATACTATTGTTTGTAACTGTGCTAATATAAGTGGACGTGTTACACTTGTTGTTTTAAATCCAAAAGCTTTTACCATCTTGCCTGTGTATGTATCTTCTCTTTCTCTTACATACTGCTTTGTATATCCTAGTCTTTCCGCTTCTTTGATTGGGTATGTGCTAAAGTTTGCCTCTATGCTTAATAATGCTTCATTGTAATACTTACCCAAACAATACATCTGTCTAGTATATTCTACCTCGTCAAATTCTTTTCTTAATACTGCTACTTGTTTCCCTGTTGTATTATCTAATACTTGCCCAATAAAGTAGTCTGAGCCTTCTCCTGATGTATCTCCTGCTAAAACGTAAGGCGTTCTCTGTTTTACGTCCTCGTATATCTTTATATATCCTTCTGGATCATCTATCCATCTATAACTTTGTATCTTCTCGTTTTGATATGTATATTCAAAATATCCTGCCCTTTCTGGCTGTTTTATGTGTGCAAGGCGACTCATTATATTCTTTTGATTAAAATAATGTGTTCCAGTGGCGATAAAAGCCTCATAAGGGTTAATTGGATATTCTTGTTTGAATAACTCTTCATCATTCTGGCAATTGTTTCTTATACACCATCTACGCCAAGTTAATTGCTCTAGTGTTAACCCATATACTTCTTGTAGTCTCTTCTCTTCGGTGGTTAGCTCGAATCCTGTATATGTCATTGCGTATTCTGGTAGCTCATTCCAGCCTATAAATACTGGTATATAATCATTTTCGCCTTTAACTGCTCCGTCCCATATTTCCTTAAAATGCTCGAAGCCATTTGCTGTACTCTCAATTATTATCATTGAGCTATCATTGTTTGGTACAGTCTGTACAAGTCCATTAAGAATTGCTTTTTTATCTCCTTGCCAGAATGCATATTCTGATAAGTGCAATATATTATATGTTCCAGAACGTCCAACTCCTGTGCTTCCTGCAGTCATGCATCGAATCTTGCTGTTTAATCCTGTTCCTTCTTTGTTGTTGAATATAAGCTCTTTTGCGTTTGAGTTAAGCAGCTGCGGTTTTATTGCATCAGGTAGTTCACTATAATATAACTTTGACATCGTAAACAGGTTTGTTGTTGCCTCTTCAACATGTGCTATTATACCTGCATTAATATTATGATGTGTTACAGTCTCTTTAAATAATATTGCCTCTGTAAGAGTACTAAAGCCCATCTGACGTGCTTTTAGTATAATAACTCTAACTGGTTTATGCTTCATCTTTTCTTGCTTTATAACGTCATATAATCGTTGCTGAGGCTCATTAAGTTTAAAGTTAATTATTCGACTGTTCTTGTCTTTAATTTTGAGATATGCTTCTATGTATTTTTTTGTATTAATACTCATCTTCGCCTTCTACTTTTTTTATATAATCCTCGTATGTCATGTTTATTTTAGCTTCTATCTCTTCTTTTGGCTTTTGTCCCATAGTATCTCTTAAAGTCTCGAATGATTTATCTTGTTCTTTAGCTCTTTTGATTAAGTTGTCTATTATCTCATTAAAATCGTCTACTCCAAGTCGTTTACATATCTCTTCCTTGA
>ODAI011298665.1_pt1 | contig 14707 bp, 9 predicted proteins | sample 1539321 | NCBI WGS metagenome assembly ODAI01 (sample SAMN02144231, study PRJEB22623) | gut metagenome | biome: sheep rumen | host: Ovis aries | place: New Zealand
CGGTTGGAGGCGTTGACGACCACGAAGTAGTAGTCTTCCGCAAATTTGTAGACGATTAAATCGTCAATGGTGCCGCCGGACTCGTTGCACATGACGCCGTAGCGGACCTTGCCGACTTTCATGTTGGTGTAGTCGTTGGTCAGAATGTGATTCAGAGAGGCCAGTGCCGTCTCTCCCTTGAAGATGATCTCGCCCATATGGGAGACATCGAAGAGTCCGGCTGCCGTACGGACGGCCATGTGTTCCTTGATGACGCCTGTGGGGTACTGTACCGGCAGTAAATAGCCGGCAAACGGAACGATCTTGCCATTTAAGGCAACGTGTTCCTCATACAGGGGTGTTTTTAATTCCATGATGATTACTTCCCTTCCTATTGAAAAAGAGGCAAAGAAAGAATGTTCTTTGCCTCTGTCCTAAACCTGAAAGATTCTCGTTACGATTGCTTCTTTGGTGCGCATTGCTTTCCAGAGTTTCGTCCAAAACCGGTCCTTTTGCCTGAGAGTTCTTGCTTCCCCTTCGGCGCTAAGTCTAGTCTCTCCCGGTCTCTTCATTCGATATGATATCTGTCTACTTCTAATTCAATTTTAACAAATTTCCCCCGGGAAAAAAACCACCGAAGTTGTGAAATTGAAAACAACTCTCATCCAAAAACAGAGGGGATTCCGTATATAATATAATAAGGAATAAAGAGGTGGGTGCTATGAAAACGGTAAATGTCGCATGTGCCATCATTGAGCGAAGCGGACGCATCTTAATTGCGCGGCGTCTGTACGGAAAGCAGAAGGGATTCTGGGAATTTCCGGGCGGCAAGATCGAAGCAGGCGAATCCGGCGAGGAAGCCGTAAAGCGGGAACTGCTCGAGGAGATGGAACTGCCCCTTGAGGTAAAGGAAGAGCTCGGCGTCGTGGATCATGACTACGAGGATTTTCATCTGCACATGACCTGCTACATCTGTGCCTTAGAGTCGGAAGAGATGCATCTGCACGATCACAGCGGCATCCGCTGGATCACGGCCTACGATGAAGATGCGGAACTGTTGCCGGCAGATGAGAAGGTACTGAAGATGTATAAAGCGCATGTCGCCCGCCGTTTTGCGGTACAATGGAATCAGAACAGGGAGGAGATCCGTATGGAGATTCTGTCACATCTGCAACAATATATCGGCAAGGAACTGATCATGGATCTGAACTACTATGACTGCGAGTGTTCCTTTGTCTTAAACTGGAATACCAACTACGACGAAAAAGGCAATCCGAGAGGCGGAAAGGGCATCCTTTCCATCGACTGCCGGCCGTTTAACGAATACAGCCTGATCACTTCCATGGAAATTGAGGCCAACGAGAAGAACGAACTTTCGAAAATCACTCCGGGCGCGCATCTGTATGAGAATGAAGTGGACCCGATCGACTTTGACAAGGTCTGGACCAAGCAGGACTTGGAGAGCGCCGAAGAGTTTCTGTATAATGTCACAACACTGGACTAGAAAAGGGGACGCAAATGTTGAAGGACTTTATTTACGATATTCCGACGAAAGTCTATTTCGGACAGGGTTATTTAAGCGAGCTGCCGAAGGAACTGAAACTGTGCGGCAACAAGGTGCTGTTAACGTACGGCGGCGGTTCCATTAAGAAAACCGGTCTTTACGACAGGATCATGACGTTACTGAATGAGGCCGGACTCGAAGTGTATGAGCTCAGCGGCATTGAGCCGAACCCGCGGATCACCTCGGTCGCCAAAGGCGCCGATCTCTGCAAGGAGCATGACATCGATGTCATTCTGGCGGTCGGCGGAGGCTCCGTCATCGACGCCTCCAAGCTGATGTGCGCCGGAAGATACTTCACGGGAGAAGACTACTGGGATCTTGTGAAGAAGAAAGCGCCAATCGAAAAGGCACTGCCTCTGATCACGGTATTAACCATTGCGGCAACGGGCTCGGAAATGGATCCGGGCGGAGTCATCACCAATCTGGACACCCGGGAAAAGCTGGGCCGAAGCGATCCGAAGATGCAGCCGAAAGTATCCTTCCTCGATCCGACGAATACCTACTCCGTATCCGCGTATCAGACCGCCTGCGGATCGGCCGATATTCTCTCGCATATCATTGAAGTCTACTTTGCCAGAGAGGAAGGCATGTACATGCTGGATAAATTCCTCGAAGGCTTAATGAAGACGGTCATTAAGTATGCACCGATTGCCTTAAAAGAGCCGGACAACTATGAAGCCAGAGCCAACTTAATGTGGGCATCGTCCTGGGCCATCAATAACTTTGCGCGTATCGACAAGCCGCATAAGTGGTCCTGCCATCCGCTCGAGCATGAGCTGAGCGCCTTCTATGACATCACGCACGGTCTGGGCCTGGCCATCCTGACGCCACGGTGGATGCGGCATGTCTTAAACGAAAATACCATCGATGCCTTTGTGAAGTTCGGGGTGGAAGTCTTTGAGATTGACTACAGTCTGCCGAAGGATGTCATTGCCAATGAAGCCATTCATTCGCTGGAGGATTTCTTCTACAAGGATCTCGGTCTCACAAGTACCTTAAGCGAGCTGAATATCGATGACGAATACTTTGAGGTCATGGCCCGGCGGGTCACGCAGAACGGTCCGATCAAGGGCTTTGTGGATCTGAACTACGAGGACTGCCTCGCCATTTATAAGGAAAGTCTTTAAGAGAAACGCTGGTTTCTCTTTTTTTACGCGCTTTTTCAGCAAATCTTAAAGAATGAAAAGATACACTGTGAAAAAAATATGATATATTAATGTAGAATCTTTATGGGGTAGGTAAGTAAGATTTCAGTCAGGAGAGTATCGTGAGCAAGGAAGAAAAAGCAAAAAAGGAAAAGAAAACAAAGAAAAAGGGAAAAGCCAAAAAGGTATTACTGATCCTGCTTGGCGTTTTCATGGTACTCATGATCGGTGCCGGTATCTTTGCCTGGTCCTATTGGAACAAGCTGTTGGAAGGATGTCCGGAGCTGGACCTTTCCAAGCGTTATAACTACTCCATCGCCTCTACGGTGTACGATGTCAATGAAGAGGAAATTGCCGCCTATGTCGGCAACGAAAATATCGAATGGGTCACGATCGATGAGATTCCGGATCAGCTGAAGGAAGCCTTCATCGCCATTGAAGACAAGCGTTTCTACACGCACCCGGGAATCGATATCCGACGGCTGATCTCAGCCGTGATCGGACAGATCACCCACTCCAGCAACCACGGCGGATCAACGATCACCCAGCAGCTCATCAAGAACATGTATCTGACGCGGGCCAAGACCTATGAGCGGAAAGCTCAGGAGATCCATCTGGCACTGCAGCTGGAGAAACAGATGAGCAAGGATGAGATCCTGGAATGGTATCTCAATATCCTCTATCTCGGAGAGACCAACTACGGCGTCAAGATTGCCGCCCAGGACTACTTCGGAAAAGACTTAAATGAACTGAGTCTGCGCGAATGTGCCGCTCTGGCGGGACTGGTGCAGAGCCCGAACGTCTACAACCCGCGGGTTGCCGTCAGGGAAAACAACTTTGAACCGATGAACTACCGTATCAATACGGTACTCTATACCATGCATGAGCAGGGCAAGATCACGGATGAAGAATACGAATATGCCCTGAACGATACGTTTGATATCAAGGAAAGCACGGAGCGCTTCCTCTTATACGACTATCCGACCTATGTGGAATATGCCATTGAGGATGTCGCCAAGGAACTCTTGGAGAAAGACGGGCAACCGGTCACTTCCGAAACACTGCAGGAAATGCGCATCAAGATCCGGAACGAAGGCTATCAGATCTATACAGCGTTCGACCGCAATATCCAGGATATTGCCCAGCAGGAGATTCACGACTTTGACAACTATCCGCGTACGGAAAACGGCGAGGATGCCGAAGTCAGTGCAGTCATCATGGACCATCACAACGGACGTGTTGTGGCCATGATCGGCGGAAGATCCGAAACCCAGAGCGCCGAAGGCTTCAACCGGGCCACCGACTCTCTGCAGGCCGTCGGCTCCTCTATCAAACCGTTGTCGGTGTATGCACCGGCGCTGGACTGCGGCTGCAATCCGGGTACCACGGTGCTGGATATCAAGGAAAAGATTGAAGGATACAACACGGATGAGGGCTATCCGGGCGGCTTAACGGATGAAGATGTCATCACGATGCGTAGAGCCCTGGAGCAGTCCCATAACATTCCGGCCGTCCGTTTCTTACTGGAAAAAGTCGGTATCGACAAGGCGCTGGAATATATGGAAGCGGAAGGATTCGATCTGAATCATATCTCTCCGTCTCCGGCCGGCATGGCATTGGGTGCCAGCGACGTTTCCACACTGGAAATGACGGCAGCCTATGCGACACTGGCGAATCTCGGCGAATATATTGAACCGCATGCCTATATCAAGGTTTTGGACCGTGACGGAAATGTCATTCTCGATGAAACCACGGTGGAGCGTCATCAGGTCTATAAGGAATCCACTTCCTGGCTGGTGACGAACATGATGGAAACCAATATGGTCAACGGACTGGGCGTAAGAGGCAGACTGAAGCACATGCACTGTGCCGGCAGGACCGGAACGCACGAGCCGCCGGGCCTCTCCTTCGGAGGATATACTCCGTACTACACCAGCTTTGTGCGCGTTTCTTCCGATGACTATGTCAATCTGATCAAGCCGTCTTCCTACTATATGACTTCCGCGTTATGGAAGGCCTATATGCAGCCGATCCATGAAGGCTTGGAAGACAAGGAGATCCTGCCGAAGAGCGCGGAAGAGCTCGGCATCTACAAGGCGCGTTTATGCACCAACTCCGGCTTGCTGCCGAAGGATGACTGTCCGACGCAGTATGAATACGTTACGGATGAGAGCAAGCCGACGGAACGCTGTTCACAGCACTACTATCCGAACAAGGAAGATCTCTACGAATGCTGGTGGGATGAAAACGGCGTGTTCCACGATAACGGATGGTGGGACGAAAACGGTGTCTTCCATCTGTACACTGACGGTTATTAAGAAGAGCGAAGATGTCTGTGAAGAATCACGGACATCTTTTTTCATGTTCGGCAGGGGGATTTGTTATACTAATAGAGTAAAGAAGTACGGAGGAATTCCATGAAACTCATCCATATGTCCGATTTGCATCTCGGAAAACGCTACATTGAGCATTCCTTTCTGGAGGACCAGAAAGATATTTTAGAAAAGATCCTGAGGGAAATTGAATTGAATCAGCCGGAAGGCATCATCATCGCCGGCGATGTTTACGACAAGTCCGTGCCGAGCGCGGAAGCGGTGGAGGTCTTCGACAGTTTCCTGACGAAGCTGGCGGCTCTCAAAACCCCGGTCTTTCTGATCAGCGGCAACCATGACTCCGCAGAGCGGATCGCCTTTGCCTCGCATATCATGAAAGAGAGCGGCATCTATATCTCGCCGATCTATGCGGGCAAAATCGAACCGGTTACCCTGCAGGATGCCTACGGTCCAGTGAACTTCTACCTGGTTCCGTTTTTAAAGCCGGCCAATGTGCGCCGCTACTATCCGGAGAAAGAGATCAATAATTACAGTGACGCGTTCCGGGTATTGGTGGAAGAGATGCATTTAAATAAGGAAGAGCGCAATGTGCTTATCGCCCATCAGATGATCAGCGGCAGCGAGGTGTCGGGCTCCGAAGAGATGAGTGTGGGAGGTGTGGAAAGTATTGAGGCCTCTGTCTTTGAAGACTTTGACTATGTGGCTTTGGGCCATATCCATAAGCGTCAGACCATGAAGGGGAAGATCCACTATTGCGGACCCCCATTGAAATACCATTTCAGCGAGATTAAGAATAAAAACGGCATCACCCTGGCGGAGCTCAAAGAGAAAGGGGACCTTTCCTTAACAACGCTTTACTTAACACCGCAGCGGGAACTGCGGGAACTCAAGGGCAAGTTTGATGATCTCATGAAAGAGGAATTCTACCTGAAGCAGAACCGGGAGGATTACTACCACGTGATCCTGACGGATGAAGAGGATATCCTGGACGGCGCCAAGAAACTGCGCAGCATCTATCCGCATATTTTGAAAATGGACTATGACAATACCCGGACCCGTACGCGCAGTTCTCTGCAGGCGATTGAAGAGCTGGAGGAGAAGAGCGTAACGGAGCTGTTTGAAGAATTCTACGAGCGGCAGAACGGGCTCGGACTGAATGAATTTCAGAAAGACTATTTTGACAAATTAATGAAGGAAATGAAAGGAGAGGAGTAAGATGCGGCCATTGTTACTGACCATGCAGGCTTTCGGGCCGTATGCCAACCGGGTGGAAGTGGACTTTACAAAGCTCAGGGAAAGCGGGATCTATCTGATCAGCGGCGATACCGGAGCGGGGAAGACCACCATCTTTGACGGCATCTGCTACGCCTTATTTGATAAGACCAGCGGATCGCAGCGGACCGCCGAGCAGCTGCGCAGCATGTATGCGGAAAACGGCGTGAATACCGAAGTGGAACTGACCTTCCTTTATGACGGCAAAGAATACCGTGTCAAGCGCTCTCCGAAATATGAATATGTGAACCGCAACGGCAACACCTCCAGCAAAGCGGCCGTGGCGGAACTGGTGTATCCGGACGGAAAAGTGCTTACCATGAAGTCGCAGGTCGATAAAGCCATTGAGGAGATCCTGCATCTGGACTATGAGCAGTTCCGCCGCATCGTCATGCTGGCACAGGGCGACTTTACGCGGATGCTGTTTGACAAGGACGGCAGAGGTGCCATCCTGCGGGAGATCTTCGGAACCTCCTTCTATCAGGATATCCGCTCCCGGATCTATGAAGACTATAAAAAAGCCATCGAGGAACTGAAGAGTTCGAAAGATCGGATCCGTCAGTATCTGAAGATGACATCCTACGAAGAGAATACGGCCGAAAATGAGCAGCTGAAACTCTTAAAGGAAAATGAAGATGCCTTAACAAAGGACATCTGCCGTTTACTGGAAAGCATCAATGCGAAAGATGAAGAATCCTTAGGCAGAATCAAGGAAGAAATCGGAAAGCAGGATGACATCCTTTCCTCGCTCAGCAGCAAGATCGCCTTAGCGCAGAAAGCGCAGAACGAAGCGGAAGAATATGAAAAGGGCAAGGCGGATTTGCCAAAGGCAACAGAAGCCCTGAAAGCGGCCACGGAAGAAGCGGAAGCGATGCAGAAGCGCCAGCCGGAAGTGGAAGGTTATGTCGCAGAGATCACCAAGCTGCAGGCGGAAGAGCCGAAATACCAGCAGGCGGAAGAAGCGGAAAAGGAACTGAATTCCCTTAAGAGCAGCTTATCCTCCTCGAAACAGCAGCTGGAAAGCCAGACGGGACGCTTACGTGCGATCCATGATGAGATATTAAGCCTGAAAGAAAAACAGGAGACCTATAAGGATCTGAGCGAAAAGGAAAAGGACGCTTCGGTGTCCTATCAGATCGCGCAGGGCGAAGTAAAAGCGCTCGAGCAGCTGTTAGGCGACTGGAAACAGAGAAAGGCCGATCTGATTGCTTTCAACAATGCGAAGAATGCCTATCTTACGGTACGGCAGTCAGCCGAAGGCAAACAGAGAGAATATAACGAAGACTATCAGAACTTCCTGGATTCCCAGGCGGGAATTTTAGCGGAAGACCTGAAGGACGGCGAACCGTGTCCGGTTTGCGGCTCCTTACAGCATCCTGCCTTGGCTAAGCGGAAGGAAGGCGTGAAGAGCGAAGCGGAACTGAAAGTGGAAAAGGCGAATCTGGACCGGGTCCTCGAAGATCTGCAGAGTAAGAGCGCTCTGGCTTCCGGAAAGAAAGCCGCCTATGAGAATTCGAATCAGCGCTTTGAACGTAACTATGTCACGGTGATGAAAGCGGAAGCGGGTGAAGATGCGGAAGAAAAGATCACCAACGCACTGAGAGAAAAGATGAAAGAGCAGAAGGAACTGGAAGAAGCCCTGCGTCTGATCTTAACAAAGAAAAAGGAAAAGGAAGAAGTGGAAAAGCTTCTGCCGCAGAAGGAAAGCTTGGAAAAACAGCTGGAGGAAAGCACGGGAAAACTGCGCGAGGCCATTGCTTCTGCAGACGCCTCGATCACAGCCAAAGAAGCACAGTGGAAACAGTTGAAAGAGCAGCTGCACTTCTACTCGGTGACGGATCTTAAAATCGATATCCGCCGGGTAAGCATGTTGCGGGATCAGCTGCGCAATGCCATTGAAGCTTCCGTGGTAAAAAAGAATCAGACCGCATTGGCACTGCGTGAACTTCAAAGCAAGCTCTCCACCCTGGAAGCATCTTTAGAAAAAGCCCCGCAGCTGAATCTTGCCGATCTTGTAAAGGAAAAAGAAGCGGAAGATGCAGCGCGCGAGTCCAGTCGGAAAATGCAGATGCGCATCCTTTCGCGTCACTCCACCAATACCGATGCCTTAAAGGGCATTCAGAAGATCGATGCGGATGTGGAAGAACTTGAAGAGAAGGGACGCTATCTCAAGGCCTTAAGCGATACGTGCAGCGGAAAGCTCAGCGGCAAGGACAAGATCGACTTTGAAACGTACGTTCAGATGACTTACTTTGACCGCATTCTGGTCTATGCCAACCGGAGACTGGAGATCATGAGCGATAACCAGTACAGCTTTGAGCGGGCCGAAGGCGGACTGGAACTGAACGTCATCGACCACTATAACGGTTCGTTGCGTTCCGTCAAAACACTGAGCGGCGGGGAAAGCTTTAAGGCATCCTTATCGCTGGCATTGGGCTTAAGCGATGAAGTGATGAGCCGGACCTCTTCGGTGCATATCGATACGATGTTTGTGGATGAGGGCTTCGGCTCGCTGGATGAGGAATCCTTAAGCAAGGCCATGGAGGCGCTCTCCATGTTATCGGACGGCAGCCGTCAGGTGGGAATCATCTCCCATGTGAAGGAGCTGCAGGAGCGGATCGACCAGCAGATCATCGTCAAAAAGGATGCTGACGGACTGTCGCACATCGAGTGGGTTTTATAGAAGACAAGGCAGGGGAAACCCTGCTTTTTTCTGTTATATCAGTGGAAAAGTGCCTCAAAAAGGCATAAAATGGTTGCGTGTGTGATTGAGGTAGTGCAGTTATGAAGAAACAGAACAACATAGTACTGATCGTGGCCTTATGCGGAATGATGGGAGCTTCCATCGGTATCGCCATGAATTCGCTGGGTGTTTTTTATCAGCCGGTAAGTGAAGCGCTGAATGTCGGCCGGGGGACCTTTGCCCTCTATACGACCTTCTCTTCCTTGTCGATTGCCATTGCCCAGCTCTTTCTTCCGAATCTGTACAACGGGAAAAACTTCAAGAAGATCCTCTTAGGCTCCACAATTGTGGCCGCAGGCTCCTTAATGGCCATGTCGATTGCCAATGCCCTCTGGCAGTTTTATCTCTTGGCCGTTCTGATGGGTGTTGCCAACAGCTTATTCAATATCGTGGTGATCACGACCATTCTCAATACCTCCGTCACGGAAAATGTCGGAACCTACACCGGCATCGTCCTCTCCTTCAGCGGACTGGTCGGTGCGGTACTGTCTCCGCTCATTTCCAACATCATTCAGAAATTCAGCTGGCAGGCCGGGTATCTCGCCGTCGGGGCCAGCATGATCCTCTTCAATCTTCCGGCGCTGCTCTCACCGATTACCTACAAAAAAGTGGAAAGCAAAAACGGCAGTTCCAGGGGAAACGGTTTAAGCGGCAATGCCATGCCGTTTGTATTGGTCTGCGTCATGGTGGCTTTGCTGAACCTTTGCGTCGGCATGAGCCAGCATCTTTCCGGCTTCGCATTAACGCGTGGGGTGGCGGCGGAAAGTGCGTCACTTTTAGTCAGCGGCATGATGATCGGCAATATCGTCTTCAAGGTAGCCGGTGGGACGCTCTCCGATAAGATCGGCACGGCCAAAACGGCATATCTGTTAGCGGGCATTGCTTTGGTCGGTATCCTGCTGCTCATCACGCAGAAGTCGGTGGTTTTGCTGATTGCGGGCTCCTTCTTCTTCGGTGCGCTCTACTCCATCAATACGGTCTTACAGGCTTCCTATATCCGCAGTTTTTACGGCATGGAGCACTATACGAGCCTGTATGCCATCGGGAATTTCATTGCCTCCGGGGTCTTTGCCCTTGCCCTGAGCGGGATCGGATACGTCTATGACTTTGCGGGATCGTATCAGCCGTACCTTGTGGCGATCCTTTTGATGATCGTAATTATCATCGGCATTATCACTGTTCTTGGGAATATGGAACGAAATCTGAAACGGAAATAAGCAGAGCAGTCTGCTTTTTTTGTGTCAGAACATTTCATAGAGCAGCATTTGACGTTTGTGTTATAATCTTTATGATTGGAGTGATATACTTTGTTAGAGTTTAAAGAAGTATCAAAAACATATAAGAACGGAACCAATGCTCTTTACGATATCAATATGAAGATTGAGGACGGAGAGTTTGTATATATTATCGGTCCGACCGGCAGCGGCAAGAGCACGATGCTGAAGATCATCAACGGAGAGGAGATTCCGACCAAGGGAGATGTCATTCTGGACAATATCAATGTCGGAAAATTAAAGAACCGTAAAGTTGCAAAGTACCGTCAGAACCTGGGTGTTATTTTCCAGGAATACCGTCTCTTACCGGAGAAGACGGTTTTTGAGAATGTCTATTTTGCTTTGGAAGTTATCAATGCCAATGTAACGAAAGCCCGTCAGAGAGTCCGTGAAGTTTTAAATCTGGTCGGTCTGGATGACAAGGCATTATCTTTCCCGCGGGAACTGTCCGGCGGCCAGCAGCAGAGAGTGGCCATTGCGCGTGCCATCGCCAATAAGCCGAAGATCTTAATCTGCGACGAGCCGACAGGCAATCTGGACCCGGGAATGTCGAGAGAAATCATTCACCTGTTAGGGAAAATCAATAAAGAAGAAGGAACGACGGTCTTAATGGTCTCGCATGACATGAATGTCGTGAACCAGTACCGCAAGCGTACCATCGTTCTGGAAAACGGCCACATTGTTGCCGACTTGATCGAAGGAGGGTACCATTCTCATGAATAGAATCTTCCGTGTTTTCAGAGAAGGTTTCTTAGGCGTCAAACGTCACGGCGCCATGAGCTTCTCCAGCGCTTCGGCAGTCACCATGACACTTCTGATTATCGGAGCCTTTGTCTTACTGAATGCCAACCTTCAGCACATTGTGACCAATGTCGAAGGGAACGTACAGATCCATGCCAAGATAGAAACCAGCGTCACGGACAGCGGAATTCAGGATCTTCAGAAGAAGATCGAAGCGATTCCGGGTGTCCGGGAGGTTGTCTTCTCTTCCAAGGAGCAGGAGCTGGAAACCTTTATCGCCTCGTATGGCGAGCAGGGGGATCTCTTCCGCATGTATGTCGGAGAGAATAACCCGTTGCGGAATGCTTTTCTGATTGAGACCGATACCGGCGACGATATTGAACCGGTGGCCTCCCAGGTCAGAGCCTTGGACGGCATTGAAAATGTCAACTACGGCGGGGAAGGAACCATCACACTGGTGAATTCCATGGAAAAGATCCGCCGCATCAGCTACATTGTGGTTGCGGCCCTTTCCGTCATTGCCGTTCTGTTAATTTCCAATACGATCAATACCACCATCAACGCCCGGAAGGATGAGATTTTCATCATGCGTACGGTCGGGGCCTCCAACGGATTCATCCGCTGGCCGTTTATCATTGAAGGTGTCATTATCGGTATTCTGGGATCCATTATTCCGATCGCTGTTTTATGCGGCGGTTACTACTATCTCTATCAGCTGTTGGGAGGAAATATTTTCTCCACGCTGTTCTCCTTAATCGATCCGAAGGATATTATTCTTTACCTCGGACTCGGACTGCTGGGTGCCGGCGTTCTGGTCGGTTCCATCGGCAGTTTCATCTCTGTCAGTAAGAAACTGTGGTGGAAGCGATGAGACCGTTACGGAAACTGAGCGTACTGATTCTTTCGTTCTTCCTGTTATCCAACGTTCTGGCCGTCAATGCCAAAGCGCTGGATGAAGCGGCCTGCCGCGGGGATTATGAAGATCTCACCACGGAAGAGCAGAGAGAGTGTCAGAAGATCTTAAATGACCGGGCCAATGAGCTGAATGAAGAGCTGAACAACCTGCAGGAGCAGATCGACGATTTAAAAGCGGATATCGCCAACAGTGTTCTGAAACTGCGGGATTATGAAGCGCAGATGGCGGAGATCGAAGCCGAGATCCAGTCCATCGAGGCGCAGATTCAGGATCTGGAGAACAACATCAAGAAGCTGGAGCAGGAGATCAAGGACAGGGAAGACCATATCGAGCAGATCGATAATTCCATCAAGGAACGCATGGTGGCCCTGCAGTCCTTTATCCATATTAATAACTACATCGATTTTTTGGTCGGATCCACCAGCTTTATCGATCTGATTCGCCGAATCGAAGCCTTAAATGACATTCAGAAGTACGACCATGATCTGCTGGTTCAGCTGGACCATGAGATCAAGGAACTCAATGTCACCAAGGAAACACTCGAAAAGAACAAGGAAGCTCTGGAGATCAACAAGCAGGCTGTGGAAAGCCGGAAGGCCTACATCGAAGGCCTGCAGAGAGTGGTCGAAGAGCTCTTAAAGGAATACTACAGCAAGAAAGCGGACCTGGAAGCTCAGGAACAGCAGTTCTATTCCGACTTAGACTCCGTTAAGAGTCAGTTAAAAGCCATCAGTGAGAGACTGAACAGCGTGGAACCGTCCCCGGGCTGGTCGAGACCGGTCAACGGGTCGATTTCCGCGGAAACATGGCATTATCCGGCCGGGTTCGGCGGCGGCGTGCATCTTGGACTGGATGTGGCAGCCAGCGTCGGAACAACGATCCGTGCCGTGGCCAACGGCTACATTCTCTTCAGCGCCAACTCCTGCGATACGTACGGCTACCTCGGCAGCCGCTGCGGCTATCCGGGCTCTAACGGCGGCGGAAACCAGGTCTATGAGATTGTGCGGGTGGACGGCAGCACTTATGCCGTAAAATATCTGCACATGCGCAGCGGGACACCGATCGAATCCGGACAGATCGTCAATGCCGGAGACAAGATCGGGGAAGTCGGTGCCAGCGGCAACACGACCGGACCGCACTGCCATATCGAGATCTTCTATCTCGGAGAAGAATCCATTTCCTATTACGTGGAAAACTGGGACGGCGACCTCTCCTTCGGCTGCGGCTGGGGAACCAACGGCCTGAACCGCCTCTGCAGCAATACCGGTGCACCGTGCCGTGTTGCTCCGCGTGGAGTTTTAGGATATTAACCTTGTCGAAAGACAGGGTTTTTTTTATAATAGGTGTAGAGAAAAAAACATTACAGGTGGTTTTATGATACAGGATAAATTTAATCTATTTTTCAGCGGGCATTGCTTGGATGCCTATCATCTCTTTGGTGCGCACAGAAACAGGGAGAGCGGTAAGACCGAATTCACGGTCTGGGCGCCGCATGCCAAAAGCGTCCGTGTGATCGGCGCATTCAACTACTGGGACAGAGAGGCTTCCTATCTGGCCAAAATCGACGACCGGGGTGTCTGGTCTTTGACGTTGGATAACGTCAGTGAATGGGATATCTACCGCTATGTCATTGAAGATTGGAAAGGAAAACTGACGGAGAAGAGCGATCCGTTTGCGTTCTACAGCGAATTGCGTCCATCCACTTCCAGCAAGGTCGTTCACTTGGAAGGCTACAACTGGGAAGATCAGGAATGGATGCAGAACCGCAGTATCAACTATGACCGCCCGATGAATATTTACGAAGTTCACGCCGGCAGCTGGAAGATCAAGGAAAACGGCGAACACTACACCTATGCGGAACTGGCGGACGGGCTGATTCCGTACTGCGTGGAGAACGGCTATCCCCATATCGAGCTCATGCCATTAAACGAATATCCGTTTGACGGCAGCTGGGGCTATCAGGCCAGCGGCTACTTCTCCTTAACGAGCCGTTACGGTTCCATGCACCAGTTCATGTATTTCATGGACAAGGCGCATAAGAACAATATCGGTGTCATCATGGACTTTGTGCCGGTGCATTTCGTCAAGGACAATCACGGCTTACGCATGTTTGACGGAACACCGCAGTTTGAATATCAGCAGTACTCCGAAAGCGAATGGGGTACCTGTTACTTTGATCTGGCGAAAGAGGAAGTCCGTTCCTTCTTAATGAGCTCGGCAGCATTCTGGTGCGATGTGTACCACATGGACGGAATCCGTGTCGATGCCGTCAGCAACCTCATCTTCTGGAAGGGCAACAAGAACAACGGCGTCAATACCGGTGCCGTGGACTTCATCAAGCGGCTGAACTACGACGTAAAAGACAAGTTCCATAACGTCATGATGATCGCGGAAGACTCCTCCGACTACGAAGGCGTCACCAAACCGAGCATCTACGGCGGTCTGGGCTTTGACTATAAATGGGATCTGGGCTGGATGAACGATACATTGAAGTACTATGCCATGGACCCGATCTACCGGAAGTACCATCACAACATGATCAACTTCTCCATGGCCTACTTCTATTCCGAAAAGTTCATCATGGAATTCTCCCATGACGAAGTCGTTCACGGCAAGGCCACCATCGTCAACAAGATGTGGGGCCTTTACAACGACAAGTTCGCGCAGGCCAGAAACCTCTATCTCTACATGTATACCCATCCGGGCAAGAAGCTCAACTTCATGGGCAATGAGATCGGAC
>ODAI012047975.1_pt1 | contig 14705 bp, 15 predicted proteins | sample 1539321 | NCBI WGS metagenome assembly ODAI01 (sample SAMN02144231, study PRJEB22623) | gut metagenome | biome: sheep rumen | host: Ovis aries | place: New Zealand
CAAGAATCTGGAAAAGCACCAAATGGTGTTGAATTAATTCCTTCAAACATAGACATAATCAACGTATCTCAATTACCATTACCATTAGACACTACAGAAAAAGTAGATGCAGAAATGGACACAAGATTAGATGCACGTTTCATGGATTTAAGAAAACACGATGTAAGTGCAATTTTCAAAATCAAAAACGAAATGTTACACACAGTACGTAACTATTTCTATGACAATGATTTCACAGAAATAACAACACCTAAATTAGTAGCTTCAGCAACAGAAGGTGGAACTGAATTATTCCCAATTACATACTTTGAAAAAGAGGCTTTCCTCGGACAAAGTCCTCAATTATACAAACAAATGATGATGGCTACTGGATTAGATAGTGTATTTGAAATAGGACAAATATTCAGAGCTGAAGAACATGATACACTCAGACACTTAAATGAAGCATTATCTATAGATGCAGAAATGTCCTTCAGAAGTCAAGAAGATGTAATGGATTTATTAGAAAACTTAATTAAAAACATATTAAACAATCTTCAAGAAAAATGTGCTCCAGAATTAGAAGATTTAGGACATGAATTAGATGTTCCTTCAGGTGCATTCCCTGTTGTTCCATATGAAGAAGTAATTGACATAGTAAACAGTCAAGATGTTGAAATGGAATATGGTGAAGACTTAAACAGAGCAGCAGAAAAAGTTTTAGGCGAAACTATGGGTAGTTACTACTTTATTACTGAATGGCCTACAGCAATTAAACCATTTTATGTAATGCCAAAAAGTGATGATCCAGAAAAAAGTACTGCTTTTGACTTAATGTACAGAGATTTAGAATTATCCAGTGGTTCTCAACGTATACATGATTATGACTTATTATACAGTCAAATAGAAGCAAAAGATTTAAATCCTGATTCATTTGAAAAATATTTACAAGCATTCAAATATGGTATGCCACCTCATTCTGGATGGGGTATGGGAGCAGATAGGCTCACAATGGTTTTAACTGGTGCAAAAAATATTAGGGAAACTGTTTTATTCCCAAGAGATAGAAGACGGTTAACACCATAATTCTATTTTATTTTTTTTTCCATTTTTTTTATAAAAAAAGTTTTAATTTGGAGATTATCTATTTTTATTCTAAATTTTCTTTAGATTCAATGTATAAATAAATCCTTTCTTTTTCGAAGTAATATGTTTGATCTTCATCTAATTCTTCGGCAATTTCATAGATTAAGTTACTGTTTTCTAATGTTTTTAAACGATTGATGAATTCATCGTATTCATGTTGACTTGTTTTATCTGTATAAACTCTGTTTAATCCATAATTACTCCATTCTAGACCATCCCATCCAAGCATTTTGAGAGTTGAAGGTTTTTTGATTATTAATTTTATCAGTACTTGAAAATCATCCTCTTCATATTTTCCATCTAGGACGGTACATTGAATTTCTTTATTCATAACCAATGTGATTCCTCTATATTTTCTTTGATTTGATTATTAATTTATAATTTTCTTTGTCAACAGTTTCATTATCTTTAATTTCCTTTACTTCTTCCCAGATATTTCCATGAACCATATAATCATGTACTCTTGTTATAAAGTCTTCAAATTCTTCTTTGTCTTCTTCATTTTTTGGAGATAATTTTCCTAAATCTATAAAATCTTTTAACCATTTTTCTCCATCATAGAAATAATAATCAGTATTGTAAGCGTTAGTGGTATCATATTCTACTTTACATTTAATATTAAAACTACTATTTGTTTGATCTTCAATTGTGTATTCATATACTTCTTTCATTTTTTCACCTATTACTAATATATATTTTATCTTTTTTACTTAATAAAATAATTTTTAATAATTTTTTAATTATTTGTATGATTTTAACATAATTAATATATATTTAAAATAACATAATATTAGTAACGATAATTATGTTTTGATTATAATTTTTTTAAGAGTGAGATAAATGAAGTCAAGAATCAATAGTATTATTAAGTCATTTAATGATACGGTTAACAGTACTTCTTCAGTTCATAACATGTCATCAAACGAAAATTCAGGTAAAACACGAAAAATTTATCAAATTGATGAAGCAGGAGAGTACATAGAAACAGTATACAAGGGAATTACAGTATACGTACGAGAAAATTATCCATATTATAATCCTCAAAATGATAAAATATATTCATCTAAGGAAGAAGAAGCAGAAGATTTGTATAAATTATCCGAAGAAATGACTAAATCTTCATTAGAAACATTAGATGCATTATAACATTTTTTTAACTTTTTTTACATTATTTCTATTATATTCTGAAGGTATTTTTTTGAAAGATTACGTGGTAATGGACTTAGAAAATCCTAATTTTAGACAAAATTCTATATGTTCTATAGGTCTTATTTTAGTTAGAGACAACAAAGTTGTTGAAAAGAAATATTCTTTAATTAATCCTCAAGATTCGTTTGATAGGATAAATATGGAAATTACTAGAATAGCTCCACATATGGTTAAAGATAGTCCTACATTAGAGGAATATTGGCCTGAAATAGAGGATTGGTTGACAAATAATATAGTAATTGGCCATAACATTACTTATGATTTAAGAGTTTTATCTAAATCATTGCTACGATATAATATAGCAGTTCCTGATTTTAATTTTATTTGTACATTATCTTTGAGTAGAAAAAATTTAAAATTAGATTCATATAAACTAGAAAATATTGCTAAACATTTACATATAATATATAATCCACACATAGCTATAGAAGATGCAAGAGCAGCACAGGAATTATTTGAATATATTAATAGAAGTGAGGATATATCTTCAAAACAGGCAAATCATTATCATTTTATTCCAAAGGTTCATGAAAAATATGATCCAAAATTATCAACAAACATTAATAATCTTTATGGGATGGTAAGGGTAATTCTATTTGAAGAATACATAACGGAGGCACAATTTGCACTTTTTGAAGAATGGTATGTGGAGAATAAGAAATACAATCAATACTTAATATTCCATAAAATTAGTTTGGTATTGAAAGAGATTATTGAAAAAGGACATATGACTGGCTTAGATAAAAAAGCATTAGTTGATACCGTAGATTTTGTACCAATATCTAGCATATATTCTAAAAAAACACTTAAAACACAGGTTTTGCAGGGGATAATTAAAACTATAACTGCTGATGATAAAGTAACTCTTGAAGAATTGTCTCATCTTAATGATTGGCTAAATAGGAATGGATCATTGAAAGGAGTATACCTGTATGAAAAAATTTTAACTTTAACTGATAATGTTCTGGAAGAAGGGGTAATAAACGAAAATAAACAAAAAGAATTGGCTTATCTGTTTAAAGATTTAATTAATCCTATTAAAACAACTAATGAGATGTTTGTGTTAAATGGTAGTTATTTCTCTTTAACTGGTGAATTTGAGCATGGAAATAAGGATCAAATGATTAAATTATTGGAAAATGCTGGGGGTATATATAAATCGTCAATATCTGGAAAAGTTGATTATTTGTTTGTGGGAAGTTATGGTAGTCCTGCGTGGAAATATGGGAATATTGGTGGAAAAATTATTAAGGCTCAAAAATTACAGGATGCTGGTGGAAAAATAAAGATTATAAGTGAAAAAAATTTATTTAAAATTTTAGGTTAATTGTATATTTTAATTTATATATTTTATTCACTATTTTCTTATTGGTTTGAAGTAAAATTTATTTTTTATTTTATCTATTCATTTATTTTCTAATCTGGTGTCATGTTTTTTATTTATTGTTGTAATTAATCATTACCTTTTAATATTATGTTTAATAAATTATATATTATACAAGAAAATGTATGTTAAACTTGTTTAAAGGGAGGTATTTCTAATGGCTGATCAAGTACATAAAGAAATTTTAAAAACAATTTCTGTTTTAATGACTACTGCTTTCGCATTTGTAGCCGGTTCTGCATGGAATGAAGCTATTCAAACTTTAATTAAAGAGTTTATTGGTACTTCTGGTTCTGCAGTATCAAGTATGCTTATTTATGCTGTTGTAGTAACAGTTATTGCTGTAGTTGTAACTTTATTCATTGGAAGATTAGTTGGAAAAGCAGGTATAGATATTGATGAATAATTTTATTCATCTTTTTTTTTAATTATTTTATTCTTTTTTTATTGTGTTTTTATTTAGTTTTGTTATCTTTTTGTTTAGTTTTGTTATTTTTTTTTCAAATCATTTATATATTAGTTCATATAGATAATTATCTATATAGATTATTATCAATGTGACGGGGGTATGTTTATACTAACCGAAGATGTAATAAAAATTGGAAAATCATTAAGCGATAATAACAGAGTAGAAATAATCAAAATATTATCAAATAATGAAATATGTGCATGTAAATTACTCGAACATTTAAATATAACACAACCAACTTTATCACATCACATGAAACAATTAGTACAATCAAAATTAGTTGAAGTAACAAAAAAAGGACAATGGTCCTACTATAAATTAAACCAAAAAACAATAAATGAATTTAAAAAATTCTTAGAAACATCAATAGAAACTAAAAAACAACTTTAAAACCTAAAAAATCATTAAACAATAAAAACCAAAACAGGTGAACAAAAATGTCAGAAAACTCTAAAATAAGTTTTTTCGATAAATATCTAACAATATGGGTATTAATATGTATGATAATAGGAATCTTAATAAGCCAATATCTCCCATTTATTCCACAATTCCTAAACCAATTTGAATATGCCCAAATATCCATACCAATGGCAATACTAATCTGGATAATGATTTATCCAATGATGCTAAAAATTGATTTCAAATCCATATTAAAAGTAAAAGATAATATAAGGGGAATAATCCTAACATGGTGTGTAAATTGGCTACTACAACCATTCAGTATGTATCTAATATCACTACTATTCTTCACAATAATATATCAAGGAATAATCACACCAGAATTATCCACACAATACCTCATAGGCGCAGTACTACTAGGAACAGCACCATGTACCGCAATGGTCTTCGTATGGAGTGAACTAACAAACGGTAACCCAGCATATACCCTAGTACAAGTAGCAACAAATGACATAATAATCCTCTTTGCATATGTACCAATCGTAACATATCTTCTAGGAATATCCAACATATCAATACCATATGATACATTAATACTATCAGTAGTGCTATTTGTAGTAATACCATTTATAGCAAGTATCCTCACAAGAAAATACATAACAACAAATAAAAACGAAGATTATCTGGAAAACAAATTTATACCAAAATTTAAAAACGTAACAATAATAGGATTACTACTAACATTAATATTCATATTCTCTTTCCAAGGAAACCTTATCCTTTCAAATCCACAAGACATAATATTAATAGCAATACCATTTACAATTCAAATATTCCTAGTATTCACAGTAGGTTACTTGGCAGCAAAACTACTTAAAATACCACAAAACGTAGCAGCACCTGGATCCATGGTTGGGGCAAGTAACTTCTTTGAGCTAGCCGTAGCAATAGCAATAGCATTATATGGTATAGGAAGTCCAGTAGCACTAGCAACAACAGTAGGAGTATTAATAGAAGTACCTATAATGTTAACTTTGGTAAAAATAATAAATAATACTAAAGAATGGTACAATTCATAATCAATAATACTTTGCAATATAATAACTAAACAAAAAAAAAGTTTTATTTTAAAAATAGTAGGGGTAATTTTTAAGGATTACTCCTTATAACTCAAATTTATATAAACAATTCAATAGTTTAAGTGATTATACTTCTCTATAAAATTATTATTTTTTTTAACGAGTTATAATTCACTAATAATTTTTTCAAATTTTTCTAAGGATGAAACTTCAAAGACTTCAGCACCTGCTTTTTCATACTCACTAACATAACTAGTAGCATTGTTCCATCTGATTTTCTTTTCAGGATTTAATATTATGACCCTATGTGCAACTTTTAACATGTCCTTAATTAGTAATGCACTTTCAAGAACACCATTTTCACGTTTTCCTTTCCAATCACGACAATCAGTCATTATAATTATATCCGTACGTTTATTAAGATCAGCAGTTTTCAAAAATTCTTTGAACGAATTAGCCATATCAGATTGTCCATACATTGATAATCCTTTACTTCTCTGAGCAACATTCACTTGACCTGCACTACTGAATGATTCCACATTTAATAAATCCGTAACATCTGTAATTTTATTATCAAAATCATAAATTTTTACTTTGTTAAATGTTGATTTACATCCATATAATAGTATGAAAAACCAAGTAGTTACCCATTCACAAGATCCACTAACATCACATAAAAAAACGTGTTTGGTTTTTTTCATTGGTGGCTTTGCATAAATTAATTTCATGCAATGCCCTCCATTTTTAATGTTTGATCTTATAGTACGAGCCATATCTAATTTGTGGGATGAAGCTTTTTTTCTTCTAGTGGAACGTCTATTTGCAATTTTTCGACTTAATTTTTTACATAATTCAAAAACTCTTGGATCAAAATTATCTAATAAAATTAAACTTCCATCAATTGCACGTCCTTCTTTTGCTTTAGTTTCAGAACGATATTTGATCATTTCATCATATAATTCTTCAAGTTCCTCTAGATTTTGATTTGAAGGGATAGCTTGCTGTGCTGAATCACTTACATCTGTAACAGTTTGAATGTTATGTTCCTGTTCTTCTTTATCTTCTGGTTTGAGTTCGATTTTACTGAAAACCTTTTTAAAAGCTCTTTCAAATTTAATATGATCTCCTATGTCTTTAACATATATTGCTTCTAAAGAGTTTTTAAGTTCAGCAGATGTCATTGATTTTCTCATTGATTCAAAAAGTTGGCAAGCAAGTGTTGTGCTTCTAATACTTACAAACATGCCTTCATTTCTCAAAAAATGAGAAAGCATTACAATTTCCTTTACCATCAAATCACTCAATACTATGTATATGTATGTAATTTAATATATATCTAATTTAATATTATGCTTCTATATCACAAAATTTATTTCTTGCGTCTATCATTGCTTTAATATTCCTTATTGGCGTATTTGGTGAAACAACACAATTTGGACTAAGTATGTCAATTCCTTCACTAAGAATTTGATATGTTTTTTCAAAAATTTCTTTTGGTCTTTTGTCATGTAATACTGAAGTAGACAGATTTCCACATATCCTTGTTGGTGTATTTAGTTCTGCCTGTAATTGTTTTGCTTCATTTACACTTATTTCAGATTCAATACTTATTGCTTCAAATCCTGAAGTTAATAAATTTTTTAAATTATTTTTTGTGTTACCACAAACGTGTAATATGCTTGGAACTTCATTATTGTTTGCAAGTTCTTCAAGATGTGGTTTTAACATATCTTTAAATAATGGGGGTTCTAATAGTGACGTTGTTGCGTTTGGTTCAAAAATTACAATGCAATCAACATTTAAATCATTATAAAAATCGATTTCTTCAAGTAAACCAGTAGTTATGTTCCATATTGCATCTTCTACACTGACAATGTCAGTATTTACATGTTTTATGACACCTTCTATGTTTGATGAATAAAGTTGACTTAATAAGGTGAATGGTCCAATCATAGGTACTATGATGGGTATTTCTTTGTCATCATATTTTTCATGTAATATTTCTATGGTTTTCTCTTTAATGGTAAACTTATCATTATTTGTGAAGTTTTCAGGTAGTGTAATGTCAGTTATTTCATCAAAGGGTGTTGTAATTATCTTTGTTATTGTATTTCCTTTTTGTTCTGTTTTAAGTCCCATGGCTTCAGCTTCAAAAAACAAATTAAAAGGTAATGAAATGGCCTCAAATCCTACTTTTTCATAGCCTATGGCAGATATTTTTGCTATTTGTTCCGGATTATCATCATAATGGTATGGTAATCCTAATTTTTTTATTTCCTTGGTTAAATTTAGAGCTGAAAAGGATAAACATGGAATTCTTTCAATAGGATTTAAGGTCAAAGCATTGTTTAAATTTTTTTTATTATTAATTTTAATCACGATAAAAAATTTTTAAAAGGGGGGAGGAGAGTTATATTCCGAAGAATTCATTTCTAGCTTGTACCATTGCTTTGATGTTTTCTGAAGGTGATAATGGTGCAATCATACATGCTGGTAATAATACTCCAACATCTTTTTCTAATGCTACTTTAACTTCTTCTTTTACATCTTCAGGTGATTTCATGAATAATGTGTCTGTTACAGAGATGTTACCACATACTACTGTGTCTGATCCTAATCTTTGTCTTACAGCTTGTGCTTCATTAATATCTACATCATCTGCTACACTTATTCCTTGGTAACCAGTACTTAACATGTTTTCTGCTTGAGGGAGTGAATCTCCACAAATGTGTAATACCATTGGTATGTCTGAAGTTTCTGTTAATTCTTCATGTAATGGGTTTAATAATTGTTTGTATAATGGTGGTGCTAATAATTCAGGTGCTCCGTTAGGTTCATATAATACGATAGCATCCATTTCTAATTCGTTATATAATTCGATTTGTTCTATTAATGCAATATTTACTTCATCTAATGCATCTTCTACTACGTTTACTTTTGTGTTGATGTCTTTAAGTACGCCTTCGATACCTAAACATTGACCGAGTACAGTTAATGGTCCACTCATTGCACCTACTATAGGTACGTCTTTGTCATCATATTTTTCGTGTAATATGTTTGTTGCTTCTACTAATGCTGGGAATCTTGCATTGTGTATGTATTCTGGGTCTGCTTCAAAATCATCTATTGTGAATGGGCAGTGTGTTGTTGATGATGAGTTGTCATGGTCTGTTAATGCTATTTCACATCCAAGTGCATCTGCTTCGAAACATAAATCAAATGGTAATACCATACTTTCGAGACCTACATGTTCGTATGCACTTGCTGCAATTGTTGCCATGTCTTGAGCATCTGTGTGTCCTTTTGGCCAGGATACTCCTTCTTTTTCCATGAGTTCAATCATACAAGTTGCAGGGAAAGATCCTACTGGGGTTATTTCGTTATCTTCTGTTGTTAGTGCTGCTATTAAATTATCTCTTAAATTTAAATCCATTTTAATCACATTGTTTGTTTTGAAATTCAGACAATTAGGTATTTTATACGGGGCATAGAGTTATTTGAAAAACTATCTATTATTCTTTAAATCACATTAACTGTATGAATTTCTAGTTAATAATATGATTAACCTTTTATTTATACTTTTTATTAAATTTAAAGACAATTTATAACGTTAATTTCAAAATAAAATAGTTAAATCAATTTAATATTTTTTATTACAAATATTTTTTTCAATTAATTATTTTTCAATAAATTTTATATTAAATTCTTGATTTAAAAAAGTTAGTAAGATTAAGAAAAATTTTTGGTTATATAAAAAAAATTTTTAGTATAAAAAAGTAATGGTAATTTATAAAAAAGTATGATTATTAAAAGAATAATATTTCTATCAAAAAAATACGATAAATACAATAATAATAAAAAAGTATTACATTATATTTTTTTTTAATAATTTTATGAATATACTTCTAAAAAAATAGTTAGAAGAATAATTTTTAATCATTATTTAAAATAGTATATTCTTCATCATTTAAAGATTCAATTTCATCAAATAATTTATGACCCCATTTAATAAACTTGGGATCATGAGATATAATTCCTGCATTAGTATCATAAGTTTTATCTTTATTATATAAAACCAACATAACCTCTTCATTGGATATGGCTAATGATAAATTAATATTTTCTGTTGATTTTACTTTAATAGTTCTATTTTTCAAAGTATTTTTATCAGATTGATTTCTATTTTCCATTAAATACTCTTTGATATTGTTAGGAACAATAATTTTAACTTCAGTTTTAGTTTTAGAATCTTCTCTATTGGTTTTACTGAATTCAGGGTGGACATGTGTGAATATTATTTTCACTAATCCTTCTGAAGTCATATTCTTTGTGAAATTATTGACTACTTTATATGGGTTAATTGGAGTATTATGTATTATTGAATAATCTTCAGTTAAAGGTAATTCATCTAAAGTTTTTAATTGATAATTTTTAACATAATGGTGATTGAGATATGTTTCAAAGGAATTGATGTTCTTAATTGTTTTATTAATGTATAATAAGTTTATCATTTTCTTTTTAACTGAATTTTTTATATGATATTTATCATTAAGTTTTGTGATTAACCCATTTTTTTCTAATTGTTTTATATTACTAGAAATTGAACCATAATTAATGCCCTTATCACTTAATTCTCTGGCATTTAAATCAGATTTACATAAATTTGCTAAAATTTTCAATTTAATTTCTGATCGAACCATGAATTTTATCTCTTTACTGATTGTATCATATTCAGTACTATCATTTAAAACCAATTTAATCACTTTAACATTATATAGTAAATCTTATGTTTTTAGTGCATAATATTATATTCTCATCACAGTGTTAATATTGCTTGATTTTGATTAAACTGTTTTTACACGTGTAAATTAAATAATTTTATACTATTTTCAATATAAATTATTATAGGTTATAAAATATCTTTCTTTACGTGTGGTGGTAATATGGGTAGTGATGAAAATTTATTATATAATCAAAATTCTTTTGAAGAGTTACAATATTTTTTAACAAGTACTTTTAGAGTTGAAGTCTTATTGGAGTTATACGAATCTGATAAAACGGTTAAAGACTTAAAAGAAATATTAAATAAATCTGAAAGTAATATTTTACATTATTTAAAGGATTTTGAAGAAAAAGAATTAGTGGAAAGAAATAAAGAAGATTATTCCTTAACTTCTAAGGGTTTTTTCATTATAAAACACATAGTTAAATTAATTAGTAATTGGGAAACAATTAATTCAAATGTTGATTTTTGGGATGTGCATTTATATGACAACTTACCCTTATCATTTATATTGAATATGGACTTATGGGATACATCTGAGATTGTTCAAAATGATAATTTGGATTATAATAAACCTTCACACATATATCATGATTTAATATTAGAATCAAAACATATTAAAATCATGTTGCCTGTATTGTCCACATATCATTTAGATTCTATTTTAACATCAGTAGAAGAAAATGATGGAAGTTTGGATTTAATCACATCTAATATATTATTGAAAAATATATATGCATCCGAATTTCATGAAAGATTTTTTAAATTAAAAGGGAAAGGAAAAATTAGGGTATATGTAATAAAACAGGGTGGAAAATTGAATAAATTCTTTACATGTACAGAAAATTTTTCATCATTATATCTAATACATGACAATGGAATATATGATGATTCACTAATGTTATTAAACGAGGATAAACAAAGCATTAAAAAATTAAACGAACTCTTTGATTCATATAAAAATATGCTTAACTCTCAATAATTCTATTTTTTTAATATTTCTGGATTTTCAAGATAATTTTCAACTTTTTCATAAAATAATTTGAAATGATAACCAAAAATGAAAATATGGCTTGCAGTTAATGAAACAGGTATTTTTCCATCAACTAACTTTCCCCAACTAATCACGGGCATCACTTGATTACTTGATGCAATAATATTAGTCATGGAATCAAAATTTATCCAAGGAATACATGATAAATTACAAATAGGCAAAATATCTCTTAAAGATGGTTCAACTAAGAACTGGTTGTTTTCAATGTTATTCTTCTTATTTTCTATGTACTCATTATATTTTTCTAAATTTTCATGTTCTGAGGTAGGTAATATTTCTATTTCTCGTATAGAATAATCTTCTTGCATTATTGGACTAACAGCATTTATTTTATCATATTCATATACTTTATCATCAATAATTCTCCACTTAAATTCGGGAATTTCATTAATAGCCTCAAGAATACAAGCTGCAGTCATATTAAAAAAAGAGATATTATTTTTTTTAGCAAAATTATATGTATTTTGTGCATTAACTCGTACTGTCATGGAATATCTTGATGTTAAAAAATCTTGAAAAGGTAAGTTGTTAACATCAATTTCTAGTTCTCTTTTATTATATCTGTTCATATGTTTCTCCTTTAAAAATTAATTTTCTAATAATGATTAAAATCTAAAATTTCAGTTAATTAATATATATGTCTTAAGATAAATTTACACTTTGTTTTACTATAGTGAAATGTCTAGTTTAATATTTTTTTTTACTATCTATGTGAATTGTGTCATGTTAAATTAAAATATTTCTTTACAAATTATTTTATAAAAATTTATTAAAAACATCAAATACATTATAATTATAGAATATTGGAGTAACATAACAATGAAATATGTAAAATTGGGGAAAAGTGATTTAAAAGTTAGTAAAGTTTGTATGGGTTGTATGGGATTTGGAAATCCTGAAAATGGAATGCATTCTTGGACACTACCTGAAAGAGAATCTAAAGAAATCATAGAATACGGTATTGAAAATGGTATAAATTTTTTTGACACAGCAATCGGTTATCAAAATGGTACAAGTGAACAATACCTTGGAAACACAATTAAAGAATATGATCGAGAAGATATGGTAGTAGCAACCAAATTCTTGCCAAGAACAGAAGAAGAAATAAAAAATAATATTACAGCACAAGAACATATAAAGCAAATGGCAAATAAAAGCTTAGAAAACCTTGGATTAGATTATATTGATTTATATATCTACCATATGTGGGATTACAACACTCCAATCTATGATATATTGGATGGGTTAAATCAGTTAATAGAAGAAGGATTAGTAAAAAATATTGGTATATCCAACTGTTTTGCATGGCAATTAGCAAAAACAAACATGATTGCCGAATATGAAGATTTTAATAAATTCATATCAGTACAAGGACATTATAACCTAATATTCAGAGAAGAAGAACGAGAGATGATGCCTTTATGTTTAGAAGAAGATATAGCTACAACACCTTACAGTTCTCTAGCATCAGGAAGGCTCTCCAGGTTACCTGATGTTCAATCAAAACGTTTAAAAGAAGACGCATATGCAAAAACAAAATATGATTCAACTGCTGGGGTGGACAATAAAATTATTGGACGAGTTAATGAACTTGCAAATAATTATGATGTGTCAATGACAGAAGTGGCACTTAGTTGGTTGGAATCTAAAGTTACATCCCCTATAGTAGGTGCAACAAAGAAATATCATGTGGATGGTGCAGTTAATAGTGTTGATTTAGAACTTTCAAAAGATGATATGGCTTATTTGGAGCAATTATATGTTCCTCATAAATTAGTAGGTGTGATGGCAGATAATCAACAGAAAAGTAATGATAATAAGAAAGTGTGGATGAAACATACTAAAAATAAGTTATAAAGTGTTTATGAAAAATTATTGTTTATTGCTAATAATAGTATGAGAAAAAAAATGATCTTAGCTGCATATGGTTAATTACTTATTTTTTATATTTTTTTTCTTGTATTCTATTTTTTTATTACTTTGTAATTTTGTAATTGTCTGATGTATATGTGGTGGTTGATTTTTGGTATTTTAATAATTTTTCTGGTTTTTACTTTTTTTTTAAAAAAACTGTTTGTTACTTTTTTGTGGGTGGAGTGTTGGCTATTTTTTGTATTACTTTTTTGCCTAAAACTGCCTATTTTGTATTACTTTTTTTGTATATTATTTCGTTATACATAGATATAACGAAGTAAACTTTCAAAATTTTCTGTCTATCCAAATTTCTTCCAAAAATAGGGGTAATTTAGATTCAAATATCATACACCTCATATATCCCAACATATTAATTTTTTAATTTTCAGACATACATTGCAAGTGTAACTTCTATTTTCTATACTTTATTCTATAAATCATATTATAAAAATATATTTTGAATTGATATTAATTTAAATCTTTTTTCTGTTAATCCTTCGCTCTCTCTTATATATTTTATAATTATTATAATTTTTCTAATTACTATACTTATTATAATATTTTTAATTACTATAACTGTTATTGTAACTATATGAAATTATAAATACTTTAAAACTTATATTTATTATAAGAATTAAGGATGACATACTCATGAAAACAATACAAGTTTCAGATGAAGTTCATAAAATTTTAACAAATATGGGTAGTAAAAAAAAATCTTATAATGATATAATTTACTCTTTAATCGTAAAAAATAGGGTCATGGAAGAATTTAGTGAGGAAGAGGCAGAATATTATAATGAATGTATAGAAAAACTAGAAAAAGAGGATTATTCAGATACATATAAAATTAAACTAGATGATCTGGATGAAAAACTCGAAGAATTAGAGTTTAAATGGATAATATGAGCTTTGAAACAATATACAAAAAAAGCTTTAAAAAATCTTAATAAATACAGAAAGAAAAATTATAAACTCTACAATCAATTGATTGAAGGAATTTATAAAATAGAAGAAAATCCATTCAAATCCGTTAACAAACAACTTGAAAGTATAAGATGTCCTAAATGTAAGCGTATAAGGTTGGAAATTATAGCATAGTGTATTATATTCATACAAAATCCAATATTATAGAAATACAAAATGTAATTCCACGTAAGTCTGATTATGATAAATATTAATATTTTTTTCTATTTATTTTATATTTGTAATATAGTTAAATAATATTTACTAGTAAAATTTGATTAACTAAATTTAGTTACTAAAACTATATTAACTAGTTAAAAAAC
>ODAI011850631.1_pt1 | contig 14703 bp, 12 predicted proteins | sample 1539321 | NCBI WGS metagenome assembly ODAI01 (sample SAMN02144231, study PRJEB22623) | gut metagenome | biome: sheep rumen | host: Ovis aries | place: New Zealand
AACAGAGAAGGAAGAAGAATATAAGAAGTAAGCAAGAAAAAACAGTATATAATGGAGAAGAAGGAACCAAACATAACTCCACGTTTCAAGAAAGGCGATGCTTTTGTTGGAATGGCTCCGCACCCTCTCGTTTTCATGGAGGTAAACGAGGTGGAAGGGGGCACTGGCAATAAAGATTTCTGTATTGTAACATGGTACTCGCTTAACGAAAGTGGTCTCAATGCTCAGCGACGATTCCCGATGGTTGCAGTTGATGGTAAGTTCTGCTACTTCGAGCCAATCTCTCGCAAGATTCTCAAAGAGGCTAAAAGCCTGATGCGTCAATATGATACAGAAGCAAAACAGCTAACGGATAAGAAAAAGGCGAAAACGTTGTTGAGGGAATATACTCGCAAGTTGATGGAGCTACTTCCCGATGCAGAAGAAAGACTGACGATAACAGAGCAAGAAGCAAAGAAAATAGTGACATACAAATGGCTCGACTGCACCGATGACAATTACTGGGTGGAAGAAGATCCTGACCTCAATGACATGTACGTTACACTTGTCTGTTACTCTTCCGAATCACACGATGATGAGAATGACGAAAACATTACCGTACAATTTCTCTATCTGCATGATGACTGCCCGTATGGCTGGGATACGCTTGCAAAATGTGGGGCCAAGTATATGGTGATAGAGAGACCGAAGAAGTAATATATAATATGAGATATTTAGGAAGTAAAGAAAGTCTTACAGGGTCAATAAGGGAACTCTTGCAAGAGCACAATCTACTTCAAAGAGATTTGGTTTTCTTTGATGCATTTTGCGGCATGGGTTCCGTTGCTGACAGTCTGAAGTCTACATATAATCACATTGTTGTAAATGACTCTCTAAAATGTGCATCATTTTTTACAAGGGGGAAATTGTATTCCAATGGGTGCACATTCCAGACGCTTGGCTTTGACCCTTTCATGTTCTTGAATGAAAGCACAGGCAGCATTCATGGCTTCGTTTATGAGAATTATTCTCCAGGTGGCTCTGACCGCATGTATTTCTCTGAAGAAAATGCCGGGCGTATTGACTTTTTCCGAATGCAGATAGAGCAGTGGAAGGAGCAAGAACAAATAACAGAAGAAGAATATGTATACCTATTAGCTTGCCTTCTGGAATCAGTATCAGATGTATCAAATACGGCTGGTGTTTATGGCGCATTCCTAAAACATTGGGACCATCGGGCCTTAAAACCCGTCGTATTCAGCAAGATTGATTCTGGGGATGGTGTAGCAGGCGTTGTCGAGAGTTTCAATAATAAAATTGAGGACATCATATCAAATGTTGAATGCGATATACTGTATTTAGATCCGCCCTATACTCAAAATCAGTATGGTACGCAGTATCATCTGCTGGAAACACTGATACTCAACGACAACCCTCCGATAAGCAGAGTGACGGGGTCTCGCCCTACTACACCTATGCGTTCAAATTGGTCGAAAATGTATCAAGCTCATATTCTTTTTGAAAGAGTGGTTGCAGAAACGGAAGCTTCACACATCATCCTAAGCTACAACAACGACGGTTTTATGTCGAAGGACTATATAGAAAAGACTTTGAAACGTTTTGGTGTGGAAGATACCTATTCTTGTACGGCTATTGACTATAAGAAATATAACAATACCAAATGCCAAGGAGCTGACGGCCACCAAGAATTCCTTTTCTATATACAAAAGAGACCAACTGAAGAAGTGATAGTAGAGTCACCTCTCAACTACACCGGTAGTAAAACAAAAATGGTTCCTATCATCAAGCAACATCTGCCACAAGAAAGACTTTCTACGTTTATTGACTTATTTGGCGGCGGTTTTAATGTTGGCATTAACATTCAGGCAGAACGAATCATCTACAATGACATCAACCCGTTTGTGGAAGGACTGATAAAATCGTTCAGTACCGATACGTATGAGTACTTACTGTATGTGTCGAGACTCATACAGAAGTATGAATTGACTCCCAACAGTAGAGAAGGTTACATCGCATTGAGGAACAAATATAATAGTACTCCTATTCCCAAGCGGGACCCACGTATGCTATACACGCTCATCCTCTATGGATTTCAGCAGCAGATACGTTTCAATACTGACCATGGTTTTAACAATCCTGTTGGTTCCCGTTGGTTCAACGAGTGCCTACTTTCGAAGTTTATAACGTTTGCTAGATGTTCAAAGAATAAAAATGTAGTTTATTCAAATGCCAGCTTTGAGAGGTTGGCAGACCAAATAGGCAGAGACTCGTTTATATACGCTGACCCCCCGTATCGTTCAACTTTAGGAGTTTATAATGATGGGAAGCGAGGCTTTGAGGGATGGACTTTAGAGCATGAACAACGCTTGTGCCAATATTTAGACCAAGCCGCACAGATTGGCGCAAGATTCATGCTGTCTTATGTCTTACAAGTTGAGGGATTTTATAATGCAGATGTAGCCGATTGGGCCGAGAGGAATCATTATCGCGTGATAGACGTGGCAGTTCCCCAAGGCAGATATAACAATCGTCGTGAAGTATTAATAGTTAATTACTGAAAATGGAAGCAATCATTACATACAGACCTGACGCTCAGAAAACTCCTGGGCTCTTTGACAGAATATTGACCAATGAAGTCCTTTTGGACATCTGTTTGCGTGTTACAGGACAAAGTAGATTCCGCGTTGTTAAAGACCGTTCTACTTATAACAGAGGACGACTCGTGTTTTTGGAATATGGAGGAATCGTGAATTACATTTCTCTTTCTGAAGCCAATATTGGAGGTCGCAATTCAAGTTTACAGAGTGTTCCCACAGCTATTAATATGTTCTATGCAGACCAACGCCCGAATAAGCGCCTCTGCTATTATTTCATTCCTCATGTCGGCAATGCGTTCACCGATTATCATCTCTTTGTCTACCGCCTGCTGATGACGGCCGGTGTTAGTTTCCTGAATATTGGAAGCTATTATCAGCAGCAAGTCTTGCCATACAGAAACGTTGATGACCTTATTATTGACCGCAGAGAGAACCAGACGTCAAATTCGTCTAACAATTCATCGTATGTATCGAAAACAAGTGACAAGATACAGATTTATGCCAAGACGTTTGGAGCAAGCAAATACGAATCAACGCTCCTTGCTGTAGCCATATCGCACATTGCAGACAGACCGATAGACCTGTTTAACATCTGCGAGCAAGACCTAACGAAGCTACCCCAAGCATCGGTGAATACAATTGAAGGACTAGGCAACATTTCAATGCACTATACATCGTTGTTCTTAGACCGGCGTGAGTATCTCCAGCAGTCAGACAGGACGGAACTGCGCTCAGCGTCTTACACTTACAATCTGTTCAACCGGCTCGGTGCAAAGAAATGCGCCCTGTGTGGCTGTGAGATTCCTGAGATTATTCAAGGCGCTCACATATGGGGCGTGGCACAAATATCGAGGACACCAGGACTTGATGACGATACAAAGTTCAATCACGCAGTAAGTGGTCATAATGGTTTATGGCTATGCCAGAACCACCATAAATTGTTTGATTCGAATATCATCCTACTAGACAATGATGGCTTTGTAAGGCTAAAAGACAATTTGGTGACCGATAATGTAGCGTTTATAAGAAGTACTACATTCCGAACTTCCGTTGATGCCCGTTTCTTGAGTGCTGAACTCAAGGATTATCTTGCAAAGAGGAATGAAACGCTCGATTTGGAACATTCTCATAGACTTGCCGTTTAGACGATGATAGAACCTTATTATCATACTGAAAACAACGACTTCGTCCTCTGTCATGGCAACACTTTGGAGTTGCTATGCCAAATTGACGTTCCATTCGATATGATATTTGCTGACCCACCCTATTTCCTGTCCACTGGAAACGGGAAAGTGAATGTGAATGGACAATACATCAAATTCGATAAAGGCCAATGGGACAGAGTCCGCTCACGGGAAGAGAAGGACAGTTTCAACATGGGCTGGCTTGAACCATGTACAAAACTTCTTAAACGGAGTGGTACAATATGGATTTGTGGCACGTATCACAATATTTTCTCTGTTGAGAAATGTCTTGATGAATTAGACTTCAAGATTATCAATATTATCGTTTGGCAAAAGCCAGACCCTCCCATAACCTTATCAGACAAGCGGTTCAACTTTTGTACAGAATACCTGATATGGGCAACACGCCGAGGTTGCAAAGATTACACCTTCAACCAAGAAGCTCTGAAGGCAGTCAATGGCGGTGTTAACATGCAAGATGTATGGAAACTTTCTGCCGCCAGCTCATGGGAGAAACTTCAAGGCAAGCATCCCACGCAAAAGCCTCTGCGACTGCTTTATCGTGCTATTTTAGCATCCACTAACGAAGGAAATTGCATTCTTGATCCTTTTACAGGCAGCTCCACCACCGGCATCGCCGCCAATCTGATGGGGAGGACATTCGTGGGTATTGACGAAAACAAATCTTTCTTGGACTTGGGGGTCAAAAGAAGAGAATTCATAGAAGACAAAGCCCACTTTTCAGAAATGAAGCAGAGGATGGAAGAAGACCCTGAGCAGGTAACAGTTCTCGTTAATCATGCACGTACAGAACTGAAAGTAAAGATGATGCAAACAGGCATCTGTTACACCAGAATTGGAGATTCAAAGGGTTCCGTATTGGTGACTTATGGGTTTGAGCGTATGCAGTATGTACTACTCCATACTAATGGCGAAGAATGCCATCTGTATAGGTTACGTTCAAAAGGGACATTCAAAATATGGTCAAAAGAGACACTGGAAAAATTTGGATTCCACCCTGAGCACTCTCCCTATTATGCCGTATTCCTATTTGACAACACAAAGGAATTATTTTTTCCTAAAACACCGAAATTGAAACAGAAAATAAACACATACAGGGCAAGGATTAGGCCATTAGAAGACTTTTATGACGACGATTCGAAAGAACAACACTAAAATTTGCAACAAAATGCAATAATGACATGAAGAATATTGACACCAGCCCAGAACTCTAATCTCATTTCGAGCAACTGAGAGAGGTTGATGCAGATGGTAAGGAACTACGAAAATCATATAATAGGTGCTAACAATGATTTAATAAAAACAACATATGAGCGACGAACAGAAATATACCATTCAGGGTCTAGATGAATACATCCGCCAAGGCGAACCACAGAAGCGCGAGCGTAGCGAAGCTTGGAAGGTTGCTATAGGGCTTCAACAGGTTGATAGACTTCAGACTTCTGAATATCTGCTTGATACTGCCAAACGGCATATCGAGGGTGATATAAGCATCAATGAAGCAAAGCAACTTATAGACTCATACTACAAGTCTGCATCTGGACGAAAGGTTATCGAGAATGACCGAACGGAAGAGGCAGACAAGGTGGCTGCACGTATCACGGAGTTGATAGAGGAAAAGACGTTCTCATTTACTCCTGCTCAGTTGATTTCTATACACCGTCGCTTGTTTGATGGCATTTACAAGCTGGCAGGACGCATTCGTGACTATAATATAACGAAGAACGAGTGGGTACTTGGCGGCAAGACTGTGTATTATGCCAGTGCAGATACTATCAGCGATACATTGAATTACGATATGGGGCAGGAACGCGAGTTCAGTTATGCAAACATGAATATTGATGAAGCCATTCGTCATCTAACCCGTTTCTGTGCTAATCTATGGCAAGTTCATGCGTTTTGCGAAGGTAACACACGAACGACTGCCGTATTTATGATAAAGTATTTACGCACATTGGGATTCAATGTGGTCAATGATGTCTTTGCTGAGAACTCATGGTATTTCCGAAATGCGCTCGTTCGTGCCAACTATAGTGATTTGACAAATGGCATCACAGAAACGACAGAATACTTGGAGAGATTCTTTCGCAGTATGTTGCTTGGAGAGGAACATGACCTTAGGAACAGGATTATGCACGTTGATTGGAACAAAGTTGAGGACGAAACTATATCCCAAAGTGCAAATCACGAAGTTCAAAGTGCAAAAACTGGCGAAGAATTACCCCCAAAGTGCAAAAATTGCACTTTGGAAGAAGTTGCTCTACTTCGCATAGTGCAAAAGAATCCATCTGCTACCCAAAAAGAGATTGCTGCTGAAATTGGAAAATCTGAGCGGACTGTCAAATCAATTACCATAGCGTTGCAAGAGAAGAACATTCTACGTAGAGTGAATGGTAAAAGAAATGGCTATTGGGAATTTGTTGAGGATTCTATTCAACAAGAAAGCAATATAAATAAAAAATGAGTAATATACAAGATACAAACAACATCCCAGAGCTTCAATCTCCTTTCGAGCAACTGAGAGAGGTTGATGCCGATGGCAAGGAATGGTGGAACTCACGCAAGTTGGCGCGAGTGATGGGCTATGGCAAATACTGGAACTTTGAGCGTGTCATAGCCAAGGCACAGGCATGGACTTCACAGAAGGGCTACCATCTGGGCGAGCATTTCGTGGAGATAACTGAGATGGCTGAATTGGGTAATGGCGCAATCAGAGAAGTGACAAGCATTCGACTTTCTCGTGCGGCCTGCATGGCTGTGGCTATGAATGCCGACCAAAAGAAAGAGATGGTGAAGGTAGCACAGCAGTATTTCAGCGCAACCATGACTCCTGATGTGGCGGTGAGAAGTATGGAGTCTTCCATATTGATGTATAAAGGCGGACGTGGGAAAGTACAAGTGCAGGTAGTCTTTGATACCAATACTTTTTGGCTTTCACAGCAGAGAATGGCAGAATTGTTTGGAGTGACCCAACAGAACATTAGCTATCACCTATCACAGGTAGAGGAAAGCGGTGAACTGCATTTGTCCGATGCTTACAAAAAAATTTTGTTACCTTCGGACAAATGGTCTGGAGAGTTGATGATGTATAACCTTGATGTGGTCATTGCCGTAGGTTATCGCGTAAATAGCTACGAGGCTACTCAGTTCCGTATATGGGCAACACAAGTTCTTAAAGAATATCTTACCAAAGGCTTTGTGTTGGATGATGAACGTCTGAAGGGAAAGAACGTATTCGGGGCAGACTACTTCGATGATTTGCTTGACCGCATCCGAGAGATACGTATCAGTGAACGGCGTTATTATCAGAAAATTACTGATATATATAGCGAATGTAGTTCTGACTATGATAAAGATTCAGAACAGACGCAGTTGTTCTTTAAGACTGTGCAGAACATGATGCACTATGCCGTAACCAAACAGACAGCTGCAGAGATTATCTATGACCGTGCGGATGCCGAACGCCCTCACATGGGATTGACAACATGGAAAAATGCACCAGATGGAAGAGTTGTGAAATCGGATGTTACTGTGGCCAAGAACTATCTCAGCGAAAAGGAAGTTGATTCGTTGAACAGGTTGAGCAATGCCTTCATCGACATTGCAGAGCAACGTGCAGAAGATTATATCTTGATGACAATGGCAGACTAGTCGGCTCTACTACAGCGCTATATGGATTTGAACAACCGTCCTTTACTTCCAGACTCAGGGCATGTTACTCACGAGCAGGCGGTAGAAAAGGCACTTACGGAATATGACAAGTTCCGTGTCATTCAAGACCGTGAAATCATGAGTGACTTTGACAAGCAATTAAAACTGCTGTTTGATAACAAAAAGCAAGACGGAAAGGAGTGATATGTCCATAAAATGTAAATAGCGTGTAACTCGCCAGAGCTACACGCTATTTCGTTATGTTTTTGTTATGTCTTTGCCAGTCGGCGAATTACTTCACCTCCTCGAAGTTCACTGGTGCTGTATATCAGTGAGTTACAATTTGATGGTACAAATAAGATACTATTTTCTTGGTTGTTTAAACTTCTTTTCCCCTCTCATTGCGTCTTCGTACATGCCAATTGCAAACCGTCTCGGTTCTTCAAACTTATCAAACATTGTTTTAATCTCTGGCACTAGTTTCATGTAATCTACAATGAAAAAACTCATGAACGCCAACACACATTGTGTAGCATGTGGAGCCATATGTGATATGTCAGCACGACTATCGTTATTGAAAGCATCACGAAATTGGAAGATTGACACATATGATGGATGGCCATGAAGACTAAAATATGAATATGTACCTTTCAACATGTTATTCTTTATGCGCAGTAGTTTATCTGCATCATCATAATTAACAAACTCTAATGAGTTGTTTTCTTTAAATATATAACGGAATTTCTTGCCAAATGCATTTTTTATAATGTTCTTTGTTTGCTGATCTAATTCAGAATACAAGTCAGTTCCTTCAATCTCTCTCAAACATTCATCTATATCCTTTTGCTCTTCAGCAACCCTTTCTGGGTTATGACTACGCATTTCCTCATCTATGTTCTTTAGTCTCTCAGAAAGGCCATGAGCCATAAAAAGATTATATAATATTGCTTTTTTGTCTTCTGAATCAGGGATTACAAATAAGATCTCGAACGCAATAACGGACTCATAGATTCTCCTAGCTACCGAAAAAAGAACAGACGGATCAACAATCGGGTTAAGCCGATCAATTCCTTTATTATAGCCTACACCATCAAGCAATGATAGAAAATGAAAGCCTTCACTAAACAATGTCTGCATCCAGATGTTTCGGTCGTCTTCAATGTAAGATGTTGCTTTGCGTCCTTCGGGTGATTTTATGACATCAAAGTAGAAATCAAGCATCACCCGCAAATACTGTTTGCAATCATCAATTGTGTCCAACTGAATAAACTTTTGAACTTCTTCAATTGTTAGCTGCTTTTCGGATCTCGACTTAAGCAAATCTGATAATTTTTTCAGTTGTTCCTTGCTAAACTCCATTATCTATTTCCCTATTTTGATAACCCATTTACCTTCCTTGCGTCCATCTTGACGCTCGATATTGATGCCAAGTTTCCTAATAGCCGTAAACTCTCGTTGGATAGTCTTATCGGACACCTTAAGCTTTCTGGACATTTCTATTAGAGTCGCTTCTGGCGATGTACATATTAACTCGAGTATAACTATCTGTCTTTCAGACAGTTCTTTTAGGACATCTTTCTGGACATCTTTTAGGACATTCTTTAGGACATCAGACATTTTTGCAGGTGTATTTACAGGTGCATTAGCAATATCATCATCCTCTGGTTCACGAACAATGACACTAAATGCTGTAACCAGATTGACATTGAACTCAGCAACTGGGCTTTGATTCTCTTTCAGTAAGTCCTGCACTTCGCTCACACCATGATTGAACATGTTGACGTAGTTCAGGTTTTTCATCATCTCTGCCACAACGCTATTGCGATAGTCGTTCACATGAGGGAAGTTCTCTGGACGAGCTTGGCCATACAGACCTCCTGGATTCATGATTTCTATATGATGGTCATATTGATAGAGTCGGGTAGGCATATTCGCCTGATAGTCACGATGCATCACGGCGTTCATCATCAACTCGCGCAGCACCTTATAGGGATAGTTCTGCACGTCCTTTTCTCTCAGAATACTAATGGGAACAGGACGTTTAGTCACGATGCCATCGCGGATGAAGTTCTCCAGCTGTGGCAATATCTTGTATAGACACCCTTCAAAGCGTCGTTCATTCAGTATCTCACCTCCGTTTGTCACACCCTTAAAACGAACAAATTGTATATATGCCCCAGGCATGAAATATCTGGGATTCTTTCCGAACATAATCAGTGCTGCATACGTCGGACAATCCCATTGCATATTGAACAGGCGTAGGGATGCAAGCTGTTCTTTGAGTGGACGTTTATCTGTAGCCAATGTTTCTGCATCGATGGCCTTGGGCAGATACTCTTTGATAATCGTGTCAGTGTCAATGTCATCTATCGTCGCTTCACGACAAGGTCTTGTGTCGTACGTTGGCAGACTTGCAGCACAACGCTCGGCAAGGATTCTTTCTTCTTCTGCGCTGGCTATGTCACGGCGTGGCCCAATCCTGATGAACGTCCTGCCTCGATAGCGCACAGGAGTATCGAATGACGGAGTCACCTCAACTACCAGCACATCACCCTCATCCGTTTGCACCTTTTCAGTTGTCATGACAGGAAGAGGCAGTATGTTGCCATCAGAACGAATGCCGCTGATGCGTTTCATTAGGGCATCATCAACTTTCATTCCACTAATTTTACCATCGTCATATACGCCAATTAGAAGATACCCCTTCTTTCCAGAGCCTGGCATGTCGTTTGCAAAAGCACAGATAGCCTCCTGGAATTTATCCATGTTACCAGTAGACGTGGTTAACTCAATCCGAAAGCCCTCGTCTATGGCTATGATCTTCTGTAATTCTTCTTTTGTCATATTTCGTTTGCAAAGTTAATCAATTATTTCGTACTTTACTACTCAATGATTTCAAATCAAGTGCATGTCTTTTACCCTCCTGACGAACTGACAAAAATTTTTTGTGAGTTCGTTCTGGTGCTTGCGAAGCATCAAACAACTTCATCATCTGCTCTACATTTAGCCATACATCCTCGCCCTCGAATCTTACATTGACTCGAGCAATTCCGTTTTCATCCTGATAAATCAGGAATGCCTCATTCCTCTTCTCTATTTCGTTAGTCATATTTATTCGTTTTGTAAAGTTAGTCAATTCAGTCGCGTTTTATTTCTCAATGATAGAGATCAAGTGCTTGCCCGCTTGATTCGGTGCCATATCCTATTCTGTTTGCAAAGTTAGTTAATTTGTTGAATAACACAAAAGGATCCGTCCATTTTTAGGCTTTAAAATTCTTTTTCTGAATAAATTTACTGTCTTTTGCTTATTTTTTGTGCGCCAAAAGGTTTCTTTTCGATAAAGTTTTTGTATTTTTGCACTCGCATAGCTGCTCTTTAGCGGGGGCTGACTATTGCAAGACATTGTGGGTAAAAAAGCATTCGCTATTATTTCGCGTTTAGCCAAGAGCGTCGGAAACTCATTTGGAATAACAAGCACGGAATCATAGTAGTGACGGTGGCATTCGTATGCAGCATGCCTCCGTAGTTTCTATCATAGCAATGCATTTGCGCTGATAAGGCGTGATGCATACTTATAGAGACTCCGGGGCTCCATCCGACGCCGCCCCGTGCTAAACGCGATAAGGGGCATCACGCTTCTTTTATGTTCGCGTTTCAGCGATTGATAGTCGATGCAGATTAACATGGGTATCAATCGCAATTATGGCAGACATGGATTATAATGGAATCAGTGGGCTGTTGTCTCACTACGATGACGAAGCCGAAGGCAGCAAGGAGTTCTACAAGACTTACTTGCCAAGAATCAACAGGGTGTATTCGGAAGAGACCGTGCGTCAGGACTATTCTGATGGTGTGGTCAACGGTAATATCATCGAGTTTAAGCTCTCGATATCAAGTCTGAACAAGGTGCTCTCGCAGGTTGTCAGATATCTCTCAGCCATGCGAGTGAAAGGCAAACCCATTCCCGCCAACATCCTGTTGGTGTCACTCAACGACCACAAGGCATATCTTTACCACTCGGTTGACTATCGGAGTGATATTGAGAAGATATATGTAGGCGCATCCTCCAAGGGAATCGAAGGTTTCAAGTGTGAGGCAGCCATTGAACAGTATGACTACAGCAACGACTGGCAAGAGTCGCAGATGATTGCCACGTTGAAAACAGAGGAATACACTCCCGTCAACATAGATGAGAACTGTATCGTTGGCTGGGCCCAGACTTTCTACAGGTTGCAGCCAGGGGCAAGGAAGGCCGATTTTATTGGTGACAAAAGCGGCAAAGTGGCTATAATAGGCGAGATACGCCGTCCCGAAGTATTGAAGAAATACATTCTGCCATACCAAGGCGATACGAACCTAAAGTTCGAGTATCTGATGGATAAGCTGAATGATTTCCTTCAGAAGAAGAACCTTGGTGCCTTCTATACTCACAGCACCTATGCTAAGAAATCGCACGACCTGCTACGCAAAGCTATTGCCCGTGTACCAAAAGGCTATGACTACGTGATAATTGATCGTTGTGCAGGTACAGGCAATCTGGAAGAAGCATTGACTGAAGAGGAGTTGGGGCATGTCATTGTCTCTACGCTAGAGTACTATGAGTACAAGGTGCTGATGGAGAAGTTGGGCGATAAGGTTCGTCATATCATACCACCCACCGAGAGAGAGGATACTTTCAACATGGGACTTGTCAGAGGTGCAGATGCACTTAGCGAAGAATTCGTAAACAATGATATCATCCGTCACTATGTGGAAAGCGAGAAATGCACCATCATCCTTTTTGAGAATCCTCCGTTTTCGGACACCACATCCATCGAGCACCAGAAAAAGAATGCCGGCAAGAAGTCGTCGGTGTGGAAAAAGAGTTATGTGGTGCAGCAGATGAAAAAGCACATAAAGGGGACTGCCACAAATGAACTAGGCAACGCCTTTATATGGTCGGCATTTGAGTACTTCCTGCGTCAGCCAACTGACAGTTATGTGGTATATTCGCCTGTAAAGTATTGGAAGGTTCAGCATCTGATTGGCAAGAAGTTTATCGAGGGATACGGATTTAACCGCCGCCATTTTCATCGCAATCAGAATGCCTGCATCATGTGTGCCCTTTGGAGTAATGAAGATGATGAACAACTGGAGAAGTTTGACATCCAGGGTTACGAGATAGGAGCAGACAATCAAGTGAAGTTTGTGAAAAACCTCCATATTGAAAAGGTTCACAAGATGTATAGTGAAGTTTATTTCGACAAGAAGAAATACGAGGGTGATAAGCAAGAGGGCATCGTCTGTGAAAAGAATGGCTATGAAAAGACAACGACTAACAGCATCCGTGTAAAGCCCATTGTCAACGACAACATTATCGGCTATATGGCTGTATATAGCAGTGGTTTTGACAATCCTGACAACATGTCAACGCTGATACGTGCGGCACGATATGACGGCAACGGTTTTTATCTGCGCAGTGACAACTACTTGGAGAAACTGCCCATGTTTGCCGCCAGCCGCTACGTCACCTATAACCGCTCATGGACGGAACGAGGAAGAATTATGAAGTCTGCTGACGGCTCAAAGGCTTTCTTCCGTGATGTGAAGAATGGAAAGCTTAATCAGTTTCTCTTGAAATGCCTGCTTTTTACCGTGTTGGAGCCTCAGAATCACATGCTGTCGTTTACGGGTTCTGACGGGCGCAAGTACATCAACGAGTTGACATTTGACACATCATCCCACGAAACCTTGGCATCAAATGATATCAAGGACTTGGCATGCAACGAAGAAGAACAGGCATTGATAGGACAATGGGGGAAGGTGATGGCAGATGCAAAACAGACGGCAAAATACAATCCAGAAACGACCTATGGGCTGTACCAGATAAAACAAGAGCTCAACGAGTCGTATAAGGACGAGAAGAAGGGCAATACTATTTACAAGTATCCTAGCCTAAATGGCAACATCCAAACATTGGCAGCCATGGTTAGGCAGTATTATCTGAAGGAGATTGTGCAAACACTGTTCAAATATAAGTTTTTAAAATAGATTTTATTTACCAATATTACAAACTAAGCCCTACGCATCACGGTTAAGCGAAAAAATTATGAAAAAAATGATGATGGCTCTTGTTTTGAGCTTGTGTGCAACGATGTCAGCAATGGCGCAGGTAACTGCTCCTGAGCCGGAGTTCTCGGAAGAGACGATGCTGCTAACGTCAGACTCTGAAGGTGTTATCCTGAAGAGAGAGAATGGGTATATTAAGACAAAGGCTGGTGCAAGCCTCTATTTGACTGGTATCGGCAAGGTCAAGTCACGTTTGACAATAGACGGCAATAAGTCGCTAAGTAGCATTAAGGCTGGCCGTACTGCACGTCTGATTCTTAGAGCAAAGGATAACACAACGGATCCCAATTCGTTTATCAACATCTTCAAGTTTGACATTTATAAGAATAAGGAACGTCGATACCAGTTGGCAGAAGTTGGAACTTTATCCGCCAGCAAAACCAGCAATTTAGCAAGTGTCGATTTTAAGGCGAAGAAGTATGGCGAATCCTCCTACCTCATTCAGCTTGAGGATTTAGAACCAGGAGAATATGGCATCATTATTGGCGACCCCAATAATGCGAACACGAAGAATGGTATGAAAGTTACCACGTTTACTGTGGAATAAGCAATTTGTTGGATTCTTCTTCGACCTTATAACTGTTTAGGTCATCTGCAAATCCCACCTGAGTTATTAGCGTAACCCAGGTGGGTGTAGTAAAAGGAGTTGTTTCCTCACGACTGTGGTGCCCAACCCCATGGTAACTCGCCGTATGTAACCTGAACCCCCGATCCGTAGAACTCATGCCACACCTCTCTGATGTCGGGCCTCTCGTCAGCGTCAATGCTGGCAAAGCAGGACTTTACGTATGCCAGCATCCACTCCCTTTCGTTGTCGATAGACCTTACAACAAGAAAGTTCTCATAACAGTAGCCGAATACATACTTGTGCTCAAGAAAACCTACAAAATTTTTGCCATCGCGAAGTATGCTGCCTTCTTTGAATATAAGACTGAGTGCTTGCTCGACTTTTGACTTCTCCATGATGATTGATTATAAAAAAAAGAGTGCAGACAAGGTCTTGCCTGCACTCTTTTAATATCACATTTATTACTTCACCTCCTCAAAGTCGGCGTCCTGGATATCCTCGGCCTTGGAACCGCCGGCCTGCTGGCCTCCGGCTTGCTGACCGCCGTTGAACTGGTCGCCGCCGGGCTGGCCTG
>ODAI011286735.1_pt1 | contig 14702 bp, 10 predicted proteins | sample 1539321 | NCBI WGS metagenome assembly ODAI01 (sample SAMN02144231, study PRJEB22623) | gut metagenome | biome: sheep rumen | host: Ovis aries | place: New Zealand
CAGCCTCATGCAGGCAGATTATAGTCCGGAAATGACAACACAGAAGACTTGCTTTCTATAGATAATGAGATAATGTCGAGACAATGACGAATTGGTGGGAGAAAAAGAATACATGAAATCAATTAATCGCTTCATCGCAGCATTGTTAACTGCCAGCCTTCTTTCGACCGGCCTTTTGAACGCAGAAGCGGCGGAAACAGGAAGCTTAAAGCCTGCCGGCATAAGCAGTTTTGAGAATGGCTCTTCTATTGAGGCTGGTCTTTTGGCCGGAGAAACATCTAAAGCAGAGTCAGGCAAAAAAGCCGCCAACAGTAATTCCGCTGAAAAAGAAAAAGATAATTCCGAAAAAAAATCCGGACAGGATGCCGACACGAAAGCCGATCTAAAGGCTGCAGGGCAGAAATCCATCAAAGATACTGCTGACAAGAGTGCAGTGCAGGCAGCCGAAAAGAAAACCACTCAGACTACTAAAAAGGCCAATACAAACGCTGCAGACAAGAAAACTACCCGGACCACCGAAAAGAAAACCACTCAGACCACTAAAAAGGCCAATACTAACCCTGCAGACAAGAAAACCACCCGGACCACTGAAAAGAAAACCACTCAGACTACTAAAAAGAAAGTCGAAGTAAAGGAAAACATTCCGGCTGCGATTGAAAAGGCAAAAAACACTGCCCTGGACGCACTTTCGGCCCGCCTGTCCAGGACCCGGGAATGCGTGTATGTATACAAGGATTACAGCCTGACACATAACCATTTTACACAGAGGTCAAAGATCTACGGCTCAGATGATGATCTTGTAAAAGACATGGATGAGAACTACACCAAGAAGCCTTATTCCGGGACAAGCTGCATCCGGTGCGAGCAGACTTCCCGCAAAAAGGACTGGGGCGGCTGGATGTTCCTGAACGGCTATCTCAAGGAATGGGACAGAAAGCCGAAGCCCAACGACGGTAATAAGGGAGGGGCAGGCCTTAATCTCACCGGCGCGAACGCCCTGCGTTTTTATGCCAGAGGGAAAAAGGGCGGCGAGGTCGTAGAGTTTTTCACCTGTGGCTTCGGCTATGACAAAAACAATAAAAAAACGGTAAAAAATCCCGGCAGCTCCATGAGAAAATCCACCGGGCAGGTCACGCTGACCAAGGACTGGAAGGAATACATCATTCCGCTCAAGGGAGCGAACCTGAACTATGTCGTCTGCGGCTTCGGTTATGAGGTGGACGGCAAGGCGAACGGCAAAAAGGATGTTGTGTTCTACCTGGACGAAATCCGTTTCACCGGCAAGATCCGCAGCGCACAGACAGCTCCTGTGCTTCTTCGCTCCAGTGATGAGGAAGACATAAAGGTCAAAAATGCGGCATTTACGGAGGACAATGCCCTTGTGGCAATGGCATTTCTGTCAGCGGGAAAAAAGAATGAGGCGAAACAGATCCTCGACGCTTTTGTGTACGCTGTTCAGAACGACCGTGCTTATGACGCCTCCGACCCGAAAGATGGTCCGAGGCGTGCCCGAAATGCCTATGCAGTCGGCGACATCAGCGCTTTCCCCGGATGGAACAGCGGAACGCGCATGTCAGGCTGGTATGATAAAGACAGCGGGATGTGGATTGAGGACCAGCATGAAGTCGGCAGCAGCTCGGGCACCAACTCATACGTTGCTCTGGCATTACTGCAATATTACACTACCTACGGCGATGAAACTTACCTTAAGACCGCTCGTTCCCTGATGGACTGGATCCTGAAAAAGTGCTACGATAATTCTCTCGGCTTCACCGAAGGCTTTGACGGCTGGAAGGAAAGCGACTCGCTCGGCGTCTACCCCCTTACAAAAAGAACTACGAAAGACAACCTCATAGCATATGCCGCCTTTTCGCGGCTGTATGATGTAACGGCAGACGAACAATATCTCGAGGCGTCACAGAGCGCCGTCCGTTTCGTTGAAAACATGTACAATGAATGGAAGGGACGGTTCGTAGTGGAAACTCTGGAAGACGGCTTCACGCCCGATCCCACGAGCATTGTTCTCCTTGACGTCCAGTCCCTCAGCGGATTGGCGATGTGGGATTCCTTCGCCCCCTATCATAAGACACTGAGTACAATCGAAGACCTGAAAGTCAGAAAAGGCGGTTACGCCTATAACCGTAATAACAAAAAAGGAGGCTGGTGGTCTGAAGGCACCGCTTTCACGGCTCTTATGTACCGGGTACTTGGAAAACAGAATAAGTACGAAGAAGCCATGAACGCTCTTGTCAAGATTCAGGCGCCAAACGGTCTTTTTCCTGCTGCTACTATAGATAAATATTACACGGGCATAACATTGTATGACGGCTCCTCCCTGAGACTTACCAAAGACACACACATTGCTCCTTCCGCATGGTTTATCATGGCTGCAAACGGCTACAACCCTTTTGCCCCCCATGGGACGAAAAATCTCAAAAAGGCAAAAGAGGCGCCTCCTGTAGTGACTCCTGCTGAGGAACTTGTTGAGGAAACACTTGAGGATCCTTTTGAGGAAAGTGTTGACGAACCCGTAGAAGAATCTGATGAGGAATCTGATGATGCCTGGATTGATGACGGCTTTATCTGGTAACAAAGATTAAACCATGAAACGGACCTTGCCATGAAAAACAGGGTAGAGGCGGCCGCGCCGCCCTCTCCCCCCGACCGGCCCGCGTCCGCCGCAGGCCGGAAAATACATTACGCGTGCCGTGTCATAAGAAAACCGGCGTATTCTCTCGACTGAATCTGAAGTCACGAGAATACGCCGGTATTTTTTGCGTATATTTTTATAAAAGATTACTTATCGATCACTTATCGATCTCCCGGTAGTCTTCCGCATCGATAATGTCCGGACTGGAAGTATCATGGCGGGCCGGACCGGAGCCCGATGCCCGTTTTCTGTTCTTGCCCGGGGTTTTGTTGTCGTAGTGCACATACTCATCGACACGCCTGTTGATCCAGAGATCAGAGATTCCGTTGAAGAGCAGGAACACTCCTCCCAGTCTCACCATGCTGGAAACGATTCCGAAAGCGTGGTTGACCAGAAGCATACCCATGAAAATCGTCACAATAGCAGCCAGAAGAGAGACCCACCATTTCCTGTAATGGGCTCTTGACAGGCTGAATGTCTCCAGAAGGTTCACAATGCCGCTGATGACAACCAGATAACCCAGAGCTGTGGGAATGATAGAAGCGAAATCCTGCGGATTGAGAAAAATCCAGGCTCCGACACCTGTCACGATAATTGCTGTGATCAGATTGATTCCGTGGGAAGCATAACTGCTCCTTTTTCTAAAGTGCGCGATCAATGAGATGACGCCTCCGGCCATGACGACCATTCCCACTACATAAGCTGCCAGGCGGAGTGCATCCCCCGGCCACAGTAAAAGGAGTACTCCCAGAACAAGAGAGCCAAATGCATAGATTTTTCTGCTTCCGGACAATTTGTTCATAATAATACCTCCCTCTGATTAATGAAGTATACAATCTGCAGTTACCGGGTCACGCCCTGCAGTAACTATTCAGCTGCAGGCTCCGGGGTCACGCCCTGCAGGAACTATTCAGTTGCAGGCTCCGGGGTCACGCCCTGCACAATCTATTCAGCCGCAGAATCCGGAGTCACGCCCTGCACGGACTCTTCAGCCTCCGCTGCCTGGGTTCCGTCAGCCGGTCCCTGCGTCAGCAGTTGGTCCAGAACGGCATAGATTTCCTCCCTGCCGGCTTTTGTCTGGCCTGACCAGGGGATGATCCGGATCTGACCTGCCTCCTTATCCGGCAGCACATGGCTCTCCTCGCGCAGAGTCCTGCGAAGGAGTGCCACCTGCTTCTGCAGCTGGCTGCGTTTGATCTTGTCGGACTTGGTCGCAATGATGACCGGGGTAATGCCGGCCTGGAGGATCCAGTCGTACATCATGACGTCCTGTCCGGTCGGCTCATGCCGGATATCGAGCAGAAGGAAAACCGCGCGGAGCTGAGCACTGGTGGAAAGATAGCGCTCAATCATTTTGCCCCACTGTTCCTTGACCTTTACATTCGCCCTGGCATAGCCATATCCCGGCAGGTCCACCAGGTGGAATTGTTCATTGATACGATAATAATTGATTGTCTGTGTCTTACCGGGCTGCGAACTCACTCGCGCCAGAGCTTTCCGGTTCATCAGCCCATTGATCAGGGTCGATTTTCCGACGTTGCTCCTCCCCGCAAATGCAAATTCCGGCAGGGTACCTGCCGGAATTTTGCTGGTAACCCCGCAGACAAGCGATAGTTCGACTGATTTGATTACCATTATAGTTTCACCTGTTCTTTCAGGCAATTGGCTGCCTGCATTTTTTGGTCAGACATTTGACTGTCTGCGCTTTTCTTTCAGACATTCGGCTGCCTGTACTTCCCGTTCAGACATTTGACTGTCTGCGTTTTTTCCGCTGGCCGCTTCCGGCCGGCTTTGATACGCGCGGCTTTTTCACTTTTTCGGGGAGCGGAGGCTTTTCACCATGTACGATCTTCGGGGGAGCAGCGCCCTCCACAGAATCCTTTGTAATAGTACAGGACACAATAGTATCATCAGAAGGAATCTCGTACATGACGTCCATCATGGTCTTCTCCATGATCGAGCGAAGGCCTCTGGCACCTGTCCCGCGGTCCACGGCAAGATCTGCGATGGCCTCCACGGCATCGTCCTCGTACTCGAGATTGACACGGTCGTAGGAAAACAGCTTCCTGTACTGTTTGAGGATCGCGTTCTTGGGCTCCTTGAGGATTCTGATTAAGGCCTCTTTGTCAAGTTCGTCCAGCGTGACCACCACAGGCACACGGCCGATAAACTCAGGAATAAGACCGAATTTGATCAGGTCCTCCGGAAGGACGCTCTTGATCACGCTGCCGACCTTCTTCTCTTCTTTACCCTGGATCTCTGCATGAAAGCCCATGGACCTCTTGTCCATGCGATTGTTGATGATCTTGTCAAGCCCGGCAAACGCGCCGCCGCAGATAAACAGGATATTGGTGGTATCGATCTGGATCAGTTCCTGCTGGGGGTGCTTGCGCCCGCCCTGAGGCGGCACTGAGGCCACTGTGCCCTCAATGATCTTGAGCAGAGCCTGCTGGACACCTTCGCCGGAGACATCTCTTGTGATCGAAACATTCTCTCCCTTTTTGGAAATCTTATCTATCTCGTCGACATAGATAATTCCCACCTGAGCGCGCTCGATATTGTAATCTGCCGCCTGGATCAGCTTCAGAAGAATATTTTCCACGTCCTCGCCGACATAACCTGCCTCGGTCAGTGTCGTCGCGTCAGCGATGGCAAAAGGCACGTTGATGATCTTTGCGAGTGTCTGCGCGAGATAAGTCTTTCCGGATCCGGTCGGTCCCAGCATCAGAATATTACTCTTCTGAAGTTCTACGCCGTCGTCCTTGTCAAATTCCTCTCTGGCGCGCACGACACGCTTGTAATGATTGTACACCGAGACAGAAAGAACCTTTTTGGCCTCCTCCTGGCCGATGACATACTCATCCAGAAAGCGCTTGATCTGCGCGGGCTTGAGAAGCTTGATTCCATCTGTATCCAGGGTCGAGAGCGACATGTTCTCGTCCCGCTCTGACTCCTCCAGAATATCCATGCAGATCGTCACACATTCATCACAGATGTAGACCCCTTCCGGCCCGGAGATCAGCCTGTTTACCATATTCTCCGTCCGGGTGCAGAACGAGCATCTGCGCATGGGATACATTCTCTTATTGTCTGCCATACATTCCTCTCTGTGGCGCGCTCTTAGCGCGACGTATAAATATGGTCAATCAGTCCGTACTCCAGGGCCTGCTCGGGTGTCATCCAGTTATCCCTGTCTGTATCCTGAACGATGCGCTCATAAGGCTGACCTGTATTCTGCGAGAGCAGGCGGTTCATGCGCTCTTTGACAAATGCCATGTGGGCTGCCTGGATCGCTATGTCGGATGCCTGTCCTTCTGTTCCTCCCAGAGGCTGGTGGATCAGGATCTCACTGTGGGGAAGAGAATATCTCTTGCCCTTCGTGCCGCCTGCCAGAAGAAAAGCGCCCATGCTGGCTGCCATGCCCACACAGATCGTTGAGACGTCGCACTTTACAAAATGCATTGTGTCATAGATAGCCATTCCGGCGGAAATAGAGCCGCCGGGGCTGTTGATATAAAACTGGATATCCTTGTCAGGGTCTTCTCCCTCCAGGAAAAGCATCTGCGCAACGATCAGTTCCGCCGACGCATCTGTGACCTGGTCGCCCAGAAAGATGATCCTCTCCTTCAGCAGACGTGAGAAAATGTCATAGGACCGTTCTCCCGTGCCTGTCTGCTCTATTACATAAGGGATATAATTAGCCATTCTTTTCCTCTTTCCGCTATTATAAGGACTCTGCAGATCCTGCTGAGCATAGACAAAACCGGCCGCCGGAAAACCGCAAACACTTTTGTGCGCCACAGCCCCGGCGGCCTCTGCTCAATCCTTACTCATTACTGTCCCTGTTATTCCGCAGTCTCTTCCTTCTTTTCCACTTCGACAGCATTCTCAGTGACGAAAGTGATAGCCTTCTGAACAGCGAGATCTTCCATCATGCGCTCTTTATCGGCGACGAAGTACTTGCGGATCGTGTCGGCATCCATGTGATAGGCATCAGCCATTCTCTGGATCTCTGCCTCAAAATCCTCATCCGTAGCCGTGATGTTCTCTTCTTTTGCAACCTGCTCCATGACCAGACGGTACATGATGCGGCGCTCGGCATCTTCCTTCATCCTGTCAACCAGCTGTTCCCTGGTTGTCTGGGCATATTTCAGATAATCTTCAAACTTCATGCCCTGAGACACGACCTGCTGCTCGAGCTCGCCTGCAATCTGCTCCTGCTGTGTGCGGAGCATGGGCTCGGGAATCTCTACATGCGCGTCGGCAATAACCTTCTCCACAGCCTGGTTTTCCTTAACGGAAAGGGCTGCCTTCTCCTTGCGCTCAGTGATATTTTTGCGCACGTCCTCTCTGTACTCGGCAAGAGTAGAAAACTCGGATACTTCATCCGCAAACTCATCATCCAGCTCAGGAAGGATCTTCTCGGTGATCTTCTTGACAGTGCACTTGAACACTGCAGGCTTGCCCTTCAGCTCTTCGGCCTGATAGTTCTCGGGGAATGTCACATTGACATCCATCTCCTCGCCGATCACGGCGCCCACCAGCTGCTCCTCAAATCCGGGGATAAAGGATCCGGAACCGACAGTAAGGGGATAATCTGTGCCTTTGCCGCCCTCGAAGGCCTCTCCGTCACAGAATCCCTCGAAATCGAGGATAATCTCATCGCCGTCCTTGACGGGGCGGTCTGTCACTTCGTTCCTGGTCGCGTTCTTTTCCTGCTCCTTGCGGATCTCGTCATCGATTTCCTCATCGAAGACTTCAATCACCTGCTTGTCGACTTCGACGCCTTTGTACTTGCCAAGGCTCACGGGGGGCTTCACTGCGACTTCAGCTGTATAAATAAAAGGCTTTCCCGCCTCGATCTGTGTCACATTGATCTCGGGATTGGATACGATTTCCTCTCCGCTTTCCTTAGCGGCTTCAGGATAGGAACTGTTGATGACATCATTGGCTGCATCTTCGTAGAAAATGTTTTTGCCATACATCTTTTCCAGAACCTTCCTGGGGGTCTTGCCCTTGCGGAAACCGGGGACGTTTATTCTGCCCTTCTGGCGGTTATAAACCTTATTGATCGCTTTATCAAAATCCTCGGCACTCACTTCGATTGTGAGTCTGACCATACTTTTTTCAAGTTTCTCAACACTTACGCTCATTACTAAATAAACCTCCGTTTAAGTTTTACACAAGTACATTGCATTATAGCACAAGTGTCCTTTCATTTCCAACATAAAATAGAAATATTATCTATCATTATCGTTCTCATTGTCTTTACATACATCAAAACGGCCCATTCCTGCCGGTTTTCCTCCGGTTTACGTGTCTGCCGTAAGGCGGAAAACACATTACACGAGCCGTTCCAATAGGGTAGAGGCGGCCACGCCGCCCTCTGCCCTCCCGCGGGACGCCGTTCGCCGGCAGGCGAAAGATACCTTACGGCGGCCCTGCGATAAAAAGAAAGACAGGGCGGAATCTTCCGCCCTGCCAAAAAATCGTTATTAATGAAAGCCTGAACATGAACCCGTCAGAGCGGAAATAATACCGCTCCTGTCAGGATCCGACAGACACAGATTTCATCTCTGCCGCCGGTTTTATTTCAGGATGCACTCTTCATCCATGTGGCCGTCACGGTACATGGAGAACTGATCCATAGGATAGTTCTTCAGGTTGTCAAGCACCTTTCTGCCATCTGCCTGTTTGAGCAGTCCTTCTCTGGCGCGCTTGATTTCCATCTCGGTCCTGTGCTTGGAAGGTCCGCCGACGCAGCCGCCCTCGCAGATCATACCCTCGACAAAGTCCTCGGGAAGCCTGCCGGCCTTGAGCAGTGTCAGGGTCTTCTTGCAGGCATCGCCGCCGGCGACCTGCAGAAGCTTGATGCCGGAATAGTCTTCTCCGCGCTCTTCCATGCACTCGAGAACAGCCTTGGCCACACCGCCGGAGGTAGCGAAGCGCTTGCCCCAGATGGAGGACTCCTGATAGGTGTTGTCTGCCTTGCGCACTTCGACACCCTTGGAGCGCATCAGCGCACGGAACTCACCGTAAGTGATGACGTAATCCGCATTGTCCGGAATAGTGGGGTCAGCCGCCTCAGACTTCTTAGCAATGCAGGGTCCAAGGAATACGGTGACACAGCCGGGATGCGTCTTCTTGAGGTAGCGGGAGATCGCGCACATAGGAGAGATAATGCTGGAGACGTTCTCCTTGAATACCTTGGGGAAGTGCTGGCGCTGCATATTGATGAAGGCAGGACAGCAGGACGTGGTCATCTTGCGGCCTTCGTGATAGGCTTCTGTCCATTCAAGGGACTCATAGGCAGCTGTCATGTCACCGCCCAGGCCTACCTCTACCATATCCGCAAATCCCATTTCCTTAAAAGCGGTCTTGAGGGATTCCATGGTGATATCCGGACCGAACTGACCCTCGGTAGCGGGAGCCACCATTGCGATGACTTCTTTGCCGGCCTTGATTTCGCGAATGATATCGACCAGGTATGTCTTGGAGCCGATCGCGCCGAAAGGACAGGAATGGATGCAGTGTCCGCACTGGATGCATTTGCTCTCGTCAATATTGCAGATGCCGTAATCGTCGTATGTGATAGCGCCTACAGGGCAGGCACGCTTGCAGGGACGGACCAGATGGGCGATCGCGCCGTAAGGGCACGCATTCGCGCACATACCGCACTCTTTGCACTTGGTGGGATCAATTCTGGTCCTGCGCTCGCCGATCGAGATCGCGCCGAAGCGGCAGGAATTGATACAGGCTTTTCCCATACAGAGACGACAGTTATCCGTTACTGTATAGGCAGCAAGAGGACACTCTTCACAAGCCGTGCGGATGACCTGCACAATATTCTTGGAATCACTTTCGGGATCCGGATTCTGCGCCTGGGAAAGACGGATTCTCTGGCCGATAATCGTTCTCTCCTTGTAGACACAGCAGCGATACTGAGCAACCGGACCGGGACTGAGCTCCATGGTGAGAGCATTCAGGGATTCTTCATTGAGATTGTCTTCCCATTCAAGCCTTGCCACACGCTCCATAATATGATGTTTCAGGTGCACTATTGTAGCATCATTGGTAACCATACAAATTGCCTCCTCAATACTAAAGCCAACAGAAACTGCCTTCTTAAGAAAACCATGCTTGTTATCATTGTATCAAACAGACACCGGAATCGCTACTGCTTTTTTACAATCTTTTTCATTCTTTTCAGGCATTTTTTTTTCAGGAATCATGCCGGGAATTATTTCAACAATTTTTTAACTGCTTTCACAATCTGTGTCAAGCGCATTATTCCATGTGTGTATACGGCATTTTGCAAAAATCCCGCCCACATACTCAAACCCTGCCTGCCGGTCCTGCATTGTTATTTATCCGCAGTTACGATATTATTAAGAAGTAACCGATGCACAGCATCATTCGTGTTTTCTGCGCAAAGCGCTTCGACATGGAGGTAAAAATGTTCGAGCCGAAAACAGATAAAAAAACCGCCATCTTCTTCGCGGACGGCTGCGAAGAAATCGAAGGCCTGACCGTGGTCGACCTTCTCTACCGCGCCGGCATTCCCTGCACAAAAGTTTCGATCAACGACAAACCCGAAGTCACTTCATCCCACGAGATCACATTCCGCACGGATACCACGATCAAAGAGCTGAATTTTGACGAATATGACATGCTGATCCTTCCCGGAGGTGTCCCCGGAACCCCCAACCTGCGAGCCTGCGAACCGCTCATGGAACAGGTCGTCTCTTTTTACAAAAAAGGAAAGCAGATTGCCGCAATCTGTGCCGCGCCCGGTATCTTTGCCGAACTCGGCCTTCTGAAAGGCATCCCCGCCACCTGCAACCCTACCCGGGACCAGCTGCTGATCGACAGCGGAGCTCTCCTCTCCCACGATACTGTGGTCGTCAGCGGAAATATCATCACCAGCCGCGCAATGGGCACTGCCGTCCCCTTCGGCCTTACTATCGTCTCCCACTATCTGGGCCGGGACACCGCCAGGGCACTGCAGGAAAATATCCTGTACTGTGTCTGAAAACCCGGGATCTGATTTTCCGCGCAAAAAAAGGCTTCTGCGTTTTTCCGCAGAGGCCTTTTCTCTTATGACACAGCCCTCGTAATGTATTTTCCGCCTGTGCCCTGTTTCTATTTTTACATTTCCGCCCTTTTTCCGGCTCTGTCATCCCATCCTCGCATAGATCCTGGCCAGTTCCAGAAGTCTCTTCTCCAGGGATTTGGTGATCGCGTTTTTGCTGACGCGCCACTTCCAGTTGCCGCCCAGTGTGGAGGGCGTATTGATTCTGGCCTCACTGCCCAGGCACAGATAATCCTGCAGGGGAATGATACAGATATCTGCGACGCTCATCATGGCGATGCGGATCATCGCGTCAACCGTCTCATCCTTCGTTTTGGTTCCGAAGTACTGCATGGCATAGGCAGCCACCTTGGGCGAGGTATTATCCAGCCAGCCACGGCTGGTGTCATTGTCATGTGTTCCTGTATAGACCACACAGTTGCGTGTGTAATTGTGCGGCTGATAATCGCTGTCACTGAGGGAATCAAAGGCAAACTGAAGGACCTTCATTCCGGGGTAGCCGGTATCTGCCAGCAGCTGATGTACTTCAGGAGTCAGGAAACCCAGGTCCTCGGCAATGACCTGACGGTCTCCGATGGTCTCGCTGAGCGCCTCAAACAGTTCCATTCCCGGTCCTGTCACCCAGGTCCCGTTCATGGCTGTCGTCTCCCCGGCCGGAATCTCATAATAGGATTCAAATCCGCGGAAGTGGTCGATCCTGACCGCGTCGTAAAAGAAGAATGAGTGCTCCATCCTGGATTTCCACCAGGCGAATCCTTCCTGCCTGTGTTTGTCCCAGTCATAGATCGGGTTGCCCCAGAGCTGCCCGGTCGCCGAAAAAGCGTCGGGCGGGCATCCCGCGACAACAGAGGGACGGCCCTCCTCATCCAGCTTAAACAGTTCGGGATGACTCCAGGCATCCGAGCTGTCCAGCGACACATAGATCGGCAGATCGCCGATGATCAGGATATCGTGTTTGTTGGCATAGTCTTTCAGCGCCTTCCACTGTCTGAAAAACATGTACTGGATAAAGCAGAAGAAACGGATCTCGTTCAACAGCTTTTTGCGCCATGTTTTGATCGCCTCGGGGGAGCGGAGACGGATATCATCGTCCCAGTCTATCCAGGCAGCATTCTCATACTGCCCTTTTAGAGCGCAGTACAGGGCGTAATCATCCAGCCACTCCTTATTGTTAGTGATATATGTCTCGAACTCGTATCTGTCCCTGTTGTAGACGCTGCCCTCCCATTTTTCGTTGGGGTGAAGGGAAAACGGGCTGTTCTCATAGGCGTGATGAAGAAGCAGGTACCTCGCCTGATAGACCCTCTCATAATCTATATAAGAGGGATTTGAACCGAAATCAAACTGATCCACTTCTTCCCTGTACAGATATCCGTCCCCGATCATCTGTTCCAGATCGATAAAATAGGGATTGCCGGCAAATGTCGAAAATGACTGGTAAGGTGAGTCACCATAGCCGGTCTGACCCAGGGGCAGAATCTGCCACCAGCTCTGTCCGGAAGCCGCCAGAAAGTCTACAAACCGATAAGCTTCCGTAGAAAAACAACCGATTCCGTACCTGGAAGGGAGACTTGAAATCGGAAGCAGAACGCCGCAGCTGCGCTTCATAAATGTTTCCTCCTCTAAGTTTGCCTGATCTGATCAGACAGCATCTGCTTTCCAAAAATGAATGCGGGGGCATCTAATATAGCAGCTTATTCCGTCCTTCCCCACTGCACCTTGCGTACCATGTTGATAAATTCGCCGTTTGTTCTTGTCTTGGAAAATAGATTCAGCGCCTGTGTCACCGCCTGTTCCGAGCTGAGTCCGTTGAAGGAACGGCGGATCGTGTTGATCGCCTGGTACTCGTCCGGCGTCAGAAGCAGATCCTCCCTGCGGGTTCCGGACCGGACAATGTCTATCGCGGGGAAAATCCTGCGCTCGGACAGGCGTCTGTCCAGGACAAGCTCCATATTGCCGGTTCCCTTGAATTCCTCGAAGACAATATCGTCCATCTTGCTGCCCGTATCGATCAGGGCCGTGGCCAGTATAGTCAGGCTGCCGCCCTCCCGCATATTTCTGGCGGCGCCGAAGAATCTCTTGGGCATATGGAGGGCTGCCGGATCCAGGCCTCCCGAGAGCGTGCGCCCGCTGGAGGGCTCCGTGATATTATAAGCCCTTGTCAGGCGGGTGATGGAATCCAGCAGGATCATGACGTCCTTCTTGTGCTCCACAAGGCGTCTGGCCCTCTCGATCACCATTTCCGAGACCCGCTTATGGTGCTCGGGCAGCTCATCGAATGTGGAGTAGATGACTTCCGTATTGGGGCCTTCGATTGCTTCGCGGATGTCCGTGACCTCCTCAGGGCGCTCATCGATCAGGAGCACGATCAGATGAATCTCCGGATTATTGTATTTGACCGAGCGGGCAATATCCTTGATCAGGGTCGTCTTGCCTGCCTTGGGCGGGGAGACGATCATGCCTCTCTGTCCTTTTCCGACCGGACACATCAGGTCCATGATCCGCATGGAGACTGTCCCTCCGGACCGCTCGAGGCGGATTCTCTCATCCGGGAAAACCGGAGTCATATCCTCAAAGTTGTACCGCCGTGTCGCCTCCTCCGGGGAGAAACCGTTGACGCTTTTGACGAACAGAAGGGCGCTGAACTTCTCTCCCTGCGTCTTCACCCGGATATTTCCGACGATGATATCTCCCGTCTTGAGTCCGAACCTTCTGATCTGGCTGGGAGCCACATAAATGTCGTTCTCTCCGGGCATATAGTTGGCACAGCGGATAAAGCCGAAACCGTCCTGCATGACTTCCAGAATGCCGTTGGCCATCTGTCCGCTGTCCAGGTCCGCGTTGAGCTCATCTTTGTGCAGGACAGGCGTATCCGGACGTCCGGGCTGATAGATCCTGGAGAGCCGGGCCGCTTCCTGCTGAAGATCCTGCTGTTCCCTGCCTCCGGCTGCAGGCGCCGCCTGTGAAGGGACCGCGCTCCTGCTTCCTTCCTGAGTATTCGAAATCTGCTGATAATTATACTCGGAAGATTGTTCACGGGCAACGGTTCCGGCAGTCTCCGCAGAAGGATCCGCAGGGTAGGAGGTCTGGCCGGCAGCCTGAGGCTGCCTGTTCTCACGGACCTGTCTGCTTCCGCTGTTCTGTCTTTCATCCCTTCTGGGTCTGCCCGGGGCTCTTCTGCCGGCAGTATAAGCTCCGGCACTCTGCCTCCCCCTCGTATTCATATTTCTCTGCCTGTTGTCACGGCCGTCCCTGGACGAGCCGTCCCTTGCCTGGGCATTCTGCCGGCCGTCCTCATTGTCGGGGCCCTTGTCCGTCCCTGCAGGCCTGTCAGCCTGCAGCCTCGTTTTTGCAGCGTCAGATTCCGGATTATCGCCGGTCATCCTGCCGCCCTGCCCCGGATCCGCTTCCTGCATCTGCTGCATCTGCTCTTTTCTTCGCTGTATTTTTTCTTCTCTGAGGATCTTTGCCTCTTCCTCATCCTTTTGAAGCATGGCATCGATCAGCTCAGCCTTTTTCAGGGTGGAAATGCGCCGCATTCCCCGGTTTTTCGCAATTTCACGCAGATCGTGAAGTGAGATCGATTCATATCTTTCCCGCGTCATTCAAATTCCTCCAGTATATATATGCTGCGCTTCCGGGCAGAGATCCGATTTCTCCGCCCGCTGCCGCGCATCCGTTTTCATCATCTGTTATTTTCGCGCATACAGTGCGGTCAGAGCCATGAGTATTGCGCGGTCGCAAAAACAAAAAGCAGTATACCCGCCGAATTATGCCATACAGTATAAAACTGTACGAAAATATCAAGGCAGGTATGAATACATTTACATTGATTTCACGCAAAAACAATTCAGGGGGTGGAAATATCAGGTCAAATAAAAGCCTGCAGGCTCTGCTGCAGCACGTATCGTCCCAATCCAGATTTAAGAGGCAAAGAAATGAACGATAAAAGTATGCCGC
>ODAI011132495.1_pt1 | contig 14700 bp, 13 predicted proteins | sample 1539321 | NCBI WGS metagenome assembly ODAI01 (sample SAMN02144231, study PRJEB22623) | gut metagenome | biome: sheep rumen | host: Ovis aries | place: New Zealand
GTAGGCGACACGGTGATTTTCATCGGTCAAACCACGGGTGCATTGGAGGTTACAGTATCAGAATTGCGCCTCGACCTCGCGCCAGTACCAAGCGTCAAGAAAGGCGATGTGTTCTCGATGCCCGTGCCAGAGGTGGTACGGAGGGGGGATAAGGTGTATTTGAAGGTGGAGAATTGATAAAAAATTTGTTTTGTTTCCAAAAATCATTATATTTGCAGAGTTTTAGAAACAAAATCGTTATGGACTTTTTGACGTTTAGAAAGCGGATGTATCATTTGGGGTGTTTCAATGTGCATCAGATTGCTATTTGGGAACACGCCTTCGACCGCAACAACCTTACCCGTTGGTGCGCAAGGGGGCTTCTTGTCAAACTCAAAAACGAGTTTTACGCCTTCCCCGAATACAAGCAAGTGAACGATTTTGCGCGTTATATTGCCAACAAGATGTACAGTCCGTCGTATATCAGCCTTCATTCGGCATTGTCGTTTTATGGAATCATACCCGAAGAAGTAATTTCGATAACAAGCGTTACAACCTTGAAAACCAATCAGTTTGTTAACGATTTTGGAACTTACACTTATCAGAAGGTTAAGAGGAATTTGTTTTTCGGATACGAGCCAAAACTTCTGCAAGATGGTCGTGCAATGCTGTTTGCAACGCCCGAAAAGGCGATTCTCGACTTGTTGTACCTTTACCCGTTTTATCGGACTGAACAGGATATGATAGAATTGCGTTTCGACGATTATTTTATGCAGGAAGACCTCGACAAAGACCGTCTCCAAAATTTCCTCGACAGGATTAAGTGCAAGGCGTTGGACGACAGAGTGAAAACAATGTTAAAAGCATACGGAATATGATTGATTTGGAATACATACGCGGCTTTTTCCCGCAGGCGATCGCACGGGACAAGCGTTTTGACCGTTATATGCTCAAAGAATACATACAATTGTTGATTCTTGAACACTTGACGACAACACAATTCGCAGAAAATCTGTCTTTTATCGGCGGCACTAATTTGCGTCTTGTGCAAGGCATCGACAGGTTTTCCGAGGATTTAGATTTCGACTGCAAAAATCTCACGGAAGCCGATTTCATCTCTTTGACAGACAATATCATACGCGATTTGCAAGATGACGGCATCAATGTGGAGGCTCGCGACAAGGCAAACGCCAAATTGACGGCTTATCGTCGCAATTTGCATTTTCCTCAGTTACTTTTTGACCTTGGGCTTACGGGACACCGCGAGGAGCGTTTCCTTGTCAAGATTGAGGCACAGGATCAGGGTTTTGTGTATCAGCCAAAGGTGGCAACTATCAACAAGATGGGCTTTTATATTGACGTTCAGACTCCGCCCGACGACGTGCTTTGTGCTATGAAACTTTCTGCGCTTATTGCTCGTCAGAAGGGTCGCGACTTTTACGACAGCTTTTTCCTCCTGTCTAAGACTATGCCCAATTATGATTATCTTGCAGCAAAGCAAAATATCAACAACCTCGCCGAATTGAAGGCGGCAATATCAAAGACACTTTTGAATGTCGATTTGAACGTCAAGAAAAACGATTTCCGCCACCTCCTTTTCCGCGAAGAAAACGCCGAAAGGATTTTTGGGTTCGGCAAGTTTGTGGAAGGGTTGTAGGGACGCGGCGCGCCACGTCCCCTCAATGTTTATTCCACTGCCAGTCTGAACGTCTTTTTGCAGCCCTTGGCAACGAGCACGCCAACATAAACGCCCGACCTGAGCGTCAGTTGGTTGTACTCTTGCACATCGTCTATCTGCATCACGAGCGAGCCGGAGGCATTGTAAATATATATCTTGGTGTTATTTGTATCAAACTTGCCGCCGACCTTCAACGTGATTTTCTCGCCGGATTTGGCGGGATTCGGAAACACACTCACGGCGCAATTGTCCAAGTAGATTTCGGATACGGGAGTCTTGGGGTTAGCAACATATTCAACCTTAATCTCTATCTTGCCCGATGGCATAATGTAATTTGCCAAGTTGCCATTCAACGCAACTTCCTGACCATTGACATACAGATGCGCCGTATAGCCGTCCTTAATGGTTACAGTGATGTTTATCTCGTCGCCCGCCTTGGCTGTGGGTTGGGAGATTTGCACATCCTCAGACGGCTTGGCGATTTCATATTCCTTTTCGGCATATACGGTCTTGATTTCAACATTCTGCGCTGGCATAGTGAACGACGCCTTATAATTGTTGATATTCAACGTATTGCCATTGTATGTCGCCGACACCAAATCAAACCCTTCGCGTTGCTTGAAGGTGACGCTGATTGCATCATCCACTGCCGCCGTGGTATTGACAACTTGCGAATATTCGTCGGTGGTGATGGTGTAGGCAATTTGGGAGTATTGGGCGGAGATGGTAACGTCTTTCAGATAATCTTTCATATCGAAAGACGCTTTGAAATCCTTAACTGCAATTTCAGTGGAATTCACCAACACCTTATCAAGTTTGTAACCCTCAGACGTGCGGTCTTTGATAGTGAGATTTACCTTGTCTTCTATCGTGGCAGTCGTCTTGTCAGCGGTGATGTTGGCATCAGTGCAAGATATTGCGTAAGCTATGGGGGCATAGACTGTCTTTATCTCAACATTTGCGGCAGGCATTGTGAACGACGATTTGTAATTACTTACAGTCAATGCAGTGCCGTTGTATGTTGCAGATGTCAGATTATAACCCTCGCGTTGCTTGAAAGTAATGGTGATTGCATCGTCCACATTCGCAGTGTTATTGGAGACTTGCGAATATTCGTCGGTGGTGATAGTGTAGGAGATTTTGGAGTATTGCGTCTTTATCTCAACATTTGCGGCGGGCATTGTGAATGACGATTTGTAATTATTTACCGTCAATGCAGTGCCGTTGTATGTCGCGGATGTCAGATTATAACCCTCGCGTTGCTTGAAAGTAACATTGATTACATCGTCAACATTCGCAGTGGTATTGGCGACTTGCGAATATTCGTCGGTGGTGATGGTATAATCGATAGGTGTATAAAATGTTTCAATTTTAACGTCTTCCGATGGCATAAAGAACGAAGACATATAATTGTTGATGACTAATAACTTGCCATTGTATGTTGCAGAAGACAGCATATACCCTTTTCGTTGCTCAAAAACGACATTAATTCTATCATTAACATCTGCCATTGTTTTGTCGACACTTGAATATTCATCTGTCGCAATACGATTCAAACAAGTATAATTTGCTATGATTGTAACATCACTTTCGTAATCAATCATTTTAAACGAACCTCTAAACTTTGAAAGAAATATTTTTTGGCCATTAACATAGACCGATTCAAGGAAACATCCCTCATCTGAGCGATTATTTACAACAAATTGAATTTCATCAAAAATTGATGCTTGGTCTTTGTTACCCTCAATCATTATATTATCATCAAAAGTAGATATTTCAAATTGAGCATCTCCAATATGAATTTGTTTCCAAGTAGAGGGACAAGCACGACTTGTTGTCTCATTATCAGGGATATAACAGCTACCCGTTTCCGACACTTTATGTAACCAAATTCCATTAGCATTATCATTCAAGAAAAAACTATTATTAATGACAACTGTATGAAGATTTGTACATCCATCAAACATATTATTATAACATCCAGTAATCACTGACTTTGCCATTAATGGTGGGGCGACAGTTAAACTAGTACAGTTTCGAAACATATTCCAATAACACAGGCTGGCCAATTTCGTTGCGGGCAAATCTGGTGCTTTTTTCAAACTTGTACAATCTTGAAACATTTTGTAATAACATTGATCCTCCATAGTTGTTGCCGGCAATTTAGGTGGAATGGATAAATTTGTACATCTTTCAAACATTGAACAATAACAACAAAGTGCCAATGTAGTAGCTGGTAACTCGGGAGATGTGGTCAAACTTGTGCAACCTCTAAACATACCAGAATAACAAGAATATGCCATAGTTAAAGCTGGCAACTCAGGTGCTTCAATTAGTTTATCACAAAACGCAAACATAGATTCATAACAAGAGCTTGTTAAAGATGTAGCAGGTAGTTTAGGTGCTTTTATGATAGGACTACCCGTAAATAAATAGCTAAAACAATCGCTTTTGGGAATCTTCGTAATCTCGCCCTTGCCATCTATCAAAGTCATAATATTGCCTCTACACAAAAAGGGCTTTGATACCTTAAAATACACATGTGTATTGTTCCTCCTAGGATAAGAGTTCACGCCATCAGGATTATTACCTTTAAAATACACGTAACTATCCGATTCTGTTATTATCTCAGTTTTCAAATCAAACACTTCCCAATTTTCTTTGTCTAATGAATACCATAACTTCGGACAATAGTTGTAGGTACCGCTTTTCTTCAACGAAATTGATGTGCCTGCGTCCACCACAAAGCATAGGTAATCTGGCTCGGCATCCTGTGCAAAAACCGTGCTTGTCATCGCAATCAATGCGAAAATCAGTGTTAGTAGTTTTTTCATAATGTTTGCGTTTTTGTTAATTACTATGTTTGACAATTACAAATTATGTAATATGATATTTGCTCGTCTTAACTCTATTGGTGTTTTTACACACTTATGGTTGACCGGAAATTGTCGTGCGACTACGATTACTATTGTACAAATTTGAGCTGAATTATGCCTAACAAAATCAATTACACAATTCAATGGAGAATTTTGTTGATTTTGCGGCATATAAGAGCAAGCACATATTATTGTATCACAACGCTTTAAACCGTTAAGTAGTTGATACACATCCTTGGCAGGTTGTTTACATCCATAACCATAATCACCTTGTGTAGCAATACCAATAGACTTCAACATTTGCGATTTTTGTAATTTTAGTTCGTCTATACGTTCTTCAATTGATTGTATTGTATTGTTTTTACTATACGGATAAATATTTTGTGCCAGACCAATTTTTTTCGCATTTTTTTCCATATCAATTTTTTTGATTGTTTTCTCAAAATTATCACAATTACAGACTATGCATTCACTTTCATTATAGGTTACATTATTATCATTTACAAATTGTAGCATTCTTGTCCTATCCACAAATAAAATATCACGAAAATCGTGTCTACACACATCTACCCCATTCAACGAAAAAGCCCACCCTTGGGGTTCTTTGTCGATGTAATCAAATTGGTTGGTTTCTAACACATTAATCTTTTTCAATTCATCATAAACCATTTTAAGAGTAGTTGTCTTGCCACTCCTATCAGGTCCATACAGTACAATCAGTTTCATAATCTTACCTTGTTTTGCTAATCGTACTTTCAATAATCAGGAAGGAAACCAAACACCACGAAAAAAGGCGTAAACCTTTCTATTCGCACTCACGGAAAGCCTAGGAAAAAATCCGTCACCCACATATAGATAAGGCTACGCCACAGGCGCAACACTAAATGTGAGTGAAACGGAAACATCCTAATTACAGACATTCCGTGAGTCTCTAAAATCTTGCTTTCGAGAAATGAGTTTCCTAGGCTTATTTCTTGAGTGCGATTATAGTTATTATGTCGTTTTTGTCGATGCCTCAATGCGGGAAATCGACATTTGCTTATACGGCAAATTTAAAAGGGAAGTTTCGGATTACAAAATATATTTTGGGCGATTAACATAAATTAACAAAACGGTCGAACGGATACATTGTAGGGACGCGGCGCGCCACGTCCCTACCCATGAATAACGCACATTTTCGAAAATTTGCCCAACAAAATTTTCCTGCAAAATGTTAGATTAACATAATTAATTAATAATCAATACAATTAATATTTATTAACACACTTTTCTAACATATCTTTTCCAAAAAACAAGCGATAACTCCGCCCTAACTATAATTTTTTTGGTACTTAGGGCGGAGGTATCGCTGATTGTTCCGCCCTAACTGTATTTTTTTAGGTACTTAGGGCGGAGGTATCAGCATATGTAATTGCCATTATTCATCCGCCAAACATTCTGTATGTGCTCATCGTCGTCATCATTGCGGCGGCTGTCCCTCTTCTTGCCATATCGAAACAGCAACGCGGCAATAATCAGGAAACCGCCTATCATATACAATTCACAACAAAGGCACACGACTCCTGCAATCAACAGAATTATAGCAACTATTTTTTTCGTTCTTTCCATAATTCAACCATACCAAATGAAAAAACTACTTTAAGTTAACCGCAATCCAATCCGCCATCTTCCTCAACGCCATTCCACGGTGCGAGATTCCGTTTTTTTCCTCCGCCGACATCTCCGCCATCGTAACGGAAAATCCATCGGGCTGAAAAATCGGGTCGTAGCCAAAACCGCCATTGCCGTGCTTTTCGGTGGTGATGATGCCATTGACAAAACCCTCAAAATGATGCACCACGCCATCTATCACCAACACAACTTCGGTGTGAAACCTTGCGCGGCGATTGTCGTTGCCATCGAGGGCGGCGAGAAGTTTTGCCATATTGTCAGCGGGATTTTTCTGAGGGCCGGCATAACGCGCCGAATACACTCCGGGCGCACCACCGAGCGCATCAACCTCCAATCCCGTATCGTCCGAAAAACAATTGCGGTGATACTTGTTCCAAAGATACAACGCCTTCTCCTCGGCGTTTTCGCAGATGGTTTCGTGCGTCTCTGGCAGGTCGTCGTGGCAATCAATATCGGCAAGCGACAGAATTTTGTGATTAACGATAATTCCCTGAGCCTCCGACAGTTTACCTGTATTATTTGTAGCAAAAATTAAATCCATATTATTTTCTCTTTTTTACCTTGATTTCAAAATCCTTTGTTATCTTGCAGCCAACATTGTCGATGACGGTTGCGGTGTGCTTGCCGGGCTTGATGCCGTATGCCTTGGGCTTTTCCCAAATCTCGTCGCGGTCGGTGATTTGGTACTCGTAAGGCGGTATGCCGCCGTATGCGCGTATGTTGTAAGTGGCGTCGCCAGATTCGGGTGCGGCGGCGTCGGTGGTTTCGAGCGTCATTTCGAGAGCCTTGTCGGGTTCGTTGACAATCGCCTGACCGTCCATCGAGCAACCTTCCGAATCGCTGACACTCAACGTGTAATGACCGGCGGAAACGTTTTCACGTACAAGGGAAGTATTGCCGTCGTTCCAAGAATACTTGTAAGGCGGCTTGCCGTTGGTGATTTCTGCCGTCAATGCGCCCATATTGCGACCCTTGCACGGCGAATTTTTGGCGGAGATGTCAATGGCTATACCTTCTTCGGGCTCAGAAACAATTACAGTCTCAATGACGGCGCAACCATTGTCATCGAGAAGTTTTACATTATAATTGCCAGCCTTAAGATTTTCATTTACAGGCGGTTTGTTTTTATTATTGATACTAATACTATAAGGCGGAATACCACCCATAGCATTGATGGTAATTGCGCCGTTGCTGCCGCCCTTGCAGGTAACGTCCGTAACATCAGCGGTAAATTTAAGGATGCTCGCGGGCGCGGTTACGGTGTAGGTCTGCTTGGTGCCGCAACTATTGGCATCAGTTATAGTTACATAATAATTGCCGGGCTTCAGACCCGTTATTGTCTTGGAGTTTTCGCCGTTTGACCATTCAAAATTATACCCCGGAGTGCCGCCCGACACCTCCAATTCGATGCTGCCCGTAGTGCTGCCGGCGCATTTTACATGATTGACATTGGCCGTAACCTCTATGCGCGACAACGGCTGCTTGACCTCCGCCTTGCGCACAAGTTCGCAGCCCCACTTGTCGGCTACCTTCATTGTGTAAGTGCCGGCGCGGACATTCTCTACCACGCGCTCCACAGGCTGGTCGTCCATCCAAAACTTGTAAGGCTCGTCGCCGCCATTGACATCGAAGGTAATTGCACCACGCGCTTGGTCGTAACATATCGAATGATCCACCTTTGGCGACATTGTGAGCGGGATTTTGGGCGACATGACCTCCACAGAATCCCACACAAAACATCTATTGGCATCACGGACAATGCAACCATAAACGCCGCTGCCACGGTTGGTGAGTTCGGGGGCTTCGGTGTCGTCCGACCACACTATATAATAAGGAGTAGTGCCGCCGCTGACCACTGCGCGGAGGTTGGCGTCGTTTGCGCCGTAGCAATGGATGTCGTTGTAGTCGATGTGCATATCGAGACGGTTGTCAGGCTCGTTGATGGTGATTGACTTGGTGTCGGTGTTGCCCTTGCAGTCGGTGACGGTGACGGTGTAAGTACCTGCTGTGAGGCTGTCGAGTTTCTTGCCCTTGCCGCCGTTTGACCATTTGTAGGTGTAATCGGGAGTTCCACCGTTGACAACCACCGTGATGCTGCCAGTCTTGTCGCCCTTGCATTTGACGTCCTCCTTTTCGAGAGTTACCTCCATAGGCTGGCGGTGCTGATAGCGCACAAACATCACATTGCCGTAAGCATCAGCCTCCACCTCAACGACTGCAATGCCGCCCTTCTTGGCAAACCACCTGTAATACACCGACTTGGTGTAGCTGCCAAATTCGGGCGCGGGTCGCCATCCCATCAAGTGGGAGTTTTTGTAGGCGACAATTTTTTTATAAACGACATTCTTCTCGCGGATTGCCTTGTAGGTGTCAATTGGAGTTTTAATTGTCAATACAGTATCAAACACCGACACGTTGCTCATATCCAGGTCAATGCGCACCGAATCGGCAAACTGTTGCAATCCGTAACTCGACACGAACTTCTTGCTGATGGAATCGCTCGTGGCGCGTCCCTTGCCAATCGGGAATTTATAAATCACCAAATCGGTCGGGAATACAAGGACGACGGCGGCTTTGAGTCCGAGATAGTCGTTGATGATGCCCTGCATACGCACCTTCGACGAATCCATCGTGAGAAACTCCATATTTTTCTTGGTTTGGAAACGGACGAGTTCTGAATTTGGGAACAGGTTTCCGTAACGGCTGCGGTTTTTATTATAATAACGGACAGTATCGTAAGTATCAGGTTTCAAATTTGTCAAATCCCAATTCTTATTGTCCAAGTCGCCGAGGCGTAGCTCGCCCTTGTTAAACTTTTTTACGGCATAGATGTAGCCGTCGCCCGCCCCCGCCATATCGGAGTAGTCGATTACAAAACTTGTATCTATCTGCGCCGCCGCCGGCATCCAAGCCGCCAAAACAGCCGTCAGAATCATAATTACCCTTGCTAACATACCGTATCGCCGTGTGAAAAATTCAATAATTGCAACGCAAAATAAGCAAAAAAATTGGTAAAAACAGCCATTAAGCATCAAAATATAAAAAAAACAGAAAAAAAATTTGAGTATTACACAAAAAAGAATAAAATTTGTACCGTATTCTGAATATAAATTATGAATTCATAACAATTAAAAAAATGCGCAGTATATTTATAGCAGCCGCACTTTTGGCAGCGACGATGGTTGCCAACCCGTCGGATGCTCAAAACAAGAAGGTGGACGCAGCCCTCACCTACTACAACAGCGGCGAGTACACCAAATGCCGGGATATGCTCATCAAGTATCTCCCGAAAGTGAAAGACCGACCCACAAAAGGTCAGGTGGCGTTTTATTTGGGCGAATGTAGCCGTCATCTGAGCGACTCACGCAACGCAATGAAATATTACCGTCAGGCAGTACAGGCGAAGTATTCCAACCCGTTGGCGACGCTCTACCTCGCCGACGCGCTCAAGATGCGCGGCAACTACGAGGACGCATCGGCGCAATACAGTGCCTTCCACGACCTCGCGCCGCAAGACCCAAGGGGCGAACAAGGCGTGCAGGATTGCGAAAACGCCCTCAAATGGATGCAGAAACCCACGCGACACATCGTATTCCCGGCGCGTTGGCTCAACGACAAGGAGGCTGACTTCGCGTCGTGTTTCGGCACCGACACCACCACTATCTACTTCACGTCGGCGCGTGAATCCGCCACCGGCAACGACAAAAACGCCAATTCGGGTTCATATTACACCGACATCTACTTTTCCGAGAAGGACAAGAAGGGCAAATGGTCTATCCCTGTGCCTATCCAAGGCGCGGTGAACACCCCCTTTGACGAGGGTTCGCCTTTCGTTACCGCCGACGGCAATACGATGTACTACACATCATGCAAAAACCTCAAAAACCAACAACTCGGCTGCCGCATCTATGTCTCCAAATTGGAAGAAAACCTTTGGGGCAACCCTGAGGAAGTGGTATTGTTTGCCGACAGCACGGTTTCGCTCGGACATCCAACCCTCTCCGCCGACGGCAAGACCATCTACTTCTCCTCCGACGCTCCGGGCGGACAAGGCGGCAGGGATATTTGGAAGGCAACACGCGAGGGCAATTCCAACAATTGGAGCGCTCCCGTAAATCTCGGCAAGGACGTAAACACCGCCGACGACGAGGTATATCCCTTCATCGACAGCAAGGGCGTGCTATACTTCTCGTCCAACGGACGCGGCGGTATGGGCGGCCTCGACATCTTCCGTTATTTCTCCAAAGACGGCAAGAGCTACACCGCAAACCTCACTTACCCTCTCAACTCCGCCGGCGACGATTTCGGATTCCACCTCAATAGCGACGGCAAGCGCGGATTCCTCTCGTCTAACCGCGAAACCTCCCGTGGCGACGACTTGTACGGATTTTTCCTGCCGCCAATCGAAGTTACAATCGAAGGCATCTGCAAAAACGAAGAGACCGGCATAGCCATCAACGACGCCGAAGTACAAATGACCGGCACCGACGGCACACAAATGACCGGCAAGAGCAACGGCGCAGGCAAATTTACCTTCAAGCTCTCCGAAAACACCGACTATATGTTTGTGGCATCGCACAAGGGCTACCTCAAAGGCATCAGCAAGGAATCCACAAAGGGCTTGACCGAAAACACAACGCTCCACACCACCATCCTCTTGACGCCGCTCGTTCAGGTAGTTGAGCTCGAAAATATCGAGTACGACTTCAACAAGGCAAACCTCCGCGAAGAATCCAAGATTTCGCTTAATGTATTGGTTGAGGTTTTGGAAGTTAATGACAATATTACCATCGAGTTGCGTGCCAATACAGACTTCCGTGGTTCAGAGGAGGACAATATGAAACTCTCCGAAGAACGCGCCAAGTCGGTAGTAGAATACTTGATTTCCAAAGGCATCAGCCCCGACCGCCTCACCTCTCGCGGTATGGGCGAGAGCAACCCCGTAACCGTATCGGCAAAGACCGCCGCCAAATATCCCTTCTTGAAGGAAGGCGACGTACTCACCGAAAAGTACATCAACGCCCTGCCCAACAATCAGGACAAGGAAATCTGCCATCAGCTCAACCGCCGCACAGAGTTTGCAATCACCCGCACCGACTTCAACGAAACCGGCATCCCATTCGGAGATTAAGAGTGTAATTGCAGACAGAATCATCCAAATCTTTGCAATTTTTTCAAGTTGAGTATTTGTTTGATTTGTAAAGATTTGCAAGATTTCTCGCGAAGCGACTACCATACCGCCGCCAGGCGGCAATTATCATTCAAACAAAAAATGATAGACCAAAAGTTCATAGACTTCATCAAGCAACACCACGTGCTGACCCTCGCCACAGCGGCGGGGAGTCAGCCGTATTGTTGCAACTGTTTCTACTCCTACGACGACACACGCAACATATTCATCGTAAAGACCAACGAAAACACCCGCCACACCCAGGAATTGCAACAAAACCCGCGTGTGGCATTGTCTATTGTATTGGAAACAGAAGAAATAGGCAAAATACAAGGCCTCCAAATCACCGGCAAGGCTGTCTTTTATGACGGCGAACTGCTGCGCGAAGCCACCAGACAATACCTCAAAAGGTTTCCATACGCGGTATTGAAACCCGGCGAAACTCTCGCCATAGAGCCAGATTATATGAAGCTTACCGACAACAGATTTGGCTTCGGGAAAAAACTTATATGGAACAACGCAAAGAAATAATCATTTTATTAGCAATAATTAACAAAAAAAACATTACCTTTGCGGCAAAATACCAAACGATGTAATTACTAAATGAAAAAGAAAAACTAATACAATAAAACATTATGAAACTAATATCAAAATCAACGGCAGCAGCGATTTCGGCTTCTGCATTGCTCCTGTTGCAGGCTTGCGGCGGCAGCACCACTACCCAAACCACCGGCGACAACGCCAGCAAACCCGCACAGACCACCCAGGAAGCAGAACAGACCACATTCTACCTCCTCCCCTCTCCCGAGGACATCTTCGCATTTTCCGCCGACAAGCTCAAATATTCGGCAGCTCTCCTCAACCCAACAAGCCAGGCAGAGACTTACGTAGATACCAAGGCGCGTGAAATCAACTTTGGCGTTTACGTAGCCGACATGGCATACGCAGCAGCATTGGGTCAAAACACCGACGCTGCCAAGTATATGCAGACCATCAAGGAAACATCTACGCAGATCGGCCTCGAATCCATCTTCACAAACGCCCTCATATCGAGGATCGACAAGTTCATCGAAAACAAGGATTCGCTCAAAGCAATTGCCAACGACACCTACTACGACATCAAGAAGGAACTCGAAAAAAACAACCGCAACTCCACAATCGCACAGATTTCGGCAGGCGGCTGGGTTGAGTGCATGTACATCATCACCAATTCCATCGAGCAATTCTCCGAGAGCGACCCCAACATCCAGCACGTAGCCGACGAGAAAAACGTATTCACGAGCCTTCTCAAATACCTCGGTCAGCACACCGACAAGCCGGGCGTGGCAAACACACTCCGCGACCTCAAACCCATCGAAGAGGCTTACGCACGTCTCCCCCTCGTGGACGCCGGTCCTTCCACCACAAAATCCTCATCTGAGGACGCCATCGTAATCGGCAAGGACAAGAAGATTCAGATCACCGAAGACCACTTCAACCTCCTCAAAGCTCGCATCTCGCAGGTGCGCCAGACCCTCACAGGCAACAAATAAGCCTATTTTTTCACATTTATTATAGGTTGCGGCAAAATAAACAACGATTTATTCCGTTTCCAATAATATAACAAACGTAAAAAGGTTTACTAAATATGAAAACGATTAAGAACTTACTCCTCGGCCTTACAGTGGCGGCGATGATGCCCGCCGCCGCACAAGCCCAAAACTGCGCAGACTTCTTCAACTCGCGCACTCCGGCGCCGACGTACAGATACAACCAAGCATCCAAGAGCGCAACCTGCTATTCGGGCAGCAAATACAAATTTGTGCTCGAAGTAGCCGCCAATGTAGAATACAGGGTGCAATTCTACGCATCGCCGGTATTCAACAACGAAGTACAGGTGAAGATAGTAGAGGGCGAAGGCAACGTACTTGTAGATCTCCCAGGCAAAGTAGATGACGAGCCCAAGAAAGGCATGACATGCCTCCAAGACTACATGGATACAAAAACTAACAAACTCGTGCATCCGTACTTCGACTTCACGTCGCAGAACGCCACAAGGCTCACCTTTATGATTGACATCAAGGACCACATGGAATACACCGAAGAGCCGGTATATGACGAGTGGGGCACCCTGATTGAGATGAAGAAGAAAGCCGTAATCCCCGAAGGCGGTCCTGAGAAGGTGAAAGGCTGTTTCACAGTCTATATCATCGACAAGCCCGCCGAGGTTAGCGCGTTCTAACCCACTTACAACGCAAAAAAATTTCATTTCTACGCAAACAAAGGACGGACTTCCAAGAGCAATCGAGGAAGCCCGTTTTTTTAATGTAAAAAGAAACACAACTTAATTATGAAACAGCTTTTTATAATAACAATCCTCAGCCTCGTCTCCTGCACAGCAACGCCAATCAACAGCCACCAGACTGTGGAATCCACACAAACCCAAGGTACGACTAAGGAAGCCCCCATCCAACAGCCCGCCGACACCATCCCCCTCGGCGCACAAAAACTTATCCTCTCCTATCCCACCCTCGGTCTCAAATACGCCGACAACAAGATCATCTTCCCCGACGGCGAAGGCATCATTTACGACGACGGGCGCAAAAAATCTTTCATCGAACTCCTTGACGACTGCGACATCGAAGATATGTTTTCCATGCAATACGACACGGTATCCACGCCGCCGAAATACCTCAACGACTGCGGACGCGGACGCTGCGAGGCTCTATACAAAAAAATGTACGGCAACAGTGCCGCCGCCGTCCAAAAGAATCTCGTGAAAGTAAGTTGGTTTGGACAGCAAATCCCAATGACCAAGATAAACGGCGTGGCAGACACGCTCCAAGCAATCGCCCAAGAACTTTCCGGCAAGCCTCATCTCGCAAAATATTTTGCCCAATCGTCGTCGTTCTATTGGCGGCAAGTGCGCGGTGCCAAACGTCAGAGTGCGCACAGTTACGGCATTGCCATCGACATCAACGTCGCCAACAGCACCTACTGGCTGTGGGCAAACAAAGGCAAATCGGAGACCGACCAAATCACCTACGCCAACAAAATCCCAATGGAAATCGTGAAAGTATTTGAAAAACACGGCTTTATATGGGGCGGACGTTGGTATCATTACGACACAATGCACTTCGAGTACAGACCTGAATTGTTGTGAAATCCACAAAAATTACTATAAACCGCAAAAATAACTTATCTTTGCCCCAACAAAACACATCAACAAAAATGACCACTCAATACCTCACCATCTATCTTCTTGCGGTCGGAGTGATTGGAGTCATCTTGCTCTGCACCGACAAGTACAAGGCCACGCACGAAAAATGGCGCATCAAGGAGCGCAC
>ODAI013395388.1_pt1 | contig 14699 bp, 16 predicted proteins | sample 1539321 | NCBI WGS metagenome assembly ODAI01 (sample SAMN02144231, study PRJEB22623) | gut metagenome | biome: sheep rumen | host: Ovis aries | place: New Zealand
ACAAGAACATTAGCGACAACTGAAGCCTTTTCCTGTACTGTTGAGGCAATGCTTCCCCAGTCAAGCTGCTGTATTTTATCTACAAGCAGACCAATAGCATTTCGAACTGCGTCGAAAACAGGAACCATTCCGTTCCCTATAGCAACGACAACATTTCCAAGTCCGGAGAATGCTTCCTTCAAAGCATCAAACGCCTTCGGAGCATTTGCTACTGCAAAGTTCTTAACGGCTGTAAGCAGATTGCCAATATAGCGTGTAACCTTCTCAAGTACAGGATTTGCCTTCTGCCCAAAAGAGGAAATCTTCTTCTGCAGCGCTTCAAACACCTTGGAAGGCGCTTTGATCTTCGCCAGAGATGCAACGAAATTCTCAATCTTGGATTTGATCTCTCCAAGGAACGGAAAAGCGTTAGTGATCTTCTCGGACAGTTTTCCAAACATTTCTTCAATCTTTGGAATAACTTTTCCAGCCGCGGAAACCAGCTTCGAGAAGAATTCGCCGACGATTAACAGAGCCATTTTGAAAGCTCCGACTACCACATAAAGGGCGCCTCTTAATATCTCAAGCACGCCGCTTGCTTTTATAGAAGCAGCTGCCCAATTGATAAACTTAAGAGATAATAAGCCAACGATCTGGATAACTAATGTCAGAACGTCTGCGAGATACTGCGCTTTTTCTCTGATCTTTGCTACAAAATCGAGAATCGTAGCCGATTTTTCAGCAGCCTGTTCTGCTCCGGTTATCAGTTCGCCAATACGTCCGGTAATAGCGAGGATAACACCTGCAAGCGCGTTGAGAGGCTTGAGGAATACAGAAGCAATACTCAGAAGAGTCTTGAATACTCCAAGCACACCTTTAATAATCGAGAAAAGCCCCTTGAATGCGTTGGTGAGATTTGTATGTGCGGTGTCGGTTAGCCAAATGGATTTTGCGAAATCCCTGAATTTTGCTGTCGCTACCGTAAGGCTCCAGCCCATCTTGGTGATGTAATCCCCACCAACCTGAAATACTTCGTGGAACGCGTTGGACAGCGGTTCAGTAAGTCTAAGAAGCGATGCAAAAGCGCTATACAGCCCCTGAATAAGAGCCTCTCTTCCGCCAAGATCCCGCCAAATCTGAAGCATATCGTTTCTGACGTTTCCGCCTTCTGCGAACACTTCATATAAGCTATTTGCCAAATCTGTCCAAAGGACTTTTGCTTGCTCATAGTTACCAAATATCAATTCGAATGTGTTCATCCATCCGGTTGATACAGCATCCTTTACAGAATCGATAGCCTCGGCAAATGTCTTCGCTTCCTGAGCAGCCTTAAATGCTCTTCTACCAATATCAAACTCACTGGAGTTAAGCTTCTCGAATTCTTCTCTGAGCTCATCTACAGATTTTCCAGTACCCTTAGAAGCCTTTTGAAGAATCTCCATCTGCCCGGACGCATCTGAAGAATTGAAAGCTTCCAGATCATCAAGAAGTCTACTGGTGCTGTAATAATATTTGTCAATATTGGGAGACTCCAGGAAACGGTTAAGTTCATCAGTAAACCCACCAAATTTCTCAAGAGTCTTTACCATTACTTCGGTATCAAACCAACCGTCTTTAAGACTCTGCGAGAATGTTGCAAGCCCGAATTCTGTTCCCTTACCTCTGAGAGGTTCGGCTGCTTTGAACACATCCTCTTCAGCTTTTGTAAGCTTCCCTAGTTCCAAAGCGGTGTCAATAGCAGCCTGCTTGAATTCGACCGTAGCCATGTTAGCATTCTCAATCGACTTCCAGTCCTGAAGTCTCATCGCTCCAGAGCCCATTGCCTGTGAGAAGTTATACATGGCTCTTCCGGCATCGGTAATATTTGCTCCAGAAAGAGCTGCCCAGGTCGAAATACCCTCCATCGAGGTTACAGCGTCCTGAAGCTGAACACCGTTATTGGTAAATTTACCGATGTTATTTACCATGTCCAGGAAGTTATACGAAGTTTCATCCGTAAACCAGTTAAGTTTATCAAGCTGATCGTTTACAAACTCCATCTGAGTTCCTTCAAACTCAAGAGCCTTCGCACTGTCCTGCCAGGTTTCCCTTGTCGCAGCCATGATAGTCTGAACAGCTGCTGTTTTGTCAGCGTATTTGCTCCATCCGGCTGCTACCTGATCGATAGAAAGCGATTTTACCAGTTTTTCACCGGCATCGATTGCTTTATTTGTAATATTAATAAGAGCAGTTGTTCCAATGATTCCAAGTGTCGAGAACCGGTTGCTCACTGTTTCGACGGAACTGATTAGTGGATTTAAATCAAGTTCTTTTGCTGACTTGTTAACGTTTTCGAAACCTTTTCCAGCGTCCTCAAGTTTCAGAGATGATTTCAGCTTGTCGAGGGTATTAAGAGTAGTCTTAACTCCGCTTTCAAACTGATTGTTGTCGAATTGCATTTGCACAATTCTCTCATCAATCGAACTCATAGCCTAGTCACCTCCATCCAAACAGCGTCAGCGATATGATCAAAGACCGGCTGCATTGCAGGGTTGATATAATCTCGTCCCTGAACGTAGCCGCCGTTTCTTGTCCCGTGACCATACTGCAAGATGATTGCGATGTTCACGTTCTTATTAATATTCGAGTTAGTCCAAATAATGGATACAGATTCTCCCGACGAATGAATCTCATACCCCCATGATGCAGCGGTCTTACCAGTGTCAACCGGTGTTGCACTGGCTAATGCATCGACACCCATCTGTCCGTATTTTTCGAGATTCTTTAAGAAATTCTTTTCTTTGAGCGCTTGCAAGAACTTTTCTGTTCGGGATAGATCTCCTTTATGTGTAAACTTAACGCCGATCATAGACATTACCCCCTGCTGCCATGGGCATTTCTTCTGGCTCTATTGATGGCCGCTCGCTGCCTTGCTTCTGCTCCTTTCCCCATCTTCTTAGGACTGTTTTCGGCATTGCAAACTCGTATAAGCGTAAGAAGACGATTCAGATGCCATTTCTGGCACTCCATGGGAATATTCAAACTGATCATCCAATAATAAATAAGCTCAGAAGTAATGATCCTTCTATTAGGTCTGCTATCGTTGGTCTTCGAAAACCAAGTTGCAGTCATGGGATCATTAATGTAGTTACTTATCTCATCGAAATTCTCTTGCGTCATGAGATAGTAAAGTCTCGGATCGACATTCTTCGTGAGAGTCATCATCCTGATATAATCGATGTTCTCTTCGAAAGTTTTAGTCTCATTTGAGAGGTATGGCTTGTGCCATTTGGACTCCCATTTTGAAATAGAAACGAGGGAATGCTCGAGTGCGAGCTTTTGGCCTTTGATTTCGTAGAAGGTGTTGGTTGCTGAATCGTATAATTCGGAAGAACCCTGTATGGTAATCTCTAACATTCCCTCATCTCCGTCTATGTCTTATGCCTTATTCCGGTTTAACCAGAGCGGGCTTCGGTGCATCCATCTTAGGAGTAATACCGTTGACAAATGCAGCTGCCGCATCAGCATCTGTTGCCAGTTCCATAAAGATCTCAGAGTAAGCCTCTGTCTGGGCGAATCCATCGCGAACCTCATCATTCTTGATGAATCTTCTGCCGTCCGGAGACTTCTCACCGTATGCCTTAAGCACCAGGTCCTTGAAGATCTTGATAATTGCCGGAGCATTCTTCTCTGCAACAATCTTTCTGATCATCGCCTCGAGGCCGCCCTCGGTGGAAAGCTCCATTTCAGTAAGCTCAGCCTTTGTCAGGTTGAAATAAAAGTCTTCTGTTCTTTCTACGCCGTTGTAATCGGTGTAAGTAACTGTTTTCTTTAGCATGGATTTGTCTCCTTTCATGTAAAAAGGCCCCAGCCATTTTGAAAACAGCCAGGGCCAAGGGGTGAGCTAATAATTAAGCGAGCAAAGTCTTGATCTCATCCGGAAGCGGAAGTCTAGCTTCAGTTCCAGAATCCTTAGTGTAGTAAGTAGTACCAGACTGAGGGGTCACATCAGTAGTCTTAGTATAAATATAGCTACCAGCCTCTCCAGACCTAGTATAATAGTCGACACCAGACTCAAATGTATCGCCAGTAAACTCGATATAACTATCATAACCGTACAGGATAGCTTCAAGAGCAGCCAGCTTTGTGGAATCAACCTTTGTTGAGTCGATCGTGACACATGCGGTAGGTCTTGCGCCTTTTACAGCAACAGGAACGGTAGTCATCTCCCAAGAGAAGGTGATTGCTTCCGGAGAATCGTTTACAGTCTGGTAAGCTCTCTCAGACGGAGAAGCTGTAGCACCGTAAATCAGGTGCAGCTTATAGCCGTGGTTGTCCAGCTGGGTGTCGTTACCAAGAACAGTTCTGTAGCAAAGACCAAACGGCTTTCTCGGCTGCTGGCCAACGATTACGCCAGTGGCAAGCTCGGCAGAACCATCGCAGATTGCGAATTCATCCGGATAAGTATAAGCTTCGATTGTAGCACCGAACTCCTCGGCAGAACGAAGAGAAAGGTACTTAATATCGTCAGCCCACAGAGCAGTCTCTTCTGCACCAGACGGGCTCTCAGTAATAGCGGTAAGGCCGTTCCATGCTACACCCTTCGGATAAGCACCGCTGTTGTCCTGCGGATAAAGAACACCCTGTCTCACACCAGTTTCGTAAAGTCTTTTGGACGTTTCATCCCATGTCAGTTTAGCCATGTGTGGTTTCCTCCTTAGTAATAGAGTTTGAATATAAAGTGGTTTAAGTTATCGACCGTGAAGAATCTGTCGAACCGGCAATACTGGAGCTTAGAAACATAGTCCGGAATCTTGCTGTCCGGATCAGGATCAATGACCGTGACCGTATAACCCTTTCGGATAACATACGGGTTGTCATCTGCAAACTGCGTGTCCATATTGTTCAGTTCGTACACGATGCACGGATAAGTCATCTTGACTGTGGCCGGGGGCTGAAAATACGCTTTTGAAACCCCAGGAAGATTCTTGAGAATGTTATGGAGTTCCATGCGTCTGGTCATTGTAGACACCTCCGATTTCAAGGATTATCCGTGGATAAGCGGGCTCGATAGATTTAACTTTCCACCTAGCCCCCATCCATCTCACGTATTTAATTTCACTGAAATGAGCACAAGCAAACGGATCGGCGACAATGCTGATTCTGACATTTACTTTCAAGTCATCATTCAGATGCTCTCCGTTTTGCCAGCCACTGGTATTCTTGAGAACATCGCCGTAGTATTCATGCTCAACAATTTGCTCAACATAAACACCGGTTCCTTCTCCGTCAACCATCTTTTCTTCAGTGACCATGTATCCGACCGATCCGTAATACTTCATGCTATTTCACCGTCCATTTTGAATCTATCAGCCGCCGATGGGGGTGCTGTTGGAATCGCTAACCAGAACAGTCATTGCGGAGAAGGGCTTGGTCAGAGCGCCGGAGCAGCGGGTCTCGATCAGGTACTTCATCTGGTTGTAGTCGATATCAAAGTCGTCGAACATGTTGATCTCGCCGCCCTTGTCAGCACCAACATTGTAGTCTGCCAGGTTGACAATGACACCAGCAAGGTCCTTGCCATCGATCTTCATGCCTTCCATCGGCTCAACGGTTACAATCTCCTTAACACGGAGAGCGGTAGCCAGCTCAGCCTCGGTCTTATAGAGCTTGTGGCCGATCTTGTCCTTCAGCAGGAGCATCTCGGTGAGAACATCCTCGGTTGTGAAGAAGGTCGGATTGCCGGAACCCTTGTAGTTCTTACGAGCTCTGATGATCTCATCGATCATTACGTCAGCCATGTTCTCGCCGTCCGGAACAGTTACATTGACCTTTACGTTGAACAGCGGAACATCCTTAACAACCGGACGGATGTGAATCTCCTGGATCTTGTCATCGGAATCAGCAGCTCTGCCATCACCGATCAGGATTGCACGAGCGATTTCCTCGTTCAGCATCACACGCATCTCAGCGCGAATCCAGGAAACTACGTCGAAGTCGGTAATATCGATCACGTCATCGCGATCCAGCTTCTGCTTCTTGTAAATGGTCTGCGGGTCGGTTGTTCTCTTCAGGGTCGAGAATACTTCCTCTTTCTTCTGATGGCCCTTGATATAACCTTTAGCTCTTGCCTCATCCTCGGTGATGTCAGCGAACATGGACTTGATGCGGCTGAACGGAGTGCGGTGCACGCCACCCATAACCTTCTGTACCCAGCCCATATCTCTGGAAATCCACTCCGGCGGGGTATTCAGAGATTTGTACTCCGGGAAGAGCATACTCGCGTCATTAAATCCGTATGTCTGTTTACCGGTTGCGGTCTCCATATCGGTTGTATCAATAGAATGAGCAATAATGCCTTCGTCGATTGCGTTCTCAACTGCCTCCTTCAGGCTGCCGCATCTCTTGGCATCTGCGAAAATCTTCTGCATATCAGCATGGCTCAGGAAAGTGCCCTGCTCTTTGTTTTCATTGTCAAATACATTGTGCTTCATAGAGTCATCATCCTCCTCGTTATCTTCTTTTGCATTGTCCTGAATTGCATACCCGATGAGCTGCATTACCGCACTCTTCTGCTTCTCGCTTAAAGTGTCGAGAACATCTTTAATGGTCTCGTCAGATCCCTCGTCCTCTTTGCTCGCCGTGTCTTCTGTCTGCGCGTGCTCCAGAGTATCGGTATTCTCCTCTGCGACCACTTCTTCTTTCTCTTCTTCAGCGTGATACATTTCGATTCCTCCATTCGGATAAATCAGTGCAGAATCTCCGGATTCTTCTCCGTGCTCCACGATATAATCAATAGTTGCTCCCGGGTTTGCACCGGCAAGGACGAGGCTAACTTCACGAATCACTCCGTGAAGGACGTCTCCGCCATTCTGTTTGAGCTGATTTGCCCAAATAGAAAGTGACCCAACGTCTCCGTGGATCACTAATGATTTGGCAGTCATTCCTTTTTCTGTATCATTGCATGTACAATAGGCTCTTACGCCTTCGTCCTCATTCTTAAGAAGGGCATGGCCCAGAACATTTTCGGGGTCGTTGTGCTGATGATTCCATACCAGCGGTACGACCATTCCGTCGCAGTCCTTAAAGGCGCCCTTTCTGATTGTTCTGCCGTCAGAGCACAGAAGATCATTCTTCGTTGCCCATCCGACGAAATCGTATTTATTCGCCATTTTGAATGTTCGCCTCCTGCTCTTTGTTAAACACTGGCTGCTGTTGCTTAGGATCGATTTCGTTCTTATCGCGGTTAAGGTTCTTGTTCCTCAGCTCATCTGCTCCAGGATCATCAGACGGTCTGTAGCCGATTTCGGATCTTACTTCGTTAGAGGTAAGGATCTCGTTTCTGGTGAACTTATCAGCAATGTTTGCAAGCTCACTAACCGGAACGAGTCTGAACGGATCTCTGAAGTATTTAATTCTATGGCCCTGAGTTCTGGCAGTCTTTGTCAAGAACTTGCGCTGGAACTCTTCAGTAATTGCCAGCATGATCGGGTCAATAGTCCGGTTGTAGTAGTTAAGCATTGCTGCTTCATCAGCCGTTCCGTCGAAGATCTCCTGAGTAAGACCCATCTGGTTGTAGAGCATCTGCATAAGCTCTTTAGCCTGAGTCCAGTAGTTGTTCTCAACAGCACGGTTTAGCTGAATAACCTTCTCGGTTCCGTCCGTATAAGCTACACCATATCTGGAGCCAGCCAGCTGGTCCTCAAGCTCTTTACGTCTTCTCTCAGCCTGTTCCTTACGAGCTTCGGACTTGATTACATAAGGAAGCTGCAGAATCAGGTCGAGCTTATTGGCAGCGATCTGTTCATTGACTACATCGAGTTTGTTAAGAACTCTAAGAAGTCGCTGATAAATCGAGTTAGGTTCGTTCATGATCACATAGAACGGATTCTCGATAATCGCACAGTCATTCTTGTTGACTACAACTTCCTGCTTCTGTCCGATTCTCTCGTTGTATAAAGAAACCCTGACACTATACGGAAACCATTCGACAATCCGTCCAACTCTCATGGAAAGAATGTCATAGGAATCCGTAGTATCCGGGTTCACGTTCGTATCAACGGGGACAACCGCGATGCATCCCTCGTCAAACATCGATATTACAATGTCTCTTATAAACTGCCTGCTCGACTGGTCAATGTTTGCCTCTGTCGAGAAGATGTAATTAAGGCTCGAGCTTATTTCTTCGGTAAAGTTATCGTTCTCGTCAACCTTTACGTGGTTGATGTTAATTGAAGCACAGTCCACGGCGATTCTGCCGAAGACCGCTACGATAATTGAACGGTCGCCGCTTCTGTAAAGCCTGGTTCGGTCCGGTCTGACAGATGAGCCATAGTGAGCATATTCGTGAAGCTGCGTTGTGGTCGGCTCTCTGCTGAAGAAGGCGTTCCATGAATGCCTTAGTCGTTCCATGATTGTATTGGCCATTTTGAAATCTCCTACTTCTTCCATTTGAAGGGTACGTTAGAGAACTTATCCCATGCACGTTTTGCCGCTTTCATAGCCTGTTCTCGCTTAACCTTCTTCTTAGTCTTCTGCCATTCCTTCTGCTGCTTCGTTACTTCAGCGCCGTTCTCTTTTGCCATATTGACACTGGCTTTACGAAGATTAACCGCGTTTATAGCTCGTTTCCGTTCGGCTATTTTGGACACATTTATCCTGTCAGCATATGCTTTCTTGCGTTTCCAAATATCCTGTTGTTTGGCCTGCTCTTTTGCGTTGCTCTTAGCCCGTTTGACGCTTTCGGTACGACGCACAGTAGCTTTCCAGGCTCTGTCCCGTTCTGTAACAGCCGCTCCTGCTGCCTTAGCACGATTTACGCTGTTTCTCTTGAGACTATTTGTTTTTGCCTGTTCAGTAGCCTGTCTCTTTTCAAGGCGCTGCTGCCTTCTCTTTCTGGACGCTCGCTCTCTTGATGTGATGGGCTTACCATTTTCATCCGTCTTAAAAAGATCCTTGTTCTGGTATCCCTTGATGTCTTTAACGACTTCTTCAGGAGTCTTCTCTTTCTTGCCACCGCCAGGATAAATGTACTTGCCGTTTTTCTTGGCGATGTATTTGTGGTCTTTCCAGGAGGTGCCTTTAGCTGAATGGAAGAGGCAAGCAGCTTCGTAGTTGTATTGCCACATATCAGTCACCTCCTATGCTATTCTTCTAGAGCCCGTCTGTTTCAGATACTTCTGATCAAAGATGATGAACGGAGCTAAACCCATTGAAGCATCGTCGTAAACAGCTTCGTAGCCTTGCTTCTTTAATTCCTTAATATACATGTTCATCATCTTAGGAGATGTTGGAATTGATGACGTGAACTTGCTGAAATTACTATCGGTATTCATGTTAATATTGTCAGCCTTCATCATATTCTTTACGAGTTTGTCATATTTCTCTTTCAGTTGTTCCCGGTCGGTCTTAATTACACGTTCCCTGTCAGAGTCTTTCTTGGCTCTTCCTTCGTCAAAGTCCTTATACCAACTTCTCAGCTTTTTCTCATTTATATTCATTAAATCGTCTATATTTTTGGCTCCCGGCAAACCACGCTCGTTTCTTAGTTGCTGTAGCGCATACTTTTCCGCAAATTCTTCTCTCATCTTTTTATTGGCGTTTACAATAGCTTGAGCCGTTGCTTTTCGTTCGTCCAATGAAGGGGCAACGAGAGACATATTCACCTTATAAGTATTCTGATAAACCTTCACATCATCTCGCCCATGTATTTTTTTGAGAATTTTAGGCCATTCTCTTTCGTAAAAACCGACATCCACTTCAGACATTGTTGGCGCAACATATAGCCGTTCGTTTTTGTCCTCTTTTTCTTTTATGGATACTCTTTTAAGCTCTTGACCTTTTTCTATAACTATTTTGCTGTTTTTTACGTCGTTATCTTGAAAACGATTACGCTGTTTTATTTCAGCTCTAGTTCGCACTTCTCTAGCGATGTCTCTTCCGGTTATTGCTCCTATTGCTGCTCCTGCTACCGAAGCTGCGGGGCCACCAATTAATGCACCTGAAGCGGCGCCTATTGCACCAGTTGCGTAAGGTGACACAGAGCTAATTCTAGCGATGGTAGACGTTCGCTTTTGCTTTCTGTTATAATCGTTTAAAGTAGTCGTCAGAGTCTTTGCTCCTTGTGCCGCATCGCCAACGCCATATCTAGCCCTACCTTCAGCAGTAAGAGTGCCATCACGGTTCTGAAATCGGCGCACTCCCCATTTCTGGCCTAAGATGCCGTGGTGGGCTAAATAGTTCTGGTAATACTGGTGGGTGTAAGCTTCCTGGCCAAAGCGATCGGCAATCTCAAAAGAACTATCTTTATACCTCCACATTGTCTTCACCTCTTTAGCTTTCTATTTCCATACTTTTGAATTGCCGCCTGTGCCTTATGGAATATTTTTCCGGCTTGGTTGTTAACTTTTGAATGGGTTTTGGACTTTTCATCGGTATGAGCATTCGAAGCATAATCACCTTTTCCGTAGTTAACAGAAGTATTCTTCTTGTCTACTGAAGTGACTAATTTCCTGGCGCCACCTTTATGGGAATACCTACTTCGTCCGGCGTCAGTAAGAGTGCCGTCTCTGTTTTGGAATCTGCGAACTCTCCATCTTTGGCCATAAATGCCATGGTGAGATAAGAAGTCTTCCATACTGGTCACCTCCTACTCAAACGCCTCTTTGTTGAGCTTATAGGCGACATAGGCGTCCATCATTGCGGACACAGAGTCAATCTTCTGCTCGTAGCGTTTCTTCAGTAATTTCTTATTGCCATTCGTATCTTCAATGGTTATGCAGTTGCCCATCGTATACGAAAAAAGCTCCTCATCGAAGAGGAGCATCCGCTGTTCCGCAAGAGTCTTAAGTTCTGTAAGAGGAACCGACTCTGTTTTGGAACCCTGTATAACTTTCTCTACACCATAAGGTCCATTTTCGACCATCCATCTCTCAACAAACTCTTTAGCGTTGTACGGGTCATAGCCAAAACATCTGACATCGTACTTATTACGCTCTATAAAGTTATCGAGATCTTCATAGACGACTGTAAGGTCAAGAACAGTGCACTCAAGCACCATTAAAGATCCTTCTTCTATGAACTGGTCGTATTTTAACCTCATAGCAGGAGGTAATTTATTAAGTGTAAGACTGGAAATGTAGCATCTGGTCTTTATGCCAAACGACTCATTTCTAAGAGGAAACATAAACGTGAATGCACAGAAGTCCCCACCCTGAGAAAGGTCTGCGCCCATGGCACATGGCATCTGCCAGAAGTCTCTCTTTCTGTGAGGGATAGTCTCTTCATATGTAAAGAAGTACGTGTAACCCTCCATCGGGATTCCAAATCTTTTTGCAAGAATATCATTCCTTGCTGCCGGAGCTTTCTCTGCTCTTTCTACATCCAGCTGGTAAGTTTCGTAAGTTACGGTCTTCCCAAGATTCGGATTAGCCTTAAGCCATGTGTCGGGGTTACTAACTTCCTTAACATCGTCAAGTCTGTAATACCAGATTGATACATGCGGGTTGATGTAGTCTCCTTTAAGGATCTCCATCAGCTCCATTTTGACGGTATCACCTGTGCTGTTTCGAACAGTACCCTCTGAACTGGTTGCAACAATCAGATAATCGTCAAGTTTGGATGCACCCTGCTCAATAGCGCCAATTACGTCTTCTCTAACATCACCGGAAAGCCACTCATCGATTGTAGCGATCTTACATCTAAGACCCTGAAGCTTATCAATCCTCATGGGTCTTACTTCCAGAAGAGATCCCGTAAGGAAGTTCTCAACACCCTTCTTGGTGGATGCCAGCTTGCACCGGTTGGCCTTAGACCCAGTTGTGTTCTGGAGAGAACCTTCAGTTAAGAACTGGAAAAGGGGTCCTCTTGCTCTTGTGATAGCAGTTCTGATCGGAGACATGACCTCTTCGGACTGCTTCATTGTCGGAGAAGTTGTAATCTGATGAGTTGTAGATGTGTCAACTGTCAGATAGAAACTCTGAATGCATGAACCGTACATGGACTTGGCTGCGCCTCGTGCGACAATCAGATACTGCTTGTTAACAAGACGTTTCTTGATCATCTTGGTAACGTAGCGACCGCCATGCCCGTCTTCATATGGCTCATAGACAGACCGCTCTACATAGTAATACCAGCCAAATATCTGTTCGCCCCAGAGTTTGAATGAATCAAGGAGATTGAGGTCAGAGCCGTCGGTAAGAGTAAGCTCGTTTTCGCAGAAACGAACCCATCCTTCGACTGCCTGATCATCGTAGTAGAATCTAGGGTCGGCAATGAGATCGTCTATGCGGTTCATTTCCATAGAGATCTCTTTGCAAACCGGGATCTTACCTCGGAGGACATCCTGCCTGAACTTTCCATAGTAATAAGGTGTCGCGGTGTTTGAAAGCATCCGTTATCACCCCTTACGTTTATCTTCGAGCTGTAAGTATTTCTCTACTGCTGCTCTACCGGCTTGCTCTGCTTGTTCTGCCTTAGCGTCCGAATACTCAAAGTTTGTATCGATGACGTCCTTGTCGCTTGAGGCATCATTGGATTCCTCATCGGCTTTTCCAAAAGCTTTCCCAAGAATCTTAGAAGCTGCCTCCATCGTCTTTTTAAAACCGGAAGGTTTACCGTCGTTAGGCTTATCGTTTGATTCCTCGTTAGGCTTATCAGTGTTTCCTTTATTGGAGCTATTTTGATTTTTCTTGCCTTCACCAACAATAGGCCAATCGCTTCCAGTAAAGGTGTTAAGAACCTTGGCGATATTGTTGTACATCTTGGTACTGTTATCCACAGTCGTGCCAACTGTTCCTGCTGCCTTACCGTATTTGTCGACTATTTTCATTGCCTTGGTTAATGCGTCCGGGTTCTCTTCTTTAGCTTTCTTTCTAAGAGCCTCGTCCCAACCGATTCGAGCAACTGCGTCCTTCATCTCCTGGTCAGTAAGCTCATCTCGGTATTTCATGATTTCAGAAGCTTTTGCTGACCGAAGCGCTTTCTGTTTAGCTGCTTCATGCTCTTCTGCTGATTTCTTCTCTTCGGCTTTTCTGGCTTTGCCTTCCTGCATACGCTTAACACGAGCAGCCTTTTCAGCAGCTTTACGCTTCTCTTCTTTCTTCTGCTTGTGACGTTCGACGATTCCGGGCTTCTTAGGTTTGTCACTAGAACCTTCTCTTGCTTCGCCAACGCCGTATCGTTCTCTGCCGGCTGGTGTGAGGGATCCGTCTTCGTTCTGGAATCTTCTGCGATACCACTTCATTCCAAGGATTCCATGATGCTCGAGATGGTCGTCTTCAGGAGGTTCTTCTGCGAATAAGGTGTGTACGAGTTCGTCATAGGGCATGTTATTCTCCATTTTGAGCCTCCTCCCATTCGGTCTTTAATTCGTCAACCTTCACGACGATTCGCCATTCAAGTTCACGAATCTGGTCTTGGAAGGAAGTTAATACTGCTCCTCTGTCCGGCGGATCAAAGAGAAGTCTGGTTCTGAGATAGATGTAGGTCTTTACCTCGTTTATCTCTTTGCCATAAGTGAGATAGTCCGACCAATCTTCTCTCTCGCTCTCGATTCGAAAGCCTTCTGCTGGTCCAACGCCAAGCTGGTGAAGCGTTCCAAATACAGCATTGATGCACATGATGATGTCAGGATCGAAAGCAATGTAATCGCAATCGATGCCGAGGTTTTTCTTGATAGAATTCAGGATGCTACCCATCAGATTCCTCCCTTCCAAGGACAAGTATCGTTCGGAGTTCTCTCGGTGGGGTTTGAAGGAACCAGAAGAGAGGCATCTCCATAGTGGATTGCGTTATGGGTGTTAAGGCAGACGCAGACTACATTGTTCGGATCAAACAGAGCTGGTGAGCGGCTCAGAATATCTTCTGCAGTTATCGGGTTGAGATGATGGATGAGAATGTTTCCATAGATTCCTCTGTCCTGAAACGCAAGATCGCATCCGTTATCTCTGATAACTATCCTGTTCCTGAATGCTTTCCACTCTGGCGACCTGTAAAGTGCCTGATTCAAATATCTGTCTGAACCAAATGTTTCCATTCCAATCAATCCATTAAGTTTTAAGTAATCGAATCGCTCTTCAAATGTTGGGATGGTGATAAGTTCGCTATATGTCCTTATCAAGTGGACCACCTCCACCGTATGACTTCATTGCGTCAATAGCATTTGCGTAAAGTTCCTCGATATGTTTCATGCTTTCATAAGATTCAGTCTTTGCTTTGGTAAGTTTGATTCGCTCTTCCGTTTCTTCTCTGTCGAGCCTTGAATCGGACGATCCAAGTTTGAGGAAATGACAGATTATCTGGGAAGATGCAGTTCCTTCCATCAGTTGCTTTCTCGCCTGGTCCATTGCAAGCGCTATGCACTGACTCTCCTGAGCTTCCGGTGTCAAGGCCGGACGCAATTTTATCGGATTAGTTTTTCCGGCTGACTTTTTCTTCATCGTTCTCTCTCCTTTTGTTTGTAATCATCAAAAGAATCCCCCAAAACCGCCTTGTTCTAAGGAAAGTGAGGAATCAGTGTCTTCCTGAAAGGAGAGCGGTATTGCGAAACCGACAGAAAAGGGAAGACTAGCAATCTTGGAGGACCCTTTTGATGACTACAAATATCTTTTAATGGGACTATCTGAGGTTTGCGTTCACTTTTAAGGAGGTTTTTAGGGGGATTTACCCCAGATAGTCCCAGGTTTTAGCTGGTAAATTTCCGTCGACCTTTTCAAATATCAACCCCCGGGGGATTTTTAAGG
>ODAI011239435.1_pt1 | contig 14698 bp, 11 predicted proteins | sample 1539321 | NCBI WGS metagenome assembly ODAI01 (sample SAMN02144231, study PRJEB22623) | gut metagenome | biome: sheep rumen | host: Ovis aries | place: New Zealand
AAATCTACGAAGAAACACAATCCATCGTAACGAAGGTCGTTACTGCAACACCGACACCTCTACCGACTAAAGCAGATGACTCGTCCCTTACAGTAGAGAAAATAGAACAAGAAGAATTCACAGGCGTCCGGGACGGCGAAGCACCGGCTCTTCCGGATGGGGTGTTCTCCGGACTCGGAAACCCGATCAATTTTGAGGTTCTTCATAACATTACACCGGATATTTACGCATGGATTCGAATCAGTGAAGTAGGTATAGACCTTCCGATTGCGCGGAATCCCGAAGATGATTACTACTATCTCGATCATGATATGTACGGTAATGTGAATCGCGTCGGCTGCCCGTTCACCATGAGCTATAACAGTCTGGATTTCTCAGATCCGAACACAGTTATCTACGGCCACAATATGGAAACAGGTACTATGTTTGCGCCTCTTCATACGTATGAGGATAAGGACTTTTTCGATAATCACGAATTCGTATACATCTATACGCCGGACACGATTCGCATCTACCAGATCTTCTCGGCACGCTACTACGATGACCGCGACCTAATGCTCTCCTTTGACTTTAAGGACAAGGCCGTTTATCAGGCTTTTCTTGATGAAATCTTTGAAATAAGAGACATTTGGCGTTATGTGCGCGACGGCGTAGAAGTCACGACAGATGACAGGATTATTACACTTTCTACATGTATCAGTGGTCAGCCGGAGAATCGCTTCCTGGTTCACGCAAAACTGGTCTGGGAAGGAAATGAGGAGCAACTCGCGGCAGCACAGGCAGAGACTGCAGCATCGGCTGAGATAGCAGATCAGGCTGAAGATGCCGCTCAGACAGAGGCAGAAGCTTTGGCAGATATACCTGATGCCACAGAATAAGTTACAACGCTCTGTTAATCGGACTGTAAAGATGTGAAAGGACAAATATGAAAAAAGCAGAAGGAAATGACGAAAAACGAATACTGGACGTTGCGGATGACTACAGTGAAGAGCTCGAAAGAATCATAAACAATCCGGAACTTTTGAATACAGAAGAATACAACAGAGAAAGGGAGAATGGCTCTCTCTCGCATAGGCACCTCTATAGTAGTTCCCATCATCACAGCAGTTCTCGCCATCATTCGAGTCATTCTCACGGCTCAGGCGGTTACCGTGGTTCAGGTAATTATTACGATTCAAATACAGATGATTATTATGACTCTGGAAACGTCAATTATTATAGCACAGACGAGGATTCTTATCACCGTTCGGAATATTTTAGCCACCATAGATCCGGAAGTGGACGCCTTGCTTCCCATCATAGGTCAAGACACCACCATCATCACCATATTGAGAAACAAGAAGTGGCGTCAGAAACTGTATCAGGGCAGATCTCTTCGAAAAGTGATTCTTCTTATGAAGAAATAGAAGATTATCCGGTACCTGAGAATATTCAAGCCATAGCGGATCAAGAAAGATATTATGACCACAAACCTAATTATAAAGATGGGAATAATCTTGGTAAAAATGATCTTGAGAAGCCAAGCAGATTAGACGAAACGTCTATATCTCAGGGAGAGTATGTGGCTGATCGCACGCGGCGAATAGCCAGCAAGACGTCTGGCTCTGAAAGCAGCAAGCGCGAGGCGGAGAGGACAGAGAATTTTCGTAAAAAAAGTCGCAGAAGAAAAAACAGACACAGACGGAAGAGAACGGGGGTCTTTGGAGTTCTTTTACGAATACTCATTGTCTTTCTTGTCATCGGAGTGGCTTCCGTGGGAACTTTACTATATCTGAGAGCCAGCGGTGAGAAATCCATGAAGAAACCGAAGGAAGAGGTTCAGATTGTCATCCCGCGGGAAGACCCGGAAGTTCCGGAAATCGAGGAAGTTGAAGATGATGGCAAAACCATCACCTATAAAGGAGAGAAGTATCGATATAATGATAACGTATCAACCATCCTCTTTATGGGAACGGACCGAACTACTGAACAGCAGGCGAATTCAGAAACCGCCATTGGTATAAACGGACAGGCTGATACGATTATTCTTTGTGTGATTGATAATACCAACAAGAAAATTTCTTTTATAAATGTAAATCGAGACACTATGACGCCGGTATCGGAATATACCCCTGATGGAGACTATGCCGGAGATAAGGAGATGCAGATATGCTTAGCATACTCCTATGGTGCCGACAACAAGCAGTCAAGTGAGCGAATGGTGGATGCTGTCTCAAAGTTTCTATATGGAATGCCAATCAATGCTTATTGCAGACTATCATACGATGGAATACCGATACTGAATGATGCGGTGGGCGGGGTCTCCGTAAAGATACCGGAAGATATGACAGCGGTAATACCGGAGTGGACAGAAGGAGCGCACGTTACTTTGAAAGGAGAAGACGCAATTCGTTACGTTCGGTGGAGAGACAGAACAACTGTTCACACTAATGAGCTTCGTATGTCTCGCCAAAAGCAGTACCTTAAAGCCTTTATGAGACAGACTGTCAATCAAGTGAAAGCAGATTTCACGTTGCCCCTATCTCTTTACTCTATTGCAACTGGGTACATGACGACAGATATAACGCCTTCTCAGGTCACTTATCTATCTTCCAAAGTTCTCGAGTACGGAATTAATGAAGACGCAATCTTTTCTATACCGGGTCAGTCAGTGGACGGAGAGGAGCATGTAGAATTCTATACTGATGATAAAGGTCTGTATGAGATTATTCTGAATACTTTCTATAATAAAGTGTGATTCTTCAAGTAAGAAAGAATCTTCACAATGTAAGACTCTATATAAGGATATAATATTGCCCCTTACAGCAAGAGCAGGTGTTAAAGCAAGGCGAAAAGATAGGAGCCTATATGGAACGGATTCCCATGCTTGTTAAAATATTCATATCGGTGTTTTGCATCATGGCTCTCGGATTTCTCTATTTCGTAGGAGATTTGTTTTCAGAAAATGCAGATACCTTGTCAATAACGAAGGCGGATGAGAATTACAGGGATGCTTTTCAGTTTGAACCGGAAGAACTTATTTATGATGGAACAGGGGAGTTGGATTTTCTTCAAGGGGTTTTTTTGGATGATTATTCTGCCCGAGAATTAAAGGATATAGTATTTATCAGGATCTCTACCGGAGATAATATGAATCAGAAGATTGTGGAGTACACAGCTGATACAAAAGAAGGCCGTGCAAGGTCTATACGGATTTTGCAATTAAGGAATTACAAGGGCCCGAAGATAGAACTTCCGGATAACATGCCGTCAGTAACGCTTAGTACTTTAGATTATTTAGCAGAGGTTATGTCATCAGAGAAAGATTTTAAGGCAGATGATGGCTTTGGTCATGATGCAAGAAAATATGTGCAAGTTGAAACCGAGAGGGCTAAGCAGAACTCTGCCCTTGTATGCTGTACCTTTATTCTGGAAAATGAATTCGAAGACCGGGTAGTTGCAAAATCTGACCTGATTCTTACGGGAGTTCCTGCAACGATCTCTCTTACAGACAGTGTAGTTTATCTGAATGTTGGTGATTACTTTGATCCCTCTTTATACATAGAGAGTGCGGTAGATGCGGAAGGCCATTCTATTTTGGAAGAGGTATACTATGATGGCGAATTAGATACATCACAACCGGGTGAATATGAAGTGTATTATGATTTGCGCGAGCAAAGTGCTGTCTTGACTGTCATTGTGACAGAAAAAGAGAGAGGATAGAACAAAAAAAGAAGGGACATTCATGAAATTACGAGTGTCCCTTCTTTAACATTTGTTTAAACTGGTCAAACTGCAAATAACCTAAAATTAGGCATCTGCCTCATCCTTCTTTTTCTTGCTGATTACAGCAACAGAAGCGAATGCTGCGGCACCAAGGCCACCGTAGAGGATATAATCCACCTCACCGGTTTTCGGAGATCTGCCCGGCTTTTTCGGAGTAGGTGTTGCCGTTACCTTAACAGTAGGTGTAGGTGTGATGGTGACATTGGTCGGGCTCTTCCTGCTTGTAGCTGCCAAAGCCGGAACTGCCGATGTAATCGTAATGACTGCTGCAATTGTAAGTGCAAATACTTTCTTTTTCATACTACCCCCTGATTAAATATATATTCTTATGATCAGAATGTGTTTCCAGTATACATTTTCCTAATTTAAAATCTGGAAAATTCAGATATTTCCTTTCTTATAATATTCTCTTTGGGGGATGCTTGTCAAGTATAGACACAAAAACTAACCCATTTCTTTCCTGAAACATTGAATCCAAATAAAAAAAATGATAATATAGGTTGACATTGTTCTGAAATATAGGAAAGGTACATATGATTGATCTGCATATCCATATTCTTCCGGGCGTAGACGATGGTGCTCAGAGCTATGATGACTCGATTGAAATGGCTGAACTGGCGATGCAAAGCGGTGTTACGACGATCGTTGCTACTCCACATGCTAACCAGAAGGGGCGTTTTGAAAATTTCTACACTCCGGAGTTTGCCAGACGATATGAAAAGCTAGAAGAAATGCTTCGGAGCAATGGCCTTGCTCTTCAGGTTCTTGAAGGGCAGGAAATAATGGCGTCTGACGATATGTCGGAGAAAATACAGGACGGAAGACTTATAAGTTTAAACTACACACAGTACTATCTACTTGAGTTTCCCTTCGATGCCAACCCAAGTTGGATTGCTGACAGACTTACGGATGTTATTGTACTGGGTAAGACGCCTTTGATTGCACATGTTGAACGATACTATTGTGTACAGTATGACCCAAGTTATGTGTATGACTGGATTGAACTGGGCTGTGTTACGCAAATGAATAAAGGCAGCGTCTTTGGAAAATTTGGGCGGGCTGTGCAGGATGTATGTGAAATTCTTCTAAATTATGAGCTTATCCACTGTATCGCAAGCGACGCACATAGTCCGGTGCAGCGAACGCCCTGGCTCCGAGAGATACATAGGTTTTTGACAGAGAAGTTTGATGAGGAATATGCATACCGATTGCTCGAAGGTAATCCGTATCGACTGTTGGCGGGTAAAGGGATTCCGAACTATGCAGTGGATCCACTTAAAGGATAGGAGGAAGTGAAATGTTAAGAAAAACGCGTATCTTCGTGGTTATCTTTTTTATAATTTCCGTTTTATTATTTGCTAGCTACACGTTGATACGGGTAGTCTCTGTTGACAGGACCATTCCGGTCATTAAGATGGATAGCGATGAAGTGTCGGTATCTGTCGAGGGTGGGGATGCGGCTATTCTGGAAGGTGTTACAGCCTCAGATGAGAAAGATGGTGACATTACCAAGAATTTGTTTATCGAATCAAAAAGCACTTTCATAGAAAAAGGTGTATTCAAGGTTACACTTGCTGTAGCGGATTCCGATAATCACGTGACTAAAGAGGAAAGAAAAGTCACCTACAATGATTACAGGTCACCTCAATTTTCTCTTACGGAGCCATTGAAATTTCAAACGGTAAGAGAAAACCGAGATGACTTAAATATTGCAGCTAATCTTAAGGCCAATGATGTTGTTGATGGTAATATCAGCAATAAAATAAAAATATCCAGTGATTACTCCATTAATGGATATACGCCGGGTGATTATAAAATGGAGTTCCTTGTTACAAACAGTATGGGAGACACTGTGAGATTACCGGTCACAGTAAATATATATAGTGCACTTGAAGAAAGCGGACTACCGGAGATTATTCTTTCTAACTACCTGATTAATACGCCGGCAGGAACAGAGGCAGACATCTCAGATTTAATTGAACAAATTGAATATCATAATAATACCTTTCGGCGAGGAGAGGGCGGTAACCTCTACAATGGGGAGTTTGATGCCGAAGGAAATCCAATCATGTTCGATTGGAGCGCTATTCAAATTGATGAGGATGTAGATTGGAATACACCGGGGGTGTATGAAGTTAAAATAACATTCAATGATGAAGCAGCAAATCTTTCCAACTTTACCAGATGTTATGTTGTTGTATACTGATAGCATTGAAATTATAGGCTAATTGAGTAAGAAAGAGAAAATATATGAATCGGAGAAATGGTAATTACAGAACGATAGATATTGCAAGTATATTGCGGGACCTGTTTCGGCAGTGGTGGGCAATCTTGCTCTTTTCAGTTACAATTGCGCTTTTGGTAAATATCGTTGCAAACACAATTTATAGCCCGGTATATTCAACATCGACAACTTTTGTAGTTACAACACGAGGCACAAATACTTCTATATACTCGGATATTTCCAGTGCGACGGATACAGCAGCACGCTTTAGAACTGTTCTGGAAAGTAATATTTTAAAAAGAGCAATTGCTAAGGATTTGAGTGTAAATGAATATAATGCAATAACAGATATAAAACTTCTGGAGGAAACAAATCTGATAGTGTTGACTGTTAAACATAGGTCAGCTCTGATGGCATATCGTTATATTCAATCTATTATGAGTAATTATAGCACTATCACAGATTATGTAATTAAAAATGTTGTTTTGGATGTTATCCAGAAGCCAACTATACCCTTAATGCCGTCTAATCCAAATCATGCTAATATGTATACTCTACTTGGATTTCTGGCAGGCTTAGTTATTGCTATTCTTTATGTAGCGTATTTTTCTTATCTTAAGGATACTGTCAAAAATTCCCGTGAGGCATCGTCAAAGCTGGCGGCCAGACTTCTGGGATCAGTTTATCATGAAAAGATAGGAAATGAGCGACGTAAAACGAAGAAAACATCTATGATTATTACGAATCCAATTTTAAGCTTTAAATATACAGAATCTTGTAGAATGGCCGCTTCTCGAGTAAGAAGTCGAATGGATCGAAAAGAAGCAAAAACGATTTTGATAACAAGTGTGGCGGAAAATGAAGGCAAGTCTACTGTGGCTTCGAATATAGCGCTTTCTATAGCGCAGGAAGGGAAGAATGTTCTACTGATTGACGCTGACTTCCGGAAACCGTCTCTCTATAAGATATTTGATATAAATAAAAGCCAGGTTGCAAATCTGGTGGCCATTCTTCGCAGTGGCAAAGGCATGCAGAAATCGATAGTAAAGCTTAAGAAATACCCGTTGTATTTCATATTGAATAATACGAATACAGGCTCTATAGATGATGTCTTGGCAAACAATCGATTCAGAAGTCTGATTCGTTTTGCTCGTACTAAGTTTGATTATATTATACTAGACAGTGCTCCAATGGGGCTTGTGCCAGATGCGGAGGGAATTGCTGAGTTTTGTGACGCAAGCCTTTTAGTTGTACGAGAAGATATTATACTTGCAAAAAATATAAATGATGCCATTGATACATTGAATGAAACAAATGCAAAAGTATTAGGCGTTGTATTTAATGATGCAAAACTAAGAGGTGCATTGGCGATAAGGACAAATTCTGCATATAATTATAACAACAAGAAGTGAGGGTGTGGGAATTGAGTAGAGAACAGACTCTTAATGTAGAAGAGCAGAATTCTGCAAATCAGTATGCAGGTATAGAGATTATGTATGTCATTGATGACATGTGGAAAGGATTTAAACGCTTTTTCTGGCTTATACCGGTCATTATTTTTCTCTTTGCAGGAGGAGCGTTTACCGCTGAGAAACTTATGTATCATTCAAGCTATGAGGCATTCACATCTTTTGCTATTAATACACGTACCGCTTATGGTTACACAAGTACATATTATAATAAAGCAGTCGCAAAGCAATTATCAAAAACGTTTCCGTATATTTTGACATCAGGTGCGTTGCAAGATGTTGTAAAAGAGGACTTGGGTGTGAAATCACTAAATGGGGTAATATCTGCGACTTCAATCGCAGACAGCTCAGTTTTTACTATAAAAGTGACCTCGCAGAATCGTCAGGATGCCTACGACATTCTCCAGTCTGTTATTAAAAACTATCCAACTGTCGCAGAATATATAATCGGCGAAACACAGATGGATATAATTGATGAGAGCGGTCTGCCGACCAAGCCTGTAAATCATGCCCGTTATAAGAGAGCAATAACAATAGGTGCTTTCTTAGGAACACTGGTATGTTTTGCGCTACTCTTTTTATATGCAATTACGAGATATACAGTGCGAGGCGAGGATGACCTAAAACAGAACTTATCCATTGCCTATCTTGGAGCGGTTCCCCATATTCGAACAAAAGCAAGAAGCAGAAACAGAGAAACGACGATATTAATGGATAGTAAGGAAGCTCCCGCTGCATTGGGAGAATGTATGCGGACGATTCGAACTCGATTCATTCGAGAGGCCGATGATATTGATGCGCAGAGTATTTTGATTACCAGTTCATCGGAAGGAGAAGGAAAAACCAGCATAGCAATTAATCTTGCTATATCGCTCTCTCGTCAGGATATCCGAGTTATTTTGATTGATTTGGATTTAAGAAAGCCTTCTGTCGCAAAGGAAATGGGACTTAAATTAAAGGAAGGCAATTATTTTGGCGTGGTAGATGTGTTAGAAGGAAAGGTCAATCCTGAGGACGCACTTGTCGAATATGGAGAGTATGGTATTCGAGTTCTCTCTGGGACAAAGCCTTTAAAAACAACAGGAGCACTTTTGGGTAGCAAACAAATGGATAAAATGCTTGCTACATACTCTGCTATGTGCGATGTCATTATAGTAGATGCACCGCCAAGCGGAATGATTTCAGACGCTGCATCTATAGCAAGAAAGATGGATGGAGTTGTATTCGTCATCCGGCAGGATTATGCACGGACCAATTATGTGCTAGAAAGTATTGAAAATATAGCAGATACCGGTGTAAATATTCTTGGATATGTTCTTAATGATACAGAGCGAGGTATTACAGGATATGGCTATAATTATGGCTATGGCTATGGCTATGGCTACGGCTATGGTTATGGTGGCTATGGTTATGGTGGCTATGGGACTTATGGTGAAAATAAGAAAGAAACTACAAAAAAATAAAAAAAGAGCGAGAGATTACTTTATTGCAAAGTGCGGCCACGAAGCATTAGCTATATGATAGTTATAGAAATAACAACTGATATTATACATAGGTATATGAGCATTGGGACAGAGTGGCTACTGTTTTCTTATGTATATACAATTTTATTTGCTATAGTTTTAGTGAAAAGTGGTAAGAAAAGAGGAATGTCAGTTAATACGAGCCTTACTATAATCTTGCTTTTCTTCTACTTGTCTACGGTATTCCTTTCTACTGTTGTTGTAAGACCGAGAAAGTCACATAGGATGATGAATCTTTATCCTTTTTGGTCTTGGATGAAAATGATTTCTGGGAGTAGCTATAGAAGAAGACAAGTTATTGAAAATATCCTGATGTTGATGCCGATAGGTTTTTTGATACCTTTTATAGACAGAAGTAAGCATTATTTTATTAAAACTATTTGTTTTGGATTTGTATTTTCTTTGATAATAGAAGCATCGCAATACATTTTTAAAGTAGGATTATTTGAGATAGATGACTTGATTAACAACACATTGGGTGTGATTCTTAGTGGTTGCTTAGCAACAACATGCAAGAAATTGATTCTTTGGGGTGATAAATTGCTAAAGGAAAATAATTGTCCTACATAAAGACAGATATTTGTTCCATTTTTAATACATATGGTCCTATATAGAAATTCTATAAAGGATATTGGAAAAATGGTATGAATGCTGAAAAGTTGGAAAGGATAAATTGATTTCATGAATACGAACGATGTAGTCTTTGCGTTATTAAAAGAGGCTTTGTTTGGATATCCACATACCAATTTGGAATCTATTGTTGATGAGGGACTGTGGAATAAAGTATTTGGCGAACTGAGTAAGCAATCGGTATTAGGCTTGACATCGAGCATTATCTGTAATCATAGAGATATTCCTGAAAGTATATTAGAGTCCTGGGGTAAATCTCGTATAGCAACGGTAAAGAAATATGTACAAGAAGCTTTTATACAGAATGAAGCTTGTAAGATTATACAAGATAAAGGAATAGATGTTGTTGTAATTAAAGGGATGGCGTCAGCTATTTACTATCCCATACCGGAATTACGCGAGATGGGAGACGTTGATCTTTTAGTTAGGCCAGAAAATTACGAAGAAGCAATACGGAGTCTGCGCGAAAATAATTATGTATTAATAGGCAAAGAAGGAGGGCAGTATCATACTGTATTTAAAAAAAATGAATTTATTGTTGAATTACATAGATCTCCGGCGGGTATTCACAGGCATAAAAAAGGTCAGACTGTTCGTAATTATATTTTAAGTGGAATGGATGAGATAGAAACAAATCAAAATGGGCGATATGAATTTCCAATTCTTCCATGGAAGCAAAATGGGATGGAACTAATATGGCATATAAATCAACATTTATACAATGGATTAGGTCTTAGACAGATTCTTGATTGGATGATGTTTGTTAATTGCACACTTGATGACGAACGCATGAAGGAGTTTATGCCAGATTTGCGTAAATGCGGGTTGGATAGGCTAGCGGTAGTTGTAACGAAGATGTGTCAGAAATACCTAGGATTACCTCAAGAAAACTTTTCTTGGTGTGATTTGAAAGAGGACAGTGTCTGTGATAATTTGATGAACTATATTATGGAGCAAGGTAATTTCGGCATCAAGACTCCAAATGAAAAAGTAGCAAAAGCTGTTAGTGGATATAGCAATCCACTGAGTATGTACCACAAATTGCAGGAAATTGGCAAAAAGAGATGGGGAATCTTGAAAAGAGTTCCTGTGTTAGAGCCGTTTGCATTTTTATATGCGGGAATCATCATGCTTCAATCGGCATATAAAGAAAAGAAAACATTAAAGGGTATTGTTCAAGATGTAAAGCTATCTCGAAAAAGAATTCGATTGTTTTCAGAATTAGTGTCGAGCTCAAAAAAACATAGTTATATACAAAAAGCTATAAAGTTATTCAAAAGAGAAGACTCATAAAAGTACCGAAACTTCTTTCTCACAGCCTCAATGTGGTTAGTTCTTGTCGATATGGAAACTCTTATACGAGACGTTTCCATATCGATAAGATAATACTTTTCGAAGTGTGTCTTATTCCTTTAATCTCACAGTAGCGTCTCCGGGTATTTCTAGAATTCTTGTACAAAATTTTAGCATTGATTTTCTATGAGTCACAATAAAACAGGTCTTACCATAACTCTTTGATATATTGTCAAGAATACGACGTTCTGTATCTTCATCTAATGCACTTGTTGCCTCATCTAGAATTAAAATAGGCTTATTTCGAAGTAGCGCTCGTGCAATAGCAATACGCTGTGCTTGTCCTTCGGAGAGACCACCACCTTTTTCTGATAATATTGTTCCCAGTCCATTTTCAGTTTTTTTGATAAAGGTATCTGCGTCTGCAGTTCTTAGCGCTGACCACAGTTCTTCTTCGGTGGCATCGCTTTTCCCAACTCTTAAATTTGATTCAATGGTGCCTGAAAAAAGGGTATTGCCTTGTGGGACATAGGAAATAAAGCGTCTAGAGGCAGGTTGGGCTGTTTCAAAAGACTTTTTTTCATCAATAAATAACACTTGACCGTCATCTGGCGTTATTAAAGAAAGCAATAAGCGAACTATTGTTGTTTTTCCAGCTCCAGAAGGACCTACGATTCCTACTATATCACCTACATTTATGCAGAAAGTAACATTTTCTAAAATGTTATGTTTATCGTATGCATATGTCACATTTTCCATTTTTACGGTAACATAAGTCGGTTGTGAGAGAATATCCTGATAATCCTCATCTTGAATATCTACTATATCAGTGATTCTTTTTGCTGAAACAAGCATGCTGTATAGCTGGGGAATAATTGATCCAAGTGAGGAAACTGAACCTTGTACTTGAGAGACTAACGATAAAAAAACTGTCATCGTTCCATATGAGATTTCACCAGTTGAGATGCGGTACGCACTCCAACAAAAAGCTATTACATATCCTGATCGGTAAATAAGTTTCATAATTGATGACATGAGGGCGCTAAGCTTTGAGCTTTTTATGATAAGATTCATTCTCTTTTTTCGTATTTCTTGTAAGTATTGATTGTTACTTGCTTCTTGCTGAAAAGTTTTTACCACCTCAATGTTAAACATTTTCTCCTGCATGAAAGAACGATATTCAGATTCACTTTCACGAATCTTTGTTTGATAGTAACGGTAGTTTTTACGATATATAAGAGTACTTATAGCTCCGATTGGTGCAATAAACAAGGCAAATAGCGCTAACCACTTATCAAAATAGAGTAATATGCAGAATGATATAAGCAGCCTTATGGCCAGTACTACCATGGAAGGAATAATGGATATTAAACCTGAAGAAATGTTGGAAATATCTGATGTTAATCGTGTTACAATGTCTCCGCTATGAAGTTCAGATAAGTTTTTCCAAATACTTCGTTGGATCCTGTCAAAAATATCGCATCTCATACCAAACGCAAAACGTTCATTAATATAAGAAGTAAAAATATGAGAACCGGCTGAAAAAACAATGGAAAATAGGGAAGCGCTCGCCATATAAGTAATATACTTCCAGCTAAGAGAACCAGAAGTGGTGGCATCGACAATGTATTTACCTGCAATAGTACTGATAAAACTAGTGCATAGTGCAATCATACTAATTGATAGTTGGATTAACAATAGTCGTCTATATGGAATGGCTTGTGAAAAGAGCCAGTAAAGACTCTTGTATGCTAAATCGCGTTTGCTATATAGTTCTTTTATTCTTGTCCAATACATATAATGGGACTCCTTTTAATAATAGGGGTGAGCAGAAAGCAAAGGTCTTTTGAAGGTATTCTATCTATCTGTAAGAATGATTGCAACCTCAAAAAGGTAAAAAAGCGGAAGCAGTCGATAGAAATGACGAAAAGAAGTGGGTTTAATTCAACAAAGTTACAGCTGCAACCGGAGAACTACCCAAATTGAAGATTAATAACATAAAAAAGAACCAAAGAAGAAAAGAAAAACTAACAAAAAAAGAACAAAAGAAGAAAAATAGTTAGCCATTAGTGTAATTGCCTCCGTATAAATAGATAGAAAAGAAAATTAATAAAGGAGGTGATGCAAGGTTCTGTCAAGCATGTTATAATAAAATCATCGAAAGAAATTACAACAATAATGCAATGGCTAAGAGGATATTGCTTTTTAGTGTACGCTGGTGTATAATTAGCAAAGATTTTCACGAGCTGTTCATAAAACTGTTAGCATTTATGTTCTTGATTTTTTTCCTACTTTAGAGGTATAAATAAGCTTAGGAAGTCTCATGGTTATTGACTGAGGGAGAAAACACATGATAACAGTTGTTGAACCACAAAAGCATATAGTAGCGCTTTGGGGTAAGACAAAAATTACTGACAAGAATAAGTTCCGATTGATGCGATATACTATGCGAATCGATTATCAAGGACATGTTTTATTACAGAATACAGTAACAGGTCAGCTTGTATTACTAAGCCGGGAGGAAATAAGTTATATAGATAATTTGCCGGACATGTTTACTTCGGTAGCGGAACAACTTGTAGATGGACATTATCTTGTACCAGTAGACTTTGATGAACATCAGCAAGTTGTGAATATGAGACATATTTTAAGAAGACTCGATCAGTCTAATACTAAGTATGTTCACCAGTATAGAATTTTTCCGACAACAGCGTGTAATGCCAGGTGCTATTATTGTTTTGAGCAAGGTATGCAAGTCGCAACAATGACTGAGGATACAGCTCGCAAAGTAGTTGAATTTATTGTAAAAAACACCGGACCGGATAAAAAAGTCAGAATTATGTGGTTTGGCGGAGAGCCGACAGTTGCATCTGATCGAATCAATCAAATATGTTCAGGGTTGACGGAGAATGGAATAGCTTTTCGTTCGGATATGACGACCAATGGATACTTATTTGATAAAGAAATGATTGAACGAGCCGCAAGTATCTGGCACTTAAAAGGTGTTCAAATTACAGTAGACGGGACAGAGACTAATTATAACAAAATAAAATCATATAGGAATGTTTCCGGTAATCCATATAAAAGGGTTCTGAATAATATTGAGATGCTTCTTGATAAGCACATTAGTGTTGGCATGCGAATGAATTTTGATATAGCAAATTATCAGGATTTTAAGAACCTTGTTGATGAAGCTGTCAAACGGTTTCATAAGAATCCGTATTTAAATGTAAGTGCATATCCAATTGTTGGGGAATATAAGCAAGATGGTAATATAGTTCCGCACGGATCTGAGGAATGGTTTGCAGAGAAGATGGTTGAGTTAAATGAGTACGCGCGAAGAGTAGGTGTTGCACGTCCCAAAAAGATTCTGCCGTCTATGCGATATATAGGATGCGAAGCGGACAATGATATGGCTATCGGTATTAACCCACATGGACGACTTATTAAATGTGGAGAGTGTTTTGAAGACAATCAAAGTATAGGAAATTTGCAAGAAGGGATTACTAATTATGAATTAGTAAGCAGTTGGAAAAGTTTGGCAGATTATCAAAAATGCGTTGAATGTGCTTTTTTTCCTGTATGTATTAGATTAGGTAATTGTAGTGCAGGAGATAGTTGTCACTTTCAAGATCGAAACCGACAATTTGAGCTCAGTATGCAAATGCAATACAAGAATTGGATAAATAGGGAGAAATAAAGGAGGGTTAATATTATGTTTACAGAGCCAAAAATTGAATTTGTAGAAATTGATTTGACTTCATCGATTGTTACAGGATCATGTAATGATGGTG
>ODAI011593177.1_pt1 | contig 14695 bp, 13 predicted proteins | sample 1539321 | NCBI WGS metagenome assembly ODAI01 (sample SAMN02144231, study PRJEB22623) | gut metagenome | biome: sheep rumen | host: Ovis aries | place: New Zealand
CTTCCGGTTGTGACGTACGAGAAGCACCCGTCCCCGGTCTCTGACCCAGTCGGCCTGTTCGCTTTTTGCGGATACATCGGAAAGCTTTCCCTGAAAAGTCGCTATGTCCGTCAGCGCATCCCCGGTAAAGAAGTCTCCTTCCTTACTCATATAGACCGGAACAACGTCATAACTGTCCCGGTCTATCGCATGCATTGCCTGCACGGCGGAAATCTTGAGCTTCGTCTCCCTGTCAACGGCCTTTTCCTCAAGCCCCTTGATGTTGTAGATGTCGGTGAGGGGCTGCAGCTGGTCAAGCTTCACCTCGCTGAACACGTCAAAGGCCTGTTTTCCCAAAGAGTTGCGGTCAACGAGGAGCAGGATGCGCCTGAAGCGCTTCGACTTCAGGAAGCGGTAGATGAGGGCCAGGAAGGTCCGCGTCTTTCCGGTTCCCGTCGCCATGGCAATGAGCAGCTGCTTTTTGCCGAGGGAAAGGGCCTTGTCCACCGCATGGATGGCTTCTATCTGGTACTCGCGGAGGGAAAGGCCGTCCTTGTTCCGCAAAAAATCGTCATCGTCAATCGCAGGCTGCTGCCCCTGCCGCCCATCCTGTTCCAGCTGTTCCGCGATGCCGAGCGGGCTCATCCAGCCCTGCAATGCCCGCGGTGCCTGCGTGGGATCCCTGAAGTCGATGAACCAGATGCCGGACTTCGTTTCAAGCTGCTTTAAGTAGGGGCGGCCGTTCGTAGCGAACGCGAAGGGAACCTTGTATTCCCCGTTGGCTCCCCAGTTTCCCGCAGTATACGCTTCGTCCTCCTTTTTGATGAGGCTCGCGTATTCCTTGCACTGGCCGTCAATCACGCCGGGGATGTCCTTGTGCTGCGCCTTTGCCTCGATGACGGCGACCAGTTTTTCTCCGATAAAGAGCGCGTAGTCGGCGTAGCCGTGGTTGTAGATTTTGGAATCGGTCTGCCATTCGGCAATGGCCATGTTGTGGCCTTTCTGAGGCCTTGTCCCGTGGAGCCGCTGGTTGAGCGTGGCCGTATCACATTCCCAGCCTACCGCGCGGAGCTGTTCGTCGATGAGCTCGCGGGTCTCCGCCTCCGTGAGGGGACGGGCGCGGTTCGCCTTAAAGGAGCGGTTGCGGCGCAGTTCGATTTTTACTTTGGGAGCAGCTGCGGCGGCTTCCTTTGCAAGGGCAATCAGCCTGTCTTCCGATGCCTCCTCTGATTTTTCCTGCGCCGTAAAGTCCTTTGGCCGCTTTATCTTTATGATGACTTTTTTCTTTGCGATGGGCGCAAGTTCGCCGGGAAGATGATATTCCTTTGGAATCTGGTTCTCCTTCGCGCCGTAGGTCTCGGCAAACCAGAAGCAGAGGCTGTAGGAAATGGGAAGCAGCTCTTCCACCAGGACGGACGAATCCAAATCCTCGTGCACCGCCTCATTCCCGATTTTGCGCAGGCGGGTAAACGACTTTGCGAGCAGCCCGTTTATGATGCGGTTGTCGTAGAGCGCATTGATGCGGTTCACCTGCGGGATGTCCGAGACGCCCCCGTCCGGCACAGGCAGGTTGTCGTACTCATACACCAGGGACGTTATCGTCTCGCCAATCTTGCGGATTTTGTAGAGCGCGCCGTTCGGGTCGGAGTGGCAATAGCTTTCGGCAAGGCGGCCAAGCTTTGCGAGCGCGGGAAATTCTTTTTCAAAACAATCGAAGGATGAAGGCATGGGGACATTGTAGCACAGATTCCCCGTTTATACTAGGATTTCCCGCGGCTTCCGCACCAGTCCCGCAATCCGTCCGCCAGCAGGAGGCTGCACCGGCAGGCAGCTATGCAGCGTGGCACGCAAAGCGACCGGGATACCCCGGCTGCTTCCCTACGTCCGCCCCTTTCCATACACGCTCAGTCCCACAAGCACGCAGCCCTGAATATAAGGAAGCCCCCCCTCGTTCAGATATGCCAGAAATTCCTCGCTTTCCGCGCCGGGCTGAATCACGATGCATTTGAAGTCCTTCGTACATTCCTTTATGAGCGCAAGCCCCTTTGCGGGATTGATGCACAGGTCGATGATGTCAACCTCACCGGGAATCTCAGTGAAGCTTTTCAGCTCCTTTCCCACAGAATGAACCGTGTAGCCCTGAGTCAAAAGCGCATGCTTTATCTTGTACGCATATTTCTCTTCGTTCAGCGTGTCGCCCGCAACGGCAAAGACCTGCTGCTGCATGATTTCTTTCAAGTCCATAAGCTCCTCCTATTCATCCTGCACGGTACGCAGGCGGTAGTACTCGCCGCGCTTTTCCATCAGCTCCTCGTGCGTGCCCTGCTCCGCGATGCCGTGGTCGGTGACGACGGCTATCTTGTCCGCGTTCTTTACCGTCGAAAGCCGGTGCGCGATGACCAGCGTCGTGCGTCCCTTCGCAAGCTCGTCAAAAGAGTGCTGTATCTTTATTTCGGTGGCGGTGTCAAGGGCGGAAGTCGCCTCGTCCAAAATCAGGATAGGCGGGTTCTTGAGGAAGCACCGCGCAATCGAGACACGCTGCTTCTGCCCGCCGCTCAGCTTGATGCCCCGCTCGCCAACGATGGAGTCATAGCCTTTCGGCATGCGCATGATGTCCTCGTGGATTTCCGCCCGCCGCGCCGCCATCTCGATTTCCCCGTCGCTGGCACCGGGCTTTCCGTAGGCGATGTTCTCGCGGATCGTGCCCGCAAAGAGGAACACGTCCTGCTGCACGATGCCGATCTGCGTCCGGAGCGAGGCCTTCTTTATCTTCCGGATGTCCATGCCGTCAAGGCGTATCGAGCCGCCGGTAATCTCGTAAAAGCGGGGGATAAGATTGCAGATGGTAGACTTTCCGCCGCCGCTCGCCCCCACGAGGGCAAACTTCTCCCCGGCGTGAATTTCAAGATTCACGCCCCTAAGCACCGGAAAGTCATCGGTATACGAGAAGTCAACGTCCTTAAAGCTGATGTTCCCCCGGGCGGAAAGGATTTCCGCCGCGTCGGTGTCGTCGGCAGGCTCCTCCTCGGTGCGCATGATTTCCAGGAAACGCTGGAAGCCCGCCATGCCGGTGGCAAACTGCTCCACGAAATTGGTGAGCTTGCGGACGGGGGCAGTGAAGGTCGCGACGAACAGGTTCGCCGCAATCAGGTCGGGGAGCGTCATCTTTCCCTGCATGATGAAATACCCGCCCACCGCAAGCACGATGAGCGAGAGCAGGTTGTTGCACAGCTCGATGTTCGCATGGAAGAAGGCCATGAAGCGGAATCGGACCTGCTTCGCCCGGCTGTAGGCCCTGTTGTGCCGGGCAAAGCGCCTGCGCTCAAAGTCCTCGTTGCAGAAGCCCTTCGTCACGCGGATGCCCGAGATGCTCGACTCAAGGGAGGCGTTTATCTCGGCGGTGGTCTCCTTGACCGTGACCGACGTGCGCGACAGGCTCCTGCGGGAGGCAATCACGATGGCTATCATGAGCGGCAGCGCGACGATGACGATGAGCGCGAGTTCCCAGCGGATTTCCAGGAGGAAAAAGAAGGAGCCGAGTATCGTGAGCACGGCGATGGAAAAGTCTTCCGGCCCGTGGTGTGCAAGCTCGGTAATCTCAAAGAGGTCGGTGGTCGCCCGCGCCATGATTTTTCCGGTGCGGTGCGTATCGTAAAAGCCGAACGGCAGCTTTTCCAGATGGTCCAAGACATCCCGCCGCATGTCCTGCTCGATGCGGTTGCCAAAGACGTGCCCCCAGTAGTTCACGAACCAGTTGCAGAACCAGCGGAGGACGAACCCCGCAAGCAGCACGCCGACCAGAAGCAGGAAGGTGCGCAGCTCGCGCCTGGGGATGAGCGTATAGAGGGCAAAGCGGGAGAACATGGGAAAGGCGACGTCTATCGCCGCGATGCAGAACGCGCAGGCCATGTCGGCGATGAAGAGCGGCAGGTGCGGCTTATAATAGGAAAAGAAGATTTTTAGGGGATGACGCGCATAGTCCATACGGCGAGTGTAGCAGAAAAAACGGAGGCGAACAAGAAGCCCAGCCGCAGCCCTTGTACAAGCGGGGCTCATTCCTCTATAATCAAGATATGTACAGAGCCTCAGAAAAACGATATGACTCGATGCCCTACCGGAGATGCGGCAAGAGCGGACTCCTGCTCCCCGCCGTCTCGCTCGGCCTGTGGCACAACTTCGGCGACAGCGGCGTCTACGCGACCATGCGGGACATCGTGCACACGGCCTTTGACGCAGGCATCACGCACTTTGACCTTGCGAACAACTACGGCCCCGAGGCGGGCAGCGCGGAACGGAACTTTGGCCGCCTCCTGAAGGAAGAGCTGGCAAGCTACCGGGACGAGCTAGTCATCAGCACGAAGGCCGGCTACGACATGTGGCCCGGCCCCTACGGCAACTGGGGCAGCCGGAAGTACCTGCTCGCAAGCCTTGACCAGAGCCTTATGCGGATGGGGCTGGACTACGTGGACATCTTCTACCACCACCGGATGGATCCGGACACCCCCCTCGAGGAGACGATGGGGGCGCTGGACCAGGCCGTCAGGTCGGGCAAGGCACTCTACGCGGGCATCTCCAACTACGACGGTCCTACGATGCAGAAGGCGGCCGCCATCCTGGAGGAGCTGCACTGCCCCTTCGTGATAAACCAGAACCGCTATTCGATATTCGACCGCACGATAGAGCACAACGGCCTGCTTGAGGCGGCGCGCGCGGCAGGAAAGGGGCTCATCACCTTCAGCCCCCTCGCTCAGGGTCTCCTGACCGACCGCTACCTGAACGGCGTTCCCGCCGACAGCCGGATCCGCACGGACGGCCGATTCCTCAAGGACGACGCGCTCACCGAAGGGCGGCTCGCCCAGATACGGCAGCTGAACGAGATTGCGAAGGAACGGGGACAGAGCCTCGCCGGGATGGCGCTCGCCTGGATCCTGCGCGACGATGCGGTGACCAGCGTCCTGGTCGGAGCCTCCAAGGCGAGCCAGCTCCTTGACAGCATCCGCTGCACCGAAAAGCTCAGCTTTACGAAGGATGAGCTTGATGCGATCGACCGTGCAAGCCTGTAGCAGACGGCCTTCCCGGCCGCAGGGGGACTGCCGTCCGTGAAGACCGTCATAAAGGAACTGCCCTACGAGCAGGTGCTCGCCCTCAGGGGCGAAAAAAGCCTGAAACCCATCAAACCGGGGCTTTTCTGGCGCACCCTCATGCGCGTGCTCAGCAGGGGTGAGCTGAAAAAAGCCGCTTTCACTGCGACCTACACCGGCATGGAAAAACTCGGCAGGAAGGCCCCCTGCCTTATCCTGATGAACCACTCGTGCTTCACGGACCTGCTGATTGCACAGACGGTCTTCGCCGGCCGCCCCATGAACATCGTCTGCACGAGCGACGGCTTTGTCGGCAAGCGCTGGCTCATGCGCCGCCTCGGCTGCATCCCCACGAACAAGTTCGTCACCGACTTTGTCCTCGTGCGGAACATGAAGTACGCCATCGAAAAGCTCCGCTGCTCGGTGCTGATGTACCCCGAGGCAAGCTATTCCTTTGACGGAACGGCAACGCCGCTGCCCGACACCCTCGGCAAGTGCCTCAAGCTGCTGGGGGTGCCGGTGGTGCTGGTGCGGACCTACGGGGCGTTCGCGCACGACCCGCTGTACAACAACCTCCAGAAGCGCAGGGTTCGCATAAGCGCCGACGTAAGGTACTTCCTGTCGCCGCAGGAAATTCGGGAAAAGTCCGTTTCAGAGCTGAACGGGTTGCTGAAAACGGCCTTCACGTTCGACAACTGGCAGTGGCAGCGGGAGAACAACGTGAGGATTACGGAACCCTTCCGTGCCGACTTCCTGAACCGGGTGCTCTACACCTGCTGCAGCTGCGGCCGTGAAGGAAGGATGCGCGGAAAAGGCACCCGCCTGACCTGCACTTCCTGCGGCGCTGTCTGGGAGCTGACCGAACTCGGAAGCCTGGAAAAAGTTGCGGCCCCGGAAAAGGGAGGGGAATCGGAAGCCCCGGAAAAGGCCGGAGCCGCTGTACCGCAGGCTGCACACATGCAGGCCGGGCAGAAAACTACCCCCGTCCCGTGCCCGCCGCAGACCTTCCGCAGCGTCCCCGAGTGGTTCGCCTGGCAGCGCGAACGGGTCCGGCAGGAAATCGCCAGCGGCAGCTACTCGCTTACCGTCCCGGTTGAAATCTACCTGATGGTGAACACCAAGGCAATCTACCACGTGGGAGAAGGAACGCTCTCGCATTCTGCGGCAGGCTTCGTCCTTGACGGCTGCGGCGGCAGGCTGCACTACGAGCAGGGACCCCGTGCGGGCTACAGCCTGTACTCCGACTATTACTGGTATGAAATCGGCGACATGATTTGCATCGGCACCATGAAGATACTCTACTACTGCATCCCCAAACAGCCGGGAGACATCGTTGCAAAAGCCCGCATCGCCACCGAGGAGCTGTACAAGCTGTGCAAGGAGCGCAGGCAGGATTAAGTCTGCCGCACAGACCGGCGGGAAACTGTGTTACGGCTGCTCGCCGAATAACGGAGGCACCCGCTTACGGCGCTCGCCGGGAACTGCGGCAATCGAAACGACTGCAGCGCGAGAAGCAGAAGCAGCTCTCAAAGACGCAGCGGCCGCCTTCCCTGATGTGCACGAAGGTCTTCCGGGCAAAGCGCCCGCAGTCAGCCGCATCGCGGCAGTACACGGCCAGCGTCTGCCCTTCCTTGCTCTCGCCCGTGTAATGGACCTCAAGGTCGCTCAGCTCGTGCGAGCGCAGGTAGTCGTCGGGAAAGACGCACAGCGCGAGCTTGATGTACTCGATGTTGTTCATGTGGCTCGACATGTCGATGTGGCAGGAACGGACGACCTGCTCAAAGGCGCGCTCCTCCTCGCGGAAGTCCGCGGGAAAGCGCTCGAACGGTTCGCCAAAGACGGCGGGCGGGAAGCCTTCCTTCGGATAGGGCAGGTCTGAAAGCCGCAGGGGCCGGTGGTTGGCAAGGCTCAGCACGCAGGCCTCCTGGTTCGCGCTTATAATCTGCGTGCCAGATGCATCAAAGAAGGCCGTGTTCACGTGGGTGCGCATGCCGGCGTTGTCCACGGGGAAGGTGCGGACGGTCACGACGTCGCGCCAGTCCGGCCGCCGCTCAAAATGCATCTTGGTCTTCGTAAAGACCCAGAAGGCGTTGTGTTCCTGCCGGTACACGACCCCGTCGCACTTCATCGCACCAAAACATTCCGTCAGGTTGTCCTGCGTCATCAGGACGGCCTGCGCGATGCCCAGCCGCACCGACGAATCTATGAATGCCGAAGAAATGTTCCGTTTCGTCTCAAAAATCAAACTTTCATCTACCATAGTACGCGCCAGTATATCCGCAGGCGGCATTTTATGCAATGGCGGCGACTGCGGACATCCGCCTCCTGCGGCGGGGCTGGAAAGGCCAGGACTGGACAAGTGGGGGCGGCCACGCTATAATTGCCGCCATGGCGCTGAATGATTTTTGCGTTCAGGTTCATTCACAATGTTCTGCATTCATACACGGTTCTTTTCCTCCGTCTTTTTGAATTCACTTTTCAGAATTGAAAAATACATCCTGCCCTCAAATGTTCCGTCTGGCATGAGGAAATAGTCTCTCAAATTTCCCTCATAAACAAAGCCGCATTTTTCTATTACCTTCCGTGACGGTGTGTTGGACGGCCGCACGCATATCTGAACCTTGTGGAGTCCGATGACATCAAAGCCGTATTGGATCACCGACTTGCAGGCTTCTGTTGCGTAGCCTTTTTTCTGAAACGACGCGCCTATGCAGTATTCGATTTCCGCAAATTCATTTTTTGCATCGACAAGAAAATAGGCAATCTGTCCTATACATTCACCGCTTTCTTTTTCGATGATTGCCCAGCGGTAGCAGTTTGCTTTTTTGTATCCGTCCATATATTTTTTAAGCAAATCAGCGGCTTCTTCTTTTGTCGCGTAAACAGGTTCTCCGTAATTCAGCTGCACTGCAGAATCTGACGCCCAGTTTTTTAGTACGGAGTCGCAGTCCCCGGCTTCGAATTTTCTGAGGGTAAGCCGCTCCGTGCTGATGGTCTCTGTAAATGTTTCTCCGAGCATTTATTTTTCCTCCGTCGCTATAAGCGTCGCCCTGCAGGGGGAGCCGTCCGCACCGCCAAGATTCAAGGGACAGGCGTGCAAAAAATATTTTCCCACAGGAACATCCTTCAGCCTGATTCCTTCAAGCAGAACAATTGCCGCTCCAAGCATTATAAGATGGACTTCCTTCGGGGCGTTTTCAGGTCCGACTGTCTGGGATTCGTTTCCAAAAAGCATGATTCCTTCCGCTGCAAAAACTTCTGCCGCTTCTTTTGTGACGACAGCCTTTCCTTTTACAAGAATGCGCCTGCCGGCCTCCACGCCGCATTCCCGTGCTGCAGTCAAAATCTTTTTTGCATCCGCTGCGGTCAGCTCGCCCTCATGCTCCGCAACATAGGCATACCCGATGAACTTGTCCAAGGCAACCTGGTCGATTGTCTTTCCGTCAGCATAAAAATGGGAGGGAGCGTCAACATGGGTTCCGTTGTGGGCGCACATTTTAAAGGCCGTCAGATTGCAGACGTCGCCTTTTTCTATGCTGAGCATTCTGAATCTTTCCGGGCTGGGGTCGCCTGGAAAAACGGCACAGCCAAAGACTTCCTGAGTAATGTCATAGATTTTCATTTTTTCGGCTCCTTCTTTACGCAAGCGTTTGGTCGATGTATTCGATGAAATTTTTCTTCTTCACCTGCTCTTTGTTTTTTTTATACCATTCGTAAGACTCTTTCAAGCCCTCATAAAGGCTTTTTGTTGCGGGAAGAATTTTCTTTTGGAGCGCCACATCAAGGGCGTATTCATAATCGTAAAAGGGAAAATAATTTCTTTGCTCGATGCCGCCGGGAACATTCTTGACGCGCAAGGGGGTGCCCGCAATTTCGTAACAGTCCTTTACCCAGTCAAGGACAGAAACGCTTTCTTCGTTCCCCACATTCAAAATGGGCGGAGCGGATTTTTTATGTATAATCTCCTCGATTATTTTGCAAAGGTCTTCAATGTAAAAAAATTGAAGCTTCATGGCTCCGTCTTTTGGCAGGCAAAAGGGACGACCCTTTTCCGCGCATTCAAAGACAAAGGCTTCCCGATAGACATTGTTCATGGGGCCGTAAAGGTAAGGCGGGCGCAGTATGTGAAGGTTTTTCTTTTTTAAAAGCAAATACTCTTCGGCCTGCAGCTTGTTCACGCCGTAATCCTTCCAGATAGTGTTTTTTCCGGTGGGGCCGCTTTCCTTAAAAGGCTGGGGATTTGTTTCTGGATAAACCGCGCTGGAACTGATGAAAAAATATTTTTCGCTTCCGCATGATTCGATGGAATCAAAGGCGCTTAAAAGATTTTCCGCGTCCGCCTTTGTGTAGGCGTTTGCGTCAACCACGATGTCAAAGGAAAGACCTTTCAGCGCGGTTTCCAGATTGTTCCTGTCCGCCTGAATCAGTTTTGTTCCCTTGGTCTGGGGCTTTGTGTTCCGGTTCAGGACGAACACTTCAAAATCTTTTTTTGCAAAATATCCGGCGATGAATTTGCTTACAAAAACACTTCCGCCGGTGACGAGCATTTTTTTCATTTTTGCCTTACCCCCCCTGCGCTCCAGTATACCATCATGCAGCCGCTTTTGCCAGCGAAAGGTTATTATCGCTCGCTGATGAAAAGACCGGCAATCGTGATGACGGCTCCAATGGCTCCGAGCATCGTGATTTTTTCACCAAGCGCAAAAAAGGCAAAGATAATCGTGATGACGGGAATCAGATAAATCGCGCAGGAAACTTGTACGGTGCCCACAATCTCGCAGGCCTTGTTCCACGTCGCAAAACAAATACCGCTTGCAAAAATGCCAAGGAAAAGCAGGTTCATCCAGTTGAAGGGATTTGAAAAGCGAGCGGCGTTCACGACACGGTCAGTCACAAAAAACAGGGAGCGGATAAAATCACTGTGACCGCCATGCAGGGAAAGTGCCCAGCCTGCCAAAGAAACAGGAAGCATAATCAGGACGGCAAAAAAGAAAATGCGGCGGGTAGAGGCCACCCGGTTATAATTCCTTCTGTTGATAATGGACACCAGCAGGGAATAAAAGCCCCAGCAGACACCGGCAAGGAGCGCCAGAAGATCGCCTTTGGGATTAAAGGCAAGGACGGCGTTTCCGTTAAAGCAGACAAGAGCAACGCCGGCGATGGAAATCATAAAACCAATCACAAAGCAAAGAGAAAGATGCTTTTCCTTCAAGAAAATCTGGCTGATGATGGCCGTAAAAAGCGGACAGATGCTTACGATTACGCTGACGTTTGAGGCGTTGGTAAAATGAATGGCGATGTTTTCCGAAAGCTGATACAGCACCACACCGGAAAGAGCCGCCAGAAAAAAAAGGATATTGTCCCGCGATTCGATTCGTTCAAATTTCGGATGCAGCAGCCAGAGTCCGGCATAGGCCGCAATGAATCGGTAAAAAAGGATTTCCAGCGAAGAAAAATCGTTCAGAAGATACTTTGTTGAGACAAAGGTGATTCCCCAGACAAAAATTGAAAATGCCGCAAGCGCAATGCCCAAAAGCTTCTGATTCTTCGTGTTCATAGGTGATTATCCTACCGAAAATACAGGTGCGCTGCAAGTGAGAAAGCTGTCCCCGATTACAGAAGGCAGACGGAAACCACTGGTAGCAAAAAGGCAACCGCAGGGTGATGTCAAAGGCCGGAAATTCATGCTAGTATAATCCCGGAGGCGAACATGATTTTTTCCGAAAAACTGGTAATCCTCAGGAAGAACAAGGGCATCACGCAGGAAGCGCTTGCCGAAAAGCTGAACGTATCCCGGCAGGCCGTCGCCAAATGGGAATCGGGACAGGCCTACCCTGACATTTCAAACCTGATTCAAATCAGCAACCTGATGAACGTGACCGTGGACTATCTTGTGCGAGACGGCGAGTGCATGGCAAAGCTGGATGCGGACAAAGACAGCAATCTGGAAGAAATCATCAGTTTCCGACTTGAGGCGAACGTGAACACTTATGCGGCCTTCATGAACGAGGTTGATTCCACACGCCTTGATTCCCACGACTTCCGCTATGAAAACGGAGCCTACACCTACCATGACAGCTATGTTGGAGGCGAGCAGTTTGCGGGTGAAGAGGCAGTCTGGAAAAAAGGCAAGTCGGTCTACGCCATGAACTACATGGGGCGCGTGCTTGGTAAAGAATTCAGCGGAAACTTTTTAAAGGATGCCCTGCGTCATGCTGACCGGAAGATGCCTTACCGCGGCCCCGAATACTATGAGGACGGCGAATACTGCTACAAGTGCAGCGTACACGGAGACTTCTCCTGGTTCCAAGGCTATGAAGAAATCCACTGGAGGGATGAAAAAGTCTACGAGTGCTATTTCCACGGCGGGACAACCCGCTAAGCTGCCAAATCGCCTGTCTCCCGACAGGCGTTCAGCGTGACAAGCGGCTCATTGCAGCAATATGCCGGGAACCGATTCAGCCATGCGTCGGCAGGCCGTTTCGCTGGGATGCAGATGGTCTCCAGAATCACATTCGGGAGCAAAAGCTTTTTCGTTTGCGGCATCCCGCACCGCCGCATCAAAATCCACGCAGCCGTCAAAATCATCCGACGAACGAAGCCATTCGTTAAAGGCCTGCCTCACTGATTCCCGCTCCTCGGTGTACGTCCGCCAGCCAAAAATGGGGAGCAGGGTCGCGCTCCACACTTTGATCCCCCGGCTTCTTGCTTCTTCCACATAGATTTTTTTCACGCCGTCAATCAAGTCTTCCATCGTGGGCATGTCGCTCCACGGCCTGAATTTGTTCACCTCTACGCCCACCGGATGGATGATGTCGTTGATTCCATGATGAATGATGACAGCATCTGCTCCTGAAACATTCGTTTCTATTGGAAACCGGATCGCACCCCTTAGCCCGTACGCCTGATAGGTGATGCAGTCATACTGACGGAGGATTCTTGTTCCGCACACCGCGCGTCTGATGACGGAGACAGTTCCCGCACCATTCTTAAAAGCACGTTCCCTCAGATAATCGGGCCATGAGCAGCAGGTGATGGAATCCCCATAGCAGATGATCGCATGATTCTTTTCTTCCGTAAAGATATCAACCGTATTCAAAAAATAAAAAACATTCGTCTGCATGGAAAGGTCGTCAGGAAAATCTTTTTCCTCCGAAAAATCCCCGTATGCGAAAAAACCTTTTTCAAACGGACTCAGAATAACCGTTCCCGCGTTCATCTGGGTAAAGCCCGCAAAGTACATGCTCACTTCAATCACGTCGCCAGCAGAAAGCTCCTCGCATATTTCATCGCTCTGCATTTCCGTCCCGGCAGGGATTGTAAATTCAGCGGACGCATTTTTTGTAAGCGGGACAGGCTTGTATCCGCCGCCGTCTTTTTTTGCGAAAAACGCCTTCGTTACCGTTACGGCTTCCGTTCCCGTCAGGTTTGAAAAGCGGAAGCGGATCTTTGAGCCGTTAAAGCATATCTTTATGGGGTAGCGCAGCGTTATGTCTTTTGCGTAAGTCGTTTCCGTCCGCTTGGTGATGGATGTCGCCGTTCCCCAGCAGGCAACCCATTTTGTATACTGATCGTGCTTCATTTCTTTCCAAACCCATTGAACCACGCCCGCTCGCCAAAAGCTTTTTTCTTTGGCGCGGCAGCCGTTCCTTCCGCGATACCAACCGGCAGAAGGCACACTAAATCCCAATCCTCAGGAACGCCCAGGATGTCCGCTATTTTCCGCCCGATATTATCCGCATCGGTTATGTGGCCTTCGTACCAGCAGCTTTGGTATCCCAGCGCCACAATGGCAAGGAGCATGTTTTCTATGGCAGCAGAATAATCCTGTATCACAAAGCAGCGGTCACGGTACGCCGGAATCCGCTTTGTCAGGACACAAATCAGCGCGGGTGCAGTTTCCGCAACGGGCGGAACAATCACCGATTTTACTGAGCGGAGAATATCAGGATCATCCACCGCAATCAAACTGCATGTCTGCTTGTTGCATCCCGACGGAGCCGCAAGCCCGGCCTCCATGATTTTTACCAAATCGCTTCTGGGGACTTTTTGTGCCGTGTACGTACCGCGGTAGCTCCGTCTGCTCAGCATGAGCTCAAGAATATCCATGTTCATGTATCCTTTTTTAATACAATATATCGGCATAGTCAAGCGCTGCATTCCTGATTGCACAACTATTTTTCACAGACATATTCCTTTACGATTCATGTATGGCTCTGAGCATAAATCCCGCATATCGTTTCGCAAGATTCGCATCAGCGCATTTTTCCTTCCACGGATTTTCACCTGCGTATTCCTGCAGGGCCGAATCCAGAAGATTGTGATATTCCTCCTGCAGATTTCTCAGCGCCCACTGTCCGCCCTCCAGCTTTGAAAGCACAAGCCCTTCTCTTTTGTAGGCGAGCACCCGCGCCAGATTCAAAACAAGGTAAGCCATGTTTCCAGCAATTTCATTTTCGGCATCCGCCACATCCTCCAAGATTGAATCAAGATAGGCATCCGCTGGCACATCCCCCAAAAACTCATCTACCGGCATGCCATACAGGCAACGGCCGCGTTTTTTTGCAATCATGCAATGCGCCGCCAAATCTTTGTCGCTGCCGTTCATCTTCAAAACATAATCCTCTGGATTCTTCTTATACCAGTCCAGATGCATCGCAGAAAAATGCAAATCAAACGGCGTGGGATAGACGAAGGGATTACAGGCGGCCTTCGTTACCACGCTCATTTCAATTCCTGCATGCGTATTTTCCCGCTCTTTTACAAACGCCTCATGCAGTTCCACCACCGCATCCATGCACCTGCGTTTGCAAGCCCCATCAAGATTCTGGCTCACGCCGACAAGCACATCCAAATCGCTCGTCTGAGGATTAAAGCATCCCATCGCCGCAGAACCGTGCAGGTACACGCCAAGCAATCTGTCCCCGATAATCTGGCGAAAAGCCGTAACTAAGCGCGAAAGATAGGGCTCGGCAAAACGAGCAAGCACCTCCACATTTTTCTTAAATGCACAATATTCCCGCAAGGCAAAATACTCGCGGCGGTAGAGTCCGTAGTCAGCGATATTTGTCTCATGAAAATCCTCGTAGCAGCTAAAAATCTCAAGCGCCTCAGGCAGGGGCTTCCAGACAAAGGTGCAGCCCGCGCTCGCCTCGCGCTGTGTCAGCCGCAAACTGCCAGTATCACGGACAAGCTGACATTCAAAATAATGGCAGACATGCCTCCAGTCAAAAAAGAGCTCGTCGATATCAAGGAAGTTTTCTCCGGCCTGAACCTCCATTCCGGTTTCTTCAAGCAGCTCGCGCTCACAGCATTGCTCCAGAGTCTCGCCAGCTTCAAGGCCGCCGCCCGGAATCAGGTATTTGTCATCGTTTGCCTCGTAGCATAAAAGCACATTCCCGTCCTTTACAAGAATGCCCCGCCCAGCATGCCGCAGATGGTCTACTCTGCCAAGATAATCATCGTTTTTCAGCTGCAGTTTTTTCATAGCGCACGTATTGATTAAAACCGAATCCGCAAAAAGCGGATTGCATTGATTACTGCCCGGATTGCTTCATCGCACAGGACCGCAATAAAAACGCCGAGCACCCCAAGCTTGAGAACGAACACACAGAGAGCCGCCATTCCCACCACAC
>ODAI012548539.1_pt1 | contig 14695 bp, 12 predicted proteins | sample 1539321 | NCBI WGS metagenome assembly ODAI01 (sample SAMN02144231, study PRJEB22623) | gut metagenome | biome: sheep rumen | host: Ovis aries | place: New Zealand
AAGCGAATTAAATAATTGGACTTAAGCTCGCTTGAGTACAATTATTTATGAGCCCCATCATATCGTGAACGTCCAAATATTTTTGACGTTCACGATAATGGATATGGGTCGTCTTATTTTTATAAAACTATATATTCCTATCTATCGCTGATATGTTGCCTGCAAAAAAACGCCCGCCCGAAACAGCGGGCAGGCGCATTTTTATCAATAGTTTTCCGCATTTATCTCAAAATATGCTTTGGGGTGTGCGCATACGGGGCATACATCGGGCGCATTCGTGCCGACAACTATATGTCCGCAGTTGCGGCATTCCCATACCTTTACTTCGCTCTTGGCGAATACTTCCTGTGCTTCTACATTACGCAGCAGTGCGCGGTAGCGTTCTTCGTGGTGTTTTTCTATAGCGCCTACCATACGGAATTTTGCGGCAAGCTCGGGGAAACCCTCTTCCTCGGCTGTCTTTGCAAAACCCTCGTACATATCCGTCCATTCGTAGTTTTCGCCGTCGGCAGCGGCAGCAAGGTTCTGTGCGGTATCGCCGATGCCGTTAAGCTCCTTGAACCACATCTTGGCGTGCTCTTTTTCGTTGTCGGCGGTTTTTAAAAACAGCGCGGCTATCTGCTCAAAGCCCTCTTTTTTTGCCTTTGATGCAAAATAGGTATACTTGTTTCTTGCCTCGGACTCGCCCGAAAATGCCGCTCTTAAGTTCTGCTCGGTTTTCGTGCCTGCATACTTGTTTGCTTTTTCCATAATTTATTCCTCCTTTAAAAAATTATTATAAATTATTTTTCGTTGTTTACAGCCGTGTTATACTATAAAATTCACGAAATCGTTGATTTCGCGTCGTTAAACGGGGTCGAGCCTAAAAAGCAGGCTTTTTATTCTCTCACCCGTTTACATTTTACCATAAATAAGCAAGTTTTACAACGAAATTGTTGCATAAAACCTTTTTTTGTGCTTTATGTAAAATTTTTCGGCTTTTTGTCAGAATTTTTAACGGCTTGTTTATAGTATAACAACATATTTTGCGGCATCCGAAAAAACATTCAGACGATTTTATAGGTTACTTATAAAAATTAGTACTTGACAAAACAAAGTAGTTGTTGTAACATAATACTATAAAATATATAGGAGGTATCGGATGAACGCACAATTTAAAAAAGGCATACTTGAACTTGTTGTTCTGATTTCCGTGACAAGCCGCGATATGTACGGCTATGAGCTGGTTTCCGAGGTCTCGAAAGTGATAGACGTTAACGAGGGTACTATATATCCTCTGCTTAAAAGGCTGACAAACGAGCATTATTTTGAAACATATTTAAAAGAGTCCACCGAGGGACCGCCCCGCAAATACTATCATCTGACAGCGGCAGGCAAGGTCTACACGGAAAATCTGAAAAACGAGTGGGAAGAGTTTTATTCAAGTGTTGAAAAATTTATAAAGGAGAGTGAACTGAAATGACGAGGACGGAATTTGTCAAATATCTCGATAAACGCCTGGCTGTGCTCAACGAAAACGAGCGTGAGGACATCAAGCAGGAGCTTATGCAGCATATTGATATAAAAATACAAGACGGTATGACCGAGGAAGAAGCTATAGAGAGTTTCGGCGATATACACGCACTTGTGGACGAAATGCTCGGTGCTTACAATATCGACCCGAATTACGGCGAAAAGCCAAAGTCGGAGTTCAAGCAAAAGGCGAAGGAAGTGCTTAATTCGGATTTTGCGAAGAATGTCAGCGAAAAAGCAAATGACGGGCTTAACAAGGTGCATACTTTTGTGCAGAGCAGCACGCCTGCCGAAGTATTGCTTGCAGTGATAAAGGTAGTTGCGGCGTTCCTGCTTGCTTTTATCGTGTTCGGCATAGGCTATTTTGTGACGGATGCCGCCGCAAGGATAGTTCATGCGATCTTGCCGTCGAGGCTTTGGTTTGATGATATAGTTGCAAACGGTCTGCGCATATTGTACGTGCTGTTCTTTGCGGTCGTGGCAATTACGGTCATCGGCAGTATGCTCGGTAAACAGGCGGAGAACATAACCGCTGCCGCAAAAGCCGCAAACCCCGACAGCAGCGAAAGTACAAGCGCAAAATTTCTCGATATAGCGGTGTTTGTTATCAGGGTGGTGGTGTTCTTTGCGATACTGCCCGTGATGCTCTCGCTGGTGGGTATGTTCGCAGTACAGGGCATATTGCTTGTGACGCTGTTTTCGGGCTATCCCACGCTCGGACTCAATATTCTCTGCTTCGGCATTATTTTATGCACGCTTGCATTTGTTATGCTCGTGCTGAAACTTGTATTTTTGAAAAAGGAGGTCGGCAAAGTTGAAAACTAACGGATTTATGCGTATTTTGGCAATTTTTATTACAGGTCTTGTGCTCTGCGGTGTCGGCGGCGGTGTCTGCATAGCCGAATGGATGCAGCTCAAAGTTGTTCAGGGCGCCGATAACGAGGTGCATTTTGAGCATATTTATCAGCTGCCCGAGGGAGAACCGCTGTATTTTGAACAAAACAGTGATATACTGAAGGTCGATGAAAATGTGAAAGAGGGCGAACTTGTATTCGGTGCGACCTATTCCGAAAACTATGATTTTGAGTTTAAGCCCGTTGAACGCTGCAAACTTGCGGAATTCGACAAATACGGCAAGCATAAGGAGTGGACGGTGAAAGGCCTTGAAATGCCCGATTGGACACGCAAAGCGGAAGCACCCGATGATCTTGACTATTTAAAGCAGGCTGTTTCACGCCTTAAAAACAAAGAGGTATATGTGCATGTCGATTCCGTGCCTGCTTTTGAGGTGAAGATCAACCCCAAAGACCGTGAAAGAGTAGTCTGCGTATGGGATCACGAAAACCTTGAACTTGCGGACATAGACAGCGTTATCGAGGACAGAAACGAATACGAGTACGACAGAAAAAATGACCGCAATGACGATGATGAATATTATGACGATGACGATTGGGAAGACTATCTTGATGATATGGAAGACCGTGAGGAAGAATGGGAGGACGAGATGGAAGATCGTTATGAGGATATTGAGGATATTGACGATTTTGACTGATCGCTGACCGAATGAGGACAAAAAATCAAAAAAATTTTTACAATGCAAAACAAAGCCTTGACACACCGCTTAAAAAGTTATACAATAGTAGGGTGATATTATGGACAAATAATGCACATTATGAAATATAACAGGAGGTGTCAGGGCTTGGGTATTCTTAAATTATTGCTCATAGTCGGTTTTGCCTCTTTATGTTTTTTTATTATCGGCTTTATATTGGGTCAGATATGGCGCAAAAAGACCGCAGAGGGCACTATAGGTTCTGCGGAGCGTGAAGCCGAAAACATCAAATTGGAAGCGAAAAAGGCCGCAGAAGAAATAAAGCGTGCTGCTGATGCCGAAAAGAAGGAAATACTCTTATCGGCACAGGAAGAAGGGCTTAAAACCAAAAACGAAATAGAAAAAGAATGTAAAGAGCGCAAGAATGAAGTACAAAGACAGGAAAAGCGTCTTGAAAAGAAGGAGGAATCCCTTGACAAGCGTTCGGAGGGTCTGGATAAGCGTGACAATCAGCTGCAGCGCAAGAGTGAGGAACTCGATAAGCGTGCCGCAGAGGTAGAGGCGCTTGAAAAACAACAGATTGCGGAAGTTGAAAGGATAGCGGGTCTTACAAGTGAGCAGGCAAAGGAATATCTGTTTGCTTCGGTCGAAAGCGAATTGCAGCACGAGACCGCAGTTCTTATCAAGGAAATGGAAGCAAAGGCAAAGTCGGAGGCGGACAAGAAAGCAAAGGAGATAATAGCAAATGCTATCCAGCGCTGTGCCGCAGACCATGTTGCCGAAACAACAGTCAGCGTTGTGTCACTGCCCAATGACGAAATGAAGGGCAGGATAATCGGACGCGAGGGACGTAATATCCGTACTCTCGAATCACTCACAGGTATCGAACTTATTATTGACGATACGCCCGAGGCAGTTATTTTGTCGGGCTTTGATGCTATGAAACGTGAGATAGCAAGAATAGCTTTGGAAAAACTTATCATCGACGGCAGGGTCCACCCCGCACGTATCGAGGAAATGGTAGAAAAAGCGCGTAAAGAGGTTGAAGCATCCATCAAAGAAGAGGGCGAGGCCGCTACCTTTGAAACGGGTGTACATAATCTTCATCCCGAACTTGTCAGACTGCTCGGCAAGCTCAAATTCAGAACAAGCTACGGACAGAATGTTCTTAAACATTCTATCGAGGTATCCCACCTTTGCGGCATAATGGCTGCCGAACTCGGTGTCGATATCACACTTGCAAAGCGCGCAGGCTTGCTGCACGATATAGGCAAGGCAATAGATCACGATATGGAAGGCTCGCATATCGAGCTTGGCGCAAACCTTTGCCGCAAGTATCGTGAAAGCGCAACAATAATTAATGCAGTCGAGGCTCATCATGGCGATGTTGAGCCGCAGAGTGTGGTCGCAGTACTTGTGCAGGCGGCGGATGCGATCTCCGCAGCAAGACCCGGCGCAAGGCGCGAAACACTGGAGTCTTATATCAAGCGTTTGCAGTCGCTTGAAGAAATAGCCGACTCCTTTAAAGGCGTTGAAAAATCTTTCGCAATTCAGGCGGGCCGTGAGTTGCGAGTTATGATAGTACCCGAGGAAGTATCGGACGACCAGCTTACCATCATGGCGCACGATATTGCCAAAAAGATAGAAAACGAGCTTGAGTATCCGGGTCAGATAAAAGTAAATCTTATCCGCGAGACCCGGGCTATTGATTACGCAAAATAATAACAGAAAAAGCAAAACACCTTATTTTTGCAGCCTGCTGTGAAAATAAGGTGCTTTTAATTACACGGGTGATGTTCCGAAAGGAACTCACTCATTTACGCGGGTGATGTTCCGAAAGGAACTCCGTGTGTTTCTGACATCAAAAACGAGATGAAAAGTGTGTGTGGTCGGTGAGGTGTAAAATGATAAAAATAATGTTCGTCTGTCACGGCAATATTTGCCGTTCCACTATGGCGGAGTTTGTTATGGCGGATATGGTGAAAAAAGCAGGGCTTGATGTTATGGTGGATTCATCCGCAACGAGCCGCGAGGAGATAGGCAACGGTGTGCATTACGGCACACTGCGCAAGCTTAAAGAGGTGGGAGTGCCTGTGTATGCGCATTATGCAAAGCAGCTGACAAAGCGTGATTACCGTGATTTTGACTATATTATCGGTATGGACAGTATGAATATGCGCAATATAGAGCGTATTATCGGCAAAGATACGGAGAACAAGGTGTTTATGCTTCTGGATTTTACCGAAAGAAAGGGGCAGAGCATTGCCGACCCGTGGTATACGGGAAACTTTGATGTGACATATGATGATATAAAAGAGGGCTGCGAGGGATTGGTGGAGTATATTAAAGAACTCGGTTGAAAACGGGACTGATACATGGCTTGGAAATGCTGTGTATCAGTCCTTTTGCTTATATGCTGCGGTATTCGTATTCAGAATATCTGCCTGAACGTGTTATAAAGATTTATCTTACCGTAGCCCCAGAGGTTGTTCGGGAAACCCTCGGCATCGGTCTCAAAATTGGGAGCGGGCTGTTCCGTGCCCGATATAAGATAAGTCTTGATTATCTCGGTTTTTATTGAGGGATTGTTGCCCAGCACTATGCCCCATTGCAGCAGCAGTGCCGCCGCACCTGCGGTTATTGCCGCCGCTGCGCTTGTGCCGCTGCCGCCAAGAATATCGACTGCGGGTGCGGTGAATTCGGGTTTGAGAACACCGCGTGCGTTGGGACCTCTGCCCGTGTTTTCGTAAATGCCGCCCGTTGAGGTGTTGTAGCCGCCAACGCTTATCGCTATCGGCGAAGTTGAGGGCACAACGGCTGTCGAAGCGGTGCTCGGGTTTACAAAAGTCACGCTGCCGTTCAGAAATTGGCTCATTGGCAGCCAGGCATCAACACCGCAAAGTCCCGTGCGGCTGAAACTCATATTAAGCCGCCATATGCCGCTGACGGGGTTTTGCACCGTCACTATGGTGAGTTGTTTTTCGTCTATGGGCAGGCGGTATTGTATGCTTACGCTGCCGCTGCCAAGCGGCATAATAAAGCGGCTTTCGCTTAAATTTACGGGCTGGACGGGCTGTATGGTCTCGCCGAGAGGACTTGTTATGCCAAGACTCATCCGACAGAAAAAATCGTTCCACAGCCACAGCGTAAAACCGCTGCTGCCATTTACGTTAAGTTCCGCCGTGCGTGAAAGCTCGGGTATGCTTGAATAGTAGTGGTGCTGCGACAGACCTTCGTTGCCCGCTGCGGTTACTATACACACGCCCGTTCGCAGCGCAAGCTCGTTTATATACTGCTCCAGCAGCGACACACCGTTGTGTGCGCCCTGCGTGGTGCCTATGCCTATTATTATCGAAACGGGTCTTCCAAGCTCCTGCGCCTTGTTTACGATATAGTCAAGCCCCGTCATTACATCGCCCGATTCAAAGGCAAGAGTGTCGTTGAACAGGTTTTCCTGCATAAGATAGGGCTTTGCCTGCTTTAGTTTAACTATCACAAGTTCCGATTGAGGTGAGGCGCTCAATGCAATCTTTGCAAGCCGTGTGCCGTGTCCGTTCCTGTCGGCAAACGAAAGCTGCGTGCCGCTTTCAAGGGCTTCGTTTATGCTCTCCCTGTCAAACTCCGTGCCGTATATATAGCCCGACGGCGGTACGCCCTCGCGGTTTTCCTGATCCCACACGGCGGCTATCCTTGTGCTTCCGTTTGAAAACAGAAATTCACTGTCCGTATAGTTTATTCCCGTGTCGATAATGCCAAGCAGCACGCCCGTGCCGTCAACATCAAGCGTACTTTGTTCAAGCACACGCTCTATGCCCGTATCGGTCAGCCAGCTTTGACAAAGTCCCATCACAAAAGGCTCGAAACCGCGTGATGAAACGCTGTTTTGCATAAGCGTGCTGCGCGGTACGTAAATAAAGGAATACTTGCCGATATAGTGGATATATATGTCCTCGGACTCGATAATGCTGCCGTTCAGGTCGCCTGTCAGCCCGACAACATCGGCAAAATCATCGGAATATATTTTTTCCTCGTTTGTCATATCCTCGCCTCTCTTTCCAGCAGTTCCAGCGTTTTTTCAAGACAAAGGCTGCCATAGCCCCATTTCGTGTCGGGGTATTTTACATTCGGCAGTCGTGATGCGCCTTTTTGCAGATATGCTTTCAGCCTTTCGCCGTATAAAAACGGGTCGTTTCCCTTTACAATGCCCCATTCCATAAGTGCGGCGCAGGCGGAACTCACAAAAGGCGCGGCAAAGCTTGTGCCCGAAAAGGCGGCAAAACCGTTGTTCGGTGCGGCGGTGTATATATTTACACCCGGGGCGGCTATGTCGGGCTTGATAAGACCGTCTGCGGCAAAACCTCTTCCGCTGAAAACTGCGGCGCTGTCCTCGGCTGCATTGTAGGCGGCGGCGCTTATAACGCGGCGTGCATATGCAGGCAGGGTGGCGGTGGTATCGTCCTCGGGTGCTGTAAAAGCATTGGCGGAGAGCCACATATCGGCTCTTCCGTCCGTTGCAAGGTTCTGCGGATACATTTCCGCATGCCATATGCCTTTTTCCGCATTTTCAAACAGCAGAAAGGTCTCGTCGTTTATTGAATACGGCGTGGGTGCGCCCTTATACGAAAATATGCTGCCGTGAAAGTAAAATCTGCCCGATGTACGGCTCAAAGTGTAGGTCTCGTTGTTTGGCGCGGCAAGCATAAAAACAAAATCATCCGAAAAATTCTTCCATATGCCAAGCGAAAAATCGGGCACGGTAACACCTATCTCGGCAATAATGGGCGCACCGTTTGAAACACCTCTGAAATGGCGTGCCTTATCGCCGAGATTGCCTGCCGCCGCAACGATTGCGGTAAGCTCGTTTTGGGCAAGACTGTCAATATATTCTTCCAACAGGCTCTCGCCCGTGTGCGAACCGTCATTCGTGCCATAGGATATGTTCAGAACAAGCGGTCTGCCAAAAGCAAGCTGCCTTGTAAGCGCAAGGGCGCGCATTATATCCGAAGCTTTTGCAAAGCTGTCACCCGTTTCGTTTATGCCCGCACATATGAGTTTTGCCTTCGGCGCAAGCTGTGCCGCTATGCCTGCAACTGCTGTTCCGTGCGTTGTTGAGGCGTTTTCGCTCTCTCCGTAGTATTCAATATCCACATCCGAAAAAACAGGGTGCGAAACGTCTACCGCACCGTCTATTATGCCTATAACAACGCCCTCGCCCGTGAGTTCGGAATTGCCTTTGCAGTAGTAGGAATAGCCCGAAGCCGCATTTTCCTGCTGATATGAGAGCAGCTTGTCACCCTCTGCGTATATGATATGCGGGTCGGCTATAAGCCGCTTTGAGTTTTCGGGCAGTATATCCGCAAGCGCAAAACCGTTTCCGAGGTCCTCTGCGGAGACGAAAAGTCCGCGTGGTATGTCCTCAAAATCTCCGCGGTACTTCAATATAAGCGTGATAAGCCCGACATTAGTATCAAAATTTCTTAAACCAAGCATAAAAATACCGTTTTTATAAAATCTATGCCAAAAAAGGACGGTCAAGAACCGAAAACCAAAAACTGCGGCAAAATTTACTCCCGTTCTTTACATTTTTGAGAATGTGTGGTAAAATAATTTATAGTAAGCGAATTAAATAATCGGACTTAAGCTTGCTTAAGGCGGATTATTTATGAGCCCCATCCTATAGTGAACGTCCAAATATTTTTGGCGTTCACTATATATATGGGCAAAATTGCGGAAAGGATGAGACCGATGATAACACCAAACGATATTGAAAACTTACAGTTCAAAAAAACACCGTTAGGCTATTCCACGGAAGAAGTTGACGAATTTCTCGACAAACTTGTGGTAGACTATGAAAAGGTATTCAAGGATAATGTCAAGCTCAATGCGCGTGCAAATATGCTTGAAGAGCAGATAAAGCGCTATGACAATATGGAAGAGACCATAAAGACTTCCATTATGCTTGCCGAAAAGACCGTTAAGGAAACAAAGGCAAATGCGGAGGAACAGGCGGATAATATACTTGACCGTGCGGAGATAGAGGCGGAAAAGCTTATTGCAAAGACCGTTGACCGCAAGACCGAGATAGAGCAGGAGATATATGCGCTTAAAAAGAGCTACAGGCTTATGAAGGCAAAAATGCGTATGCTGCTTGAATCCGAGATAAAACTGCTTGACGAGGACGATATAGACGATCTTGAGAACATCCCCGATGTTGAAGCGGAAAAACCGCAGAGAAACAACGAGCGTAAAAACGATCGGAAGAACGACCGCAGAAACACAAATGAAGATACGAAAAAGGAAAGTACGGGCGGTACCCGTGTGGAGATAGTGCAGGAGCCCGCAAGGGAGGAAAAAACTCCTCTTACCGTACCGCAGAAAAAAATGGACAAAAAGAAAGCGGAGCAGGCGGAAAAACTGAAAGTGCTTGCCGATCTTTTTGAGGAATAAGAGAGGGGCATTATTATGAAAAAATTTACCGCGCTTGTACTGACCGCAGTCCTTGCGTTCAATGCTTTTACACCTTTTGATGCCGAAGTACCGCAAAATGCGGCTGTCAGTGCCTATGCACAGGCGGCTGTGGCGGAATACGGCGGCTGGCATGAAAGTGCGTACATTATATGGAATAACGATGATAAGCCTACCGAAGCAAAGGTCTATTATAAAAAAAGCACGGACAGCACTTATACACAGATAGACAGCGAACTTATACGTCCCACTGCGGACGGCGGTCGTGCAGATATAGTCGGCATTGCCAAAGGCAGTTACGATATTAAGGTGGAAACTGCGGACGGCGCCGTGCTGGAGCAGAAAAATGTGGAAGTATCCGCCTATGACCGCTCGGGTTATGCACATTTTAATTATAATTCGGGTGTGGGTGCATATAATGATGACGGAACACCAAAATCTGATGCGGATATCATCTATGTGACAAATGCTACCAAAAACACCGTTGAGTATAACGGTAAAAAAGGTATAGCAAACATACTTGCGAATGGCTCAAAACTTAAAAATCCGCTTATCGTGCGCGTTATCGGCAAGGTCGATACACAGACAAGGGATAAGGACGGTACAAAGACGACCGATTCCGTAAACGGCGTTGTGGCAATAAACGGTCTTCAGGATGTTGCATGGGACGATGACAGCTATTTCAATATGCTGGATGTTGAAGCGGGTTCAAATATTACCGTGGAGGGTATCGGCACCGATGCCTCTGTTGAAAAATGGGGCTTCACCTTTAAAAGAAGCAGCAGTATAGAGGTCAGAAATCTGCATTTTGCGCTCTATCCCGAGGATGCGTGCAGCTTTATAGGCGACGTGGAAAAGGGAGAGTGCAGGAATATCTGGCTGCATAATTGTACCTTTGACAAGGGCGAAAACAAATATGACCTTACAAATGAAAAGGATAAGGGTGACGGCGACGGCTCTACCGATATTGTATGGTCACAGTATGTCACGGTAAGCGGCAACCGCTTCAATGACTGCCATAAAACCTCGCTCAACGGCAACGGCGACAGCGTAAAACAGTATAATATAACCTGGCACCATAACTATTTCAACAACTGCGGCGCACGTCTGCCGCTTATACGTCAGGCAAATATGCACAGCTACAACAACTATTTCCGCAACTGCGGCAACTGTATAGACTCGCGTGCAAGCGCCTGGGTACTGTCGGAGGCGAATTACTTTGAAAAATGCTCAAATGCGCATATCGTGCGCGGTTCCGAAACTTTCGGCAACCCCATTATCAAAAGCTATAATGATGTGCTTGTGGATTCGGGTGTGAACAACAACGCAAAAACATTGCAGACCGCAACAGACAGGGCGGCAGTGTATACCGTCAGCGGAAACCTCAATCCTTACCCCAATTTTGACACCAATTCCGAGGTATTCTACTACAAGGACGGCAAAAGCAATGTTGAACTTTTGCAGACAGCGGAGGAAGCAAAGGCATACTGTACGGAAAACGCAGGCGTTTTCAAGGGCGGCAGCGATATTCCCGTTGTTTACGAGCAGGATGAAAAGCCCGTTGAAGAAGTTATCGAGACCGTGCCCGTTAAGCTTGGCACACCCGAGCAGGGCGTTATATCAGCTTCCGAAACTTCTGTGGCAGACGGCGAAAACTCCGTGACATACCGCAGTGATACGGATGATTATAAAATAACCGACCATTCAACTACCTCAACTACAACATGGACAGTGCCTTTTGCGGAACAAAGCTCGGGCAAACTTGTTGTACAAGGCAGGCTGGCTCCGCTTGTTGCGGCATCAAAATGGGCTATGCTCCAGATACGCGGCGGTGAGAGTGCCGTGGCTGCGCTTGCTGTAGATGCCGACAAGACACTTTGCCTTAAAGCAGGCGAAAACTATTACAAAACGGGTATCGGCATAAATGCGGGTACAAACTACAGTTACACCTTTGTTATCGACTTCGGCGCAAAGACTGCCGCACTTACCCTTAACGGCATTACGGTCTCTGCACCGATCGAAGTGTCAAAAGTTGACAATGTATACTTTATGACAGCTGTTAAATCTGCCGACAGGGATATGATAGTCTCTCTGCCCAATGTGGGTATGGCGGCGGAAAACAGCGAAAGCACAACGCAGGCTTCCGATAAAACGACTGTGGAAGCTACGACAGAAACAACAACAGAAGCTACGACAGAAACAACAACGGAAGCAACGACAGAAGCAACAACACAGCAGGAAACGGGCACTACAGCCGAGGGCGATCTCTATCTTTTGGGTGATGTCGATCTCAACGGCAAGATAGAGGCTAATGATTCTGTATTTGCTCTTCAATATACACTCAACAAAAACGCTCTTGACTTCGGCGGTCCCGTGCGCGAACTTTACGCACTTATGAATGCGGATGTCAACAAGGACAAAAAGGTAGATGCCGATGATGCGGCAAGGATACTGCAAAAGGCGCTTGTATCCACCTTTTCATTTGAATAACACTGTTTTGGTAAATAATTTTCGGGGCTGTTTTTCAGACAGCCCCGTTTTAGGAGAAAAAAATGAGTATATGGGAAATATTCGTCATTGCGGTAAGTCTTGCTATGGATGCACTTGCGGTGGCTACCACGAACGGGCTTGTGCTTAAAAACGTAAATTTTAAACATGCCTGCATTTTCGGACTGTATTTTGGCGGTTTCCAATTTGCGATGCCTGTTATCGGGTATTTTTGCGGCAGTCTTTTCAGCAAATATATAACTATGGTGGATCATTGGATAGCTTTCGGTCTGCTTTCGCTCATAGGCGGAAAAATGCTGTGGGACAGTTTTCAAAGTGAGGACGGCGAGCCTGTTTTATACGAAGAAAGCAAGATACTTGCCCCTAAAAATATGACCATGCTTGCCGTTGCAACAAGCATAGATGCACTTGCGGTCGGCATAAGCTTTGCCCTGACGGAAGGCTGCAATATCTGGCTCTCTTCTGCGATCATCGGCGCGGTCGCTTTTATTCTCAGCTTTCTCGGCGTTATAGCAGGCAGAAAAATAGGTAGCAATTTCCAAACCTATGCCACAAGGATAGGCGGCAGCGTGCTTATTATAATAGGTTTGAGAATACTTATAACTGATCTGTTTTTTTAGAACGTAAGAGGAAAAAACTATGACAGAAAAAATAATAAAAGCAAAAAAAGCGGCGTGGGAAAACTCGCCGCTTATCCATTCAATAACAAATCCCATTTCCATAAACGACTGCGCAAATTTTGTTCTGAGTGTGGGCGGAAAGCCGATGATGGCGGAACATCCGCTTGAATGTGCGGATATAACAAAGACCGCTTCCGCACTTGCGCTGAATATTGCAAATATCACGGATGCACGTATGCAGTCTATAAAAATATCGGCAAAGACCGCCGAGGAATACAAGGTGCCGTCAATAATAGATGCGGTGGGTGTGACTTGCAGCAAATTAAGGCTCGATTATATAAACGGACTGCTTTCGGATACAAAAATAAGCGCAATTAAAGGCAATATAGCCGAGATAAAGGCACTTTTGGGCATATATACCGAAACTATCGGCATTGATGTCAAAGGCTGCAGCGATATAAACGAGGATATAAAGGCGGTAAATGAACTTGCGCACAGATATGGCTGCACGGTAATGGCAAGCGGAAAAACGGATATTATATCAAACGGCACCGAAACTGCCCTTGTGCAAAACGGCAGACGTGAAATGTCGCTTGTGACGGGTACGGGCTGCGTGCTGAACGTGCTTGCGGCAACTTATATGTCCCAGAGCGATGCGTTCACGGGCTGTATCGCCGCCGCTGTCATCTTCGGCATCTGCGGTGAACTTGCGGAGCATAAAAACGGTATGGCAAGCTATAAAAATGCAATGCTGGATAAGATATATACTTTGACCGATGATGAAATAAGGGATAATATCAAACTAAATTTCTTTTGAAATACAGATTTTATTTGACCTTTTTGTAAAATAGATATATAATTACAGTAAAGAATATTGACTAAAGTCGCTTTGCGGCACGCAGTCGGTGCAAGTAAACGCCCGAAGTTCAAGGACTTTTGTCGTTTACTGTGTATTAAACCAATAGTTTATCGTATATGGGGAGTATACGGGTAAAGGAGTATGAAATATGATAGCTGCATATTATCAGGGGATGTTTTATATCTCTATACTGCTTACAATGATATATCTTATTATATGGCACAAACATCTTGATATACATATCACGCTCACTTTTGTACTTGTGCCCATGGTCAATCTGAGTTTTGCACTTCTTTCGCAGGCACAGACGTTTGAGGGCGCAATGTTTGCAAACAAGCTGACATATGTGGGCTGTTTTCTGCTGCTAAATATAATGCTTGGCGTTTTCAGCCTGTGCGGCATAAACCTGCCGCGCTTTATCAAGGCGCTTTTCTTTGCTTTCAGCAGTGCGGTCTTTATTGCCGCATTCAGGGCAAAAAGCGGCGGTCTCTTCTACAAGGCAATAACATACAGGCGTGTTAACGGCATTATTATGCTCGAAAAGGAATATGGCATACTGCATCATGTTTTTTATGCAATGATCATAATTTACTTTTTGTGCAGCCTTTGGGCGCTTATTTACAGCTACAGGCATAAAAATCAGGTGTCAAAAAACATAATCTGTATGCTTTTTGTGCCCGAGGTGGTCTCGCTTATCTGCTTTTTCTGGGGTAAGCCCATACTTAACGGCGTTGAGCTTGTGCCTGCGGCATATAATATCTCGCTTTTGATGTTTTTGCTTATCGTTTACCGCATAAGCGTTTACAACATAGTGGATTCCGCTATTGAATCCATGGTACAGTCGGGTGATACGGGCTTTGCATCCTTTGATTTCAACCTCAATTATCTCGGCAGCAATGAGACTGCAAAGAAAATGCTGCCTATGCTTGCAAAGCTTCCCGTGGATAAGCCTGCAAACCACAACGAATTTATGATAGGCACCGTTATAAAATGGATAGACGATTTCCGCAGGGATGAGAGCAATTCCACGGTGCTTTACGAAAAAAACGGCACCGCTTATCTTATAAATATTACTTATCTTTATGACGGCAGGCGCAACCGCGGCTATCAGCTGGTTATAAAGGATGATACCAAAAATCAGGAAAATATCAAGCTTATCAATTCCTTCAACTCCGAGCT
>ODAI012585154.1_pt1 | contig 14695 bp, 26 predicted proteins | sample 1539321 | NCBI WGS metagenome assembly ODAI01 (sample SAMN02144231, study PRJEB22623) | gut metagenome | biome: sheep rumen | host: Ovis aries | place: New Zealand
ATAGTCAGATTTGTCATATAATGTTTGATTATTATATTCTTTTGTTTCTGCCAATGATAATACACTATTTCTTACATATAAGTTTGTATCTATTTCATCTGGCAAATACATATATCCATTACCAAAATTATTAAGAACACCTGGGAATACTTTTGAATTTTCTTCCAAATTCTTTTGTGATTGATATTCAAAGTTCCATATGTCAATAGCAGTCATTATATCATCCGTACGTACATTCCAATCATGTTCTTGTGAAATAAATACAGGGCAATTCATATTATATTGGTCATATTTAGATTCTAAATATAATTTTTCATTATAATAGAATGTACGTTTATCATCACGAAGTTTTGGATTCATAAGGGTAGAATGATATATAACAGATAAGTAATTATTATTACTTATTGGTTCATATTGTTTACTCTATGTTAATATACTTTCATAATCATCATAATTATAGATATAATTATTCGACACTTTATTAAGAGTATCTGTAAGAGACAAACATTCGAATGAAATAGATTTTACATTATCTTGTAAATGCTTATATTTTATTTGCAAACCATTAAGATCCATCTATTGATAATTTCTCTTTAATACATTATTAATATTAATAATATTATTATCTTCATATAAAGAATTACCAAAGAATTCCATTACTAACTTTATCTAATCTTCTGAACCAGTTTTCTTTACACTTCCTGATAAGTAAGATAATTCTGATTCTGCCTCGGGTGGGCAAGCAATTAATGAAATAGGATTAATCATTAAATCTAATTTATTAGATATAAATGTATATGTTTCCTTATAATCATCTGTCTAATGTAAATATGTGTCAACAATATTATTCCTATCTGCATATGTACTGAAATTATATACTGTATTATCACTGCCCTTATAATGTACAGTAAGCTTTGATACTGCAAACTGTAGATAAAGATTAGATAGAACAGGATTACCAAATTCTAACATAACCTATACATGAATAGTGTCTAATACATCTTCTACAGTTAAATCATGTAAATGTATATTAATACTCTCAAATATACCATGATATATTTCAGCAGGATCTGCTAAACCTCTGCATATATCATTAGATAATATTATATAACCATTTAACATCTCATCTGTAGTAATATCCCTACCTAATACAGTATTCATTATTTTTGGATTAACTGTTAATTCGCATTTATTGCTGAATGCTGTACTTAACTCTGCTATATCATTTTGTGTAAGTGACGATAATGATTTATTTGTAGTATTCTTAAATACATTTACAGAGAATTTCACACAGTTATTATACTTTACAGAATCCGTGAAATTGTTTTCTGTTAAGATAATATCATTATCTGGTAATATTTTTATAGTAGCTCTTGTATATGCTTGAGATATTGATAAAGACTCCTGCCAGGTTAAATCATTTGGTACGTTGATAATATCTACATCTAATGTAGTATCGTTTATATCAGAGATGTATTTACCCCAAGAATCATAATCAAAATCCGTTATTTTGACATCCATAAATGTCTAGAATTGATTACATAAAACACCAGAATTTATAGTATTATAAGATTCTAATTCATTTACATCTGTATGAAGATTCAGCTCTACCTGAGGTATAACACGAGGATCTGTAAAACCTGGCTATATTATTTCATAATTTTCATAGAATGATGTATATAATCCATTATTAGTTGCTTGTTCATTCTCGTTTACTAAATGATATTTTACTGCAACATTTAATATACGAGGTGCTGCCATTGGCACTACTTGCTCTTCCATTATACGGTCAAATAATACACATTGAACATCTGTGCTTGACGTATTATAGAATAAACTGCTATAATCAAATTGATCAGCATTACGAGTTTCATCATCATTAAAGGTACACATAAAATCTGCAATATTATGAGTAACTTTATGTATATTATTACTTGATATTATATCAGGAATATTATCAGTAACGGATATATAGAATGTTTTATGAGCATTATTACGAGCAATAGTGGTTGTTTCTGGCTCTATTGATGCCCAACTGATACTTTTCCTTAAACGTGTAGATATATCAATAATATTTTCTGGCGTATCTGCCCATTCCCAATACTTCTTACTAACATTTAATTCTGTATTGTTAAAGAAAATACTGTCTATATATACATCTGAATTATTTGTGCTTATATCAAATACAATTATATCATCTTCTGTAGTTTCATTAACAGTTATACCAGAAATAGTAAATACAATATTATCATTTTCTACATTATTTTTTACAGTTTTTATATTATCTGAACCCACTGTTAATTCATATTCAGGTTGAACTAATTTATATTTTTCTCTGTATTCAAGTTTACATGTTAATGTAGTTGTATGGCTGAATATATTAAATCCTGTTAATTTATGAGCATACACTAATATACTGTAGGTAATCTCATCATTATATGGAAAATCTGTAATATTTTTATTTAATATATTTGTGTCTGATATAGGATCTAATTCTATTGTAAAGGTATCTTCTGTATTACTAAAAAGTTTTTCTTCTAACAATGTATTATCTACATAAATGATATATCCTATTTGATAGTTCTTATATGCCTCTTTATCATTGATAAATTTAGACTTATCAAATTTAAATATGTATGTATTAAATGCTGCAATATAATCGTCTTCATATAGATTTCCCATGTTTACCTTTACAATAACATCTTCTCCTGTTAATGCATATAAACAATCATTCTCTCCATAAATAATATTTTTATCATGTAAGATTTTTTCAGATTCAAGATTCGTTAAATATATATCATCTTTAATATATAAATTATCAAACTTTATTAAATTATCAGAAGAAATATTATAATGCATAAATCCATCAATGATAGATGAATTAAATTGCAAATAAGTACTAGTATTACTATTTTTATATGATATTAATTCTAATTGATTATATGTATTATTATCATCTACTTTTGGTGCTAATAATAAAGCATCATTTAAATTATCAGAAATAATATTACCAAATGAACGCATATAATAATTTTGTTCACTATCACTGTTAACATTATTTTTTAATATATTCACATTATCATATAACTGTATACGGTTGTTATTATTAAATACCGTTTGATATTTAAATGGATCTACTATATCTGCATTTTTTATAAGAGTATTGACATCACAATCCATTAGGTCTTCGGTTAATGTAACCATATAATGGATTTGATTATCTTTTGCAAACTATTTTTGATCAACATAGAAATATATTATATCTCCTGGCTAATAATTATGAGATAATGTAGTAGGAATAGATATTTTTTCATAATCATTGCTACTCCATCTTACAGAACTGTCAGGATATATTGAACCATGTGTTTTATAATGGTTTATTGTTACTTCATATTTTTCAAGGAAATCCTTTGCTATATGCCTATAATTTGTTGAGAAATTCTTTAGGGTTTCTTGATATTTTTCATCAAGAATATTATATAATGAAATATCAGATATTTCATATTTATGTGTAATAGGATTTAATTCCATTGTCTCTGCAATAGATGGGTCATACATATCAATACCAATTTGTGTATATCCAAAATCATCTACAAATGCTTCTGTCAATACTGACGGTGGTAAAGTATTTGCAGTTACATGTACATACTATGTTAAAAAGAAATCATTAATATTAATTTCATTTACTGGTATATATCCTTTAGAACTATCTATTATATTTCCTTCAAAATCATATGTATATGTAATATTTTCTCCAGTAATATTATCATGTTTAGTAAAATGAGAATCTACTCCCATTGCATATTTTGATGCATTATTTTTTGGAGGATTTTCATACTCACTTGGTAATTCTACATCTGAATGTGACAGTGTTTTTAAAAAAGCAGAACGTTCTAAAAATGAATATGTATCTTTTTTTTCAATATTTGTATCTTCTTCCCACCAAGGACCATCATCAAGAGGGTGTGTATATTTTATATAATTAAAAAAAGATTTAAGTGACTCATTATCAATATCTGATACTGCCCCATATATAGGTGCATTATATGATGAATATCCCCCAAATATTTTTACCACGTCTTGAGGCTCGTATGTCATATGATTTACATCAATGCGAACATCATATTTTGGATCATTTGTAAATTGTCCATTTTCATCTTTGTTATATTCATATAACTATACGTGTGTTTTATCTCCTTGGGTAATATTATATATTTGCTTAAATACATAGCGATCTGTAGATGGATCACCATGCGCTAAATTTTCAGGTTCATCTTCCCTTATTGTATTATTATGATATATTTTATTAGTATCCTCTTTATTATCCATTATATCATAAACTTTCTATTTACCAGAGGTTGTGGTAAATTCTTCTGTACGTCCGGAATAATATAATGAATTTGCTTCTTGTAAAAATGCATTTTCTGTAATAGACATATATGAAGTATCAGAACTTACTGCATTAGAATACTTATCCATATAAGAATTATATCTATGCTCAGCAAATTCTGTAAAATCTTCTTCTTTTTCCTATGCATTTATAATACGTTGTCCTATCTTTACAATAGTATTTACAGAAATATCGTTACTGTCAAAAAAATCATTTATAAAACCTATAAATATTCCTTTGCCAGAATTTCCTTTTTCACCTGGTAATCCATGTGTACCAATACCAGGTTTGCCATGATATTTTTGATATAATGAATTCATGTATAATTAAAAACTTATTGTTTATGTATTTATTATTGTTGATAAGTCCCCCGGTGGAAGGAGCTTCATAAATATTTCAGTATTATAAATTAATGATATTGTTATAATTTCTATATCATAATCTCTATATTTTGTTACAAAATTTAATTGCTTCTTGCCAATATCATCTAATCGTATAGTTTCTTCTGGTAATTGTATATTATCGTCTCTCCAATTAAATTCCTTTTTTAAAGTAGTAATATGTGTATAAATTCTATCAGCCGGCAATGCATTTTCATAATCAGCAACTGTTGCATTTAATGGATCATAAGTAGCTTTGAATACTATCTTTATCTTTATATCATCCTTTATATTTTTCCAGAAAATATTTGCATTTGTATCAGTAGCTATTAATGGTGCATTAAATTCAAGTTTCTAAATTTTACCATAATCAGTATCACCATCATAATACCATTTAAATGTTATACCCTAACAAATATTATAAAAAGATGTAATAGGGGTTTCATTAATAACAACAGGAGAATAACCATCAATATTTACATTATTACCAGACTCCTTTATTTTTACCTATGCATCTATAAGTAAGGGTCCTGTTGTTTGTATATGATATGAATTTAATGCAGTATCATAATAAATTTTAAACTGTTCACTTATATTATAACCATTAATAGCGGATAATGTAATGAATTCTATTTTATTTTCACTATTTGGATTATCAGATATTATACGTAATACATAATTGGTATCTTCTACATTATAACCTATGTTATTGATTATCAAATCCATGCCTTGATAATCATTATTAATATTTAAACGTCCGTTAGCTGTTTTATTAATATAGGTATCTGTTGTAGATGTATTCATTCTACCGCATAATGTTAAATAGGTTGTCCATACTTCAGATGCATTACCACCAGAAGGATTTATAATATCATCTATATTATCTAAACGATATATATTACCATTATTATCAAAGAAATAATCTCCTTTCTAATATTCTCTATCAAGTATAATATTAGAGTTATGTACTGGTAGCATTTTATTTCTTATCTTCTGAATAAACATTTCCATACTGTTGCCAGTATTATTGTAAATGTCAAAAGAAGTATAAAAAATGCTGTTACCATTTGCACCCTAATCACCAGTTTTACCATTTATACCATATGTAGCTATACCTGGTGCATATTCATCATTGTATATTTTCTTTGAGATCATAAATTTAATATCTGTTTATTTTTATTATAAGATAATAATAGTAATTACTATATTCAGGAATGGTGATATTTATGAACAAGTCATTATCTGAAATTTCATAATCGGTCGTAAAATTCATATATTCTTCATACTCAGAAAAATCTTCCGGCATATCATATATAAATGCAGTATCACTATCAAGTTTATTTATATCATATTTTCTATACATGTGTAATGTATAATTGTTATTGATATTAAAGAACTTCAATAATGTATTAGAAATATAATTATTCATTGCTGTTTGTGATTTAGACATATCTCCAATAGATAATGTCCAGTTATTATAGAAGTTCTCATTATTAATTATAGTATTATAGAAAATCTTTGTTAAGTTAATATTTATGTTATATGTATTTTGTGCTTCTGTATTTTCATTATAATTTGATATTCCAATACTTTCTTTAATATTATCCTTTACAAAATCATATTTCTATATAGCTATTTCATTATCATGTATAATTATACATTTAGAACCAAATAACGATTTATCTTCTATACCAGTAATATAGCCGCTTATGCCGTCAAACGATGTATCATTTGTATATAATCTATATATGTTATTATCCCAACATGAAGAGAACATCTCTTTCGATGGTAAAATAAAGTAATTATTTGTAACAAAATTACCAGTTTTTACAACTTTGTTACATGTATAATTCTTTATAGAATTTATATTACTGATATGTGTATTTGCTAATAAGCAATCCATACCTATTTTTGAAGAAATATCATCATTTGTACTGAATTCAAATATAGGTTTAAACGACGGGCTGAATATGCCATGATTATATTTTGTATATGATATATTCAATGAAAGCTTAATAGGTTGATATGTATCTGTAATAGAGATTTTTGAATATGCTCCATTATCAATAACATACATATCAATATCTTTATTTTCAAATGATTCTTTATATTTTAATAATTTTTCCTTATATGAATATTGATTATATTCATTCATTTGTTTTTGTAATACATATGTATTCTTTTGACGGAAATTTATGTCATAGTTATTAAAGAAACTGTATATATTATTTACAGGTTCTGGTGATACTAAATCAATACCTTCTTCTCTCTCATATTCAACATAATCATTACCATACACATCTACTCCATGATGTTCTGTTATTATTACTTTCCATTCATACTCATTATATATGTCATTAAGAGGAGAAACATTAAAATAATTTTTATATTTTTCATTTGCACCCATTAAGCCCATTATAGTCGGTAATGATGTTTCTAGTTCACTCTTAAGAAAAGTATGTTCAACTTTATCATTCTTCTCATAAGATTTGAATGTATCATTAACTTTTATATAACAATAATATGGATGTTCATTATAAACCATATTGAATTCTGTATCATATATATCTAAATCATTTTCAATTATATAAATTGCATCTGATACTATATTAGTATTGTTTTTCTTGAATATATAAGTATTATCCAATTTAGCACAATTACTAATATCATAATTGTATGGAGCATTATACCAGTTATAATTTACTGGATAAAAATTCTTATCGATTGCAATAATATTATCATTTGTAGAAATAGTATTGACATTGTATATGTGGTTTATTATTAATATAAACTACTCTTGCTTTGATATAAATATCTCATTCTTATTACTGCCATCGAAATTATTGAATATGAATATCTGATAATTATTATATTCATCAAGTTTTATATTACGAGTATATTCATTATTATTAAATGTTATAATGAATTTTATACCATAGAAAATGAATTCCAATGTTTGAATATACTTATTATAATAGCCTTTTGCCGTTTCTAATTTAAAATTCTATGTAAGAAATTTCTTTAATGGATATTTATAATTTCCATTTAATATAAAATCTCTTATAGACATTCTTTTATTATCTATTGCAATATAATCATTGATTTCTTGATTTATATACTATCCATTATTATCATTACCAGGAAAATATATATTTTCTGTAAAATGACCACAAACATCTGATAGGTAATTATAATTTTGATAATCTGTATTTAATATAGAGTTATGATCAAAATATATACCATTAGACTTCCAGTTGCAATTTACCAAAGGCACTATAGGAATAATTAAATCAGAGTTGTTTTTATCATTAATAAATTTATAATAATTATTTACATCTTGCTATTTTATACAAGTGGTATAATTATAATCATCAAAATATGATGTATCATATAAACTTATTACTGAATCTTCATCAGCCAATAAATAATTGTTTGGTAAATTTACTGTATATACATTATCATTGTATGTATATATAATATTATTACCAAATATAGTGAATGTTACATTATTACCAGAAGGGATATTTCTGATATTTCCTGATAATAATTTATATGTGGTATACAACCTAATATCCTTGCCTATATACAATTTCTCTCCTGCTTTTATTGATAAGCCTTCAACTTTTTTATATGACAATGTTTCTTCATTATTAATCCATGTATCTATATCAACAACATTATTAATACCCATTAATGAAAGGGATGCTGTTTTCGGCGCACAAATATTAATATAAGAATTTATTAAGCGTGCTTTAAAAGCAGATAATACAATATGAGCAGATACATCAAATGGAGAAATTATACAGAATTCCTATAATGTATTTGTTTCTAAATCATCTAAGAAACTTGGTATATTATCATTTTCATCAAATACATATACATCATCAGGATTGCTGTATTTAATAGAATTTTGAATAATATCATATTTTAATAATGGATAATATCCTTTTATTGTATTAACAATAGGAGATATTATATTTTTAAGATCTTTATATAAATCATAATTAACTTGATATACGAAATTATCCTTTAATTTATTAGTGTTTATAAATTTAATAATTGTATATCGTCTATCTCCTGTCAATTCTAATCCATTATTAGCAAATCCTACTAAATTATCTGGATATAAATCATTATTATATTTTAATACGTCTGTATTGTAAATATTATTGAAATTATAATATTTTATATAATCTGTAGTTTCATCTTCCGCTAATATATGCTGGAAGTATACATCATTATATGTAATATCATCCTCCCCATAAGTTATACAAAAACTTATAGAATCATTATTAAGATCACCAACAAAAATATTACTGCCAACAAATTTTCTAATACATGCCTATATACGTTGTAATTGAACATCAAGAGACGCTACTTTATTAGGGTCTGATAAATCCTATGTATAGAAACATATACGGAAAATTTGTGTAAATACACTTAAATCCTTTGTTACATCATCTGGTGTATTCGTACTTATATATGGATTAATATTATCTTTTGTATATCTTAATCTAATATCATTAGAAGCTATTATATCAAATACAAGTGTTTCTGTATTTGTATAATTATGCATAAATACAAATTTAAAATGCTCACCATACTATATAGGTTTTGTAAATTTCATTGATATAAAGTTATTAATATCTTTGAAATCCTTTGGTTCTGCTTTAATATTGCATATATTCTTTCCAGGAATATTATTAACATATTTCTTTATAAATGTATTAATATCCAACTTATTGTTTATATATGACACATCTGATATTGTACTCATAAAGAATATACGATCTGCATAATCTTCATTTTCTAAAATATCTAAGTTTATATCATTTATAGATAGCTCATTATTATTTGCATCGAAATAGGTAATAGTAGAATTATTATCAGTACTTGATGTAATGCTATTGAATTTCAAGAATTGATTTTCTGTTAAGTACAATCCAAAATAATTATGCATTGACATGTTTTCTGCATCTTCATCATTAAACATAAATTCAAGATTGATAATATTTGGATATAGTAAGTTATTTCTTTCAAAGCCGTTTAAAATATACATATTATATTTTTCCTGGCGCTGCTATTCATTTTCTAATATTTTTGAACCAAAATAACTTGTTTCTACCTTCTTTGTTATTATTCCTTTATTAATATCAATACCATACCAAGTATTTCTTCCTTGACGATAATTTTCATCTGTTACCTTCTTGAAATTCTATTCTAAGAATTGTAAATGACATGCACCTTGTATTTCTGCATTCACAATATCAGCATAAGTTTTTAAATACTGACCTATAGATGTTGAATTTCTTAAATCAAATATTTTTACTATTTGCGGATTTTTTAATGCTTCTTGTAATTTTGATAAATCATCTATTTTAACATTATTATATGTTTCAGCATTAATAATATTATCTGTTTTGAAAATACAGAAATAATCTGGTAATTTCTTTGAAATATAAAGTGGTGCCAATATCTTCATATTTTCAGTATATAAAGAGTCATAGTTATTTTCTGCACCATATTCATAAGTATTTTCTACTTGTATATTAATGTCATAATAATTCTTGTGTGGCAAATATGCGTCACTATGCACATTATATAATACACCTTTTGGAAGATCGGAAAAAATTGTTTTTACATCATGTGCATAATTACCATTAGCAGCAACAGATTGATGGCGATACTTTCGCTCATTTAAAATACTAGCACTACTAACTTTAAATGTATCCAAATATAATTTATAATCTTCTGTAACGACAAGCTTTATATTACCAGTAAGTTTAGGATTAGTTCTAAGCACCATAAAGCTTCCTATATCATCTCCAATAATATTAGCCTAATAATCATAAAGCTTGATAGATTCTGACGCAATATAAGTAATATTAACAGATACTGGATAATTAGTGATGCCACTATTATCCTCAGAATATACTCTTATGATAAAATTAAAAGTTAACTCCGTAAAATCTTCTGTTATATCAAATTTATCAAATGATAATGTATATATAGCATCTATGTTTTTATTATAAGTATATATGCTATAATTTATAGGGGTATTTAAATGTGTTTCATTAGGATGTTGAGAAATATAGCTTTCAGGAATATCTTCGTTTTGATATTTAAGGATTTCTCCGTTTGCTACTATATGATGTCCATTTATTCTAAATCCATTAGTTTCTAAAAACTATATAACTTCTGGAGTAAATGAATCATTATTACTTATAATTATATCTGTACTGTATATTTCATCAGTACTGATATTAAATAATTCATTTACATCTAAAATAACAGTTCTAGTTGTTTCTGAGAACTTTATCAGCGCTTTATAATTAACTTTATCTGCCATTACATTTATAAATTTAAACTTATATTATTTATAGACTAAAAATGCAGTACCTTATTTTTAGTACTGCATTTATTTTTATCTTGCTTGTAACTCTTCTTGTATTGCTCGAAGTGTCTATTCTAATGATGATAATCGATTATCAATATCATTAATTTTATCTTGCATACTTATTGATTCAATACCCGTGTCTGTTTCATTCTCATATGAAATATTCTTAGCTTCATGTTTATAATATAAACCATTTACTGAATTTGTATTTGCAATAGAATCGTCCATATGTGCTTGTACACCTATAGAATTCAATGTATTATTAATTGCAATCTCCATGGCATCATCATTTACTTCTGTAATCAAATCTGCAATTTCATTATTGGTTGATAATGTATCTGGGAATTCAATAATAACACTATTTGACCATACAGAACGTAAAGGATTCTCAGGATAACCTGCTTCTGATATAGAACGTACTTTTATTTCTACTTTTTCACCTTTTGTAATAGGTATATCTATTTGGTTGATATTAATTTCTGTACCATCTGCTACATTTTCTGTTGACCATTCATATAAGCCTGTTGCATTGTTATATACGCGAGTCTTTAATTTACCTTGCATAATTGACCAGTCAGTAAATGTGCCTGTAACTTGTGATGTGCCCGTAACATCAGTATAATTAAAGGTATTTAATTTAACACCTGTATTATCATTACAAATATATCTATATGCAATTTCAAATCCTATTATTTCTTCTGGAATGGTTTGTGCAGCATCTCTGTACTTATACTCAGGAATAGCAAAGAAACCACGTACATGATATTTAGGATTTACATTAACAGCCTGATTATCTTTTACAATATTCTTTAAATTAGAAACAAGTGTTGAATAGCTTGCTTGCAAATTCTGTAAATCTGTCATGTTTGTTGCAATTTGTTGCTGCATAGAATTATACTTATCCATTTCTGTGATACTCTATAATTCTGTCTTTTGAGAAGCAATAGTTGCTTTTAATGAATTAATCTGCGATTTTGCTGTTTCTATTTCAGCTGCTGTATTCTTTACTTCAGCTGTATCAATAGCTGCATTAATCTGTGTATTAATTTGTACTACACGTAAATCATTTCCTATAAGTACCGGTGCATTTGGAATAGTTCCATAATATGCTTTTATTGCGCGTTGTTTTGCGTCTGCAATCATATTTGCACCCCAGTCAACAATATTTGCATTATAAAAGTTCAAGAAATTCTGGCTTCCATCATTTTCATATATCAAATCATTTGAGGAGAATTTAATAGGAGTTGACCAAGAATTACTTAATAAATTAAAATCCTCATTTACACCCTTAATATAAATGATATTATATTCATTAGCACCAAATCTTACATTTATTGTTTTATCTCTAAATGGATCCTGATAATATCTGAATATTGTATATAAGCCAGGTATTGCAGTACCACTTATAACTTTTATACGTATTTTATTAGTATTCTAATCTATTTCTTGTATTGTATATAATGTATTTTCATATGCAAGCACATCACCAACAGATAATATATTATTCTTAAATTCACCTTCTCCATCTGAAGAGATTGTTGAATAATTAATAGTATCTACTTTATACCATGTATTACCATTTATAATTTCTGGATCTTTCACTACTTGAAATTCGCCAGCTGCTGTATTGCTGACCAATGGTAATTCAATAGTTTCAATATCTTCAGAATAACGTACATTGTTATATGTTAATAAAGCTTTTAATGAAATATAATCATATGCATTTACTGATAAATTAGTATTCCATAATTCTTGTGCTGCCGTTTCTCGAGCATCTAATATAATACGTGAAACTCTTACACGATCAGCGGAATCTTCTATCTTGCCTGTTAAATCAATTTGAACAGTTGCGCCCGGAAACATTAAATCTTCAAAGAACCAGTTAGTATCCAATTTAAATGTAGATGGATCTTCTAATCCTGTAATTTGGGCAGGTGTTTCTGGAATATTTGTTAACTTAATTTGTCTACGTGTTCCGTCTGTTAAGTTTATTGTACCTTTTCCAGAGCTGAGATTACTAATAGATTTTTCAATAGCAGAAAGCTTATTAATGATTGTATTATAACTTGGCAATTCATATACCTTTGTATCATTTCCATTAATATCATCATGTTCATACTATACAAATGTATCATTAGTTGTCATTGATTTCTGTATAGATGACAATAATGACAATATATTAGTCTATGCAGTAATGGTCTTACGCATATTCTCAGAAAAACTATTTACGTTCTTATTATTCATAATCTCTTAAAAATTATTCATTTTCATTGTTTTTTAATGTTTCAATTTCTGCTTTTAATGTTGAAATATCCATACACATACGTTGAATTTGTGCTATAAGCATAGGCACAAGTCCTGTATAGTTAATGCCATTATTATCTAGCAAATAGTTTATATTAGCAGCATCATCTGCAGCCTTTTCAAATATTTTTGATTTGTTTGAAATATAGAATTGATTATATACTTTCTAATGATATACAGCATTATCAATAGAATAATCATTATCCAATTTTACTTTAACTACAAGATTTGTGGAACTATTAAACAATAAATCCAATACACCTGGATATGGATTTAATACATCGTCTGTCAATGCAGATTCATCATTTGATGTAGTATCTTGCTCTATAATAAAATTCTTACTATTATATATTGTATCTGTATATAAGTAATCTGTATGTGTACCAGAACTATCTATTGTCATTATAGGATTACCATAATATAAATCCTCTGTATTATCTGATACATCGATAACATAAAATTCTAAGTTATTGCTTGTGTTCTGTGAATTTACTTTAATAGTATTTACATATAATGTACTGGTATTCAAAAATGCCGTATGAGTACCATTGAGATAAGAATGTAATGCTGTAGATATATCTTCTATCTTCTGTGTCTGCGAATCATAGAATGATATAATAGAATTATACTGTGATGTTATTTTCTATGTAGCATTTACATTCGTATTCATTATATCAATAGCTCTATTCAACTGATAGATAACATCAGAGAAATCCATAGAAGTTATTGATGACATTGTAGTATTATCTTGTATAATAGCATCTGTATTATCATATACTGATAACGTCTTTATATTAACACGGAATGAATAACTATTACCAAAACGTTCTGATGTAGATTTTACTTTTTTGAATGTAGGTATTTGGAAAGTATCTTCTTCAGTATTAGCAATACGTGGGCTGTCTAAGAAAATAATGCCGAATAAGTTAGTAGCCTAAGGCGTTTTAATATTATCATCTTGATTGTATATTGAATAATATAATAGTATTGCATTAAATTCAAATTCAGTATCAATATTGAATATATTATTAATATCTACATTTATATCATCATAACTACTTATATTAATATTTGGATCTGTATCTTTTGCTGCGCCTTCTAATTGGCTAAAATGTCTGCGGGCGATACGTTGCAAAGTATCTATATCTTTTACTATTTCTAAACCATCAGGTCCATTTTGTACACTATACTAAGTATTATAACTATTATTTGCATCAAATATAG
>ODAI010234794.1_pt1 | contig 14694 bp, 9 predicted proteins | sample 1539321 | NCBI WGS metagenome assembly ODAI01 (sample SAMN02144231, study PRJEB22623) | gut metagenome | biome: sheep rumen | host: Ovis aries | place: New Zealand
AACGCTACCCGAAATTTTAACATATTATGACACTACGGTCAAAAGATTTTTCGGGTAAATATATACGGATTTTCCCTTTGATCAGTTGCTTCCGAGAAGCTCGTCGTAAGGGATCTTAACCTCGATAAATCCCGAAGCATAAGGACCCATCTCATAGGGTGCATATACGAGATAAGCGGCATCCTCACAGAACTCTACATAAGAGCCCGTAATGGAAGCATACTCATAAGCCTGATCATATACAAGCTGTGCATCGTCCGAGAAATAGGGCATGCTGTCCTCCTTGTAGTTCTCTACCGTCTTCTCCGCGCAGAGCTTCTTAAAGTCCTCCTCGGTTCCATTATAGAGGTCCTCCAGGAAAAGCTGTTCGCCGGTCTTTATATCAAATATGACCTGGCTTCTTAACGGCATGCCGTGTGCACCGCCTCCGTACCAGTATCCGGAAGTATCAACAACGAGGAACTTATCAAGGATGGTGCTGACCTGTCCGATGTTAAACTCCTCAGTGATGCAGTAATACTCGGGATGCTCTTTGTGATACTCGCATTCATCCTCACCATGATCGTAATTTGCGCTATCGTACATAGCTATGGCATTGGTATAAGAGTCCTCGAGCTCTCTGTTGATCTCGTCGGCCGCAGGGCTGACATCGCTGTTAAGGATGAAATGCTCGAGGTAAACCTGCTGAACGACCGCACCGCAGTGAGGGCAGTAATAATTCTTGGAGAAGTATTCGACATTTCCCATACTGAGGACATTCGTTTTGCCGAACACACAATCAATCGCAGAATAAGTGGGGGCCGAACCATCATAAGTGACCCTTGCATACTCTAACTTTTCGTCAATGACAGTAAGGCAATAGATGTCTCCGTCCAGTATTTTAAAGCCATCCACCCCCGGTCTCATGCCGTATCCCGAACCGGGAACATCGGCCTGTCTGTACAAAGGCTCACATCTGTTATTTTTAAGATCCAGGCTGTATACGACTCTGACAGCATGTCCAAACTCCTCCGATTCATTAATGAAGTAATAGATCTTGCCGTCATCACTCGCCAGGAATGAATCATAAGTCTCTATAACTACGGGGAGTTTTTCATAGATCGAAGTAGCGATCTCGTATTTATAGGTACTGTTGCCGCTCATCTCGGTCGACTGATTGAACACAATGTAATCCTTGTCGGCATATAACAGGTTTACATAACTCTCAGGGAAGTTACGGAGTACAGTCTCCTCTCCCTCTTTATTTACGGTATAATACCTGCCTGCCTCGTCACGGGAAATGAGATATCCGGCGGTGTCCATCATATGGGTAAAGCAGCCGTTATATCCGTAGCTGTCAACTCTGTCGGGGGAATTGGTCTGTCCGTGTGAAAAGATCGTATCAAAAGCTTTCTCAAGTCCGGGCTCTGACTCCTTGAAGGTAAATCCGTCTGCGACTTCTACCTTTATCTCCCTGCAGGGCTTCACGCCTCCGCTGAGCGCATAATATAATGCTCCGTCATAGACTTCATACGCAGTGAGGTACTCATCGTCGCCATATCCCACCTTGGTCCAGAGAACATGGGCTTCGATATTCTCGGTATCAAGAGCTTCGAGATAAGTCGTCGATACACCCTCGGCTTCATCATAGTAAGAGTAGATAACGAACATCACCTTTCCTACAGCTCCGATGATCTGTGCATTATCAAGGTTATATCCTTTGTCCTTGAACTTAGGGAATATCTCGTCTCTCTTAAATTCATTTATCTTGTTTCCGGCGGAGTCCACGGTAAATGCATCACCCGTATACGAACTGTATATGAGCATGTACTCACCCGTTCCGACCTTCTTTTCATCCGCATTATCATCCTTGTTATCGGGCATCGTTACGGCATCGGGAATATCATCTTCCTTCTCCTTATCCTTTTCCGCATCCTGCTCCGTGCGCATCCTGGCAGGGCCGCTTCCCTTTCCTCCGCACGCGGAGAGTCCCGCGAGAGCTCCTGCCGCAAGCGTAAACGACATCATCAGCATCAGAATTCTCTTTTTCATAATCACAAATCCTCCCTGTCCGTACCGCTTTCCTCATGGAATTTCCTGATAAAAGGTTCCGGATCCCCGGTTGCCTCCAGCATGACCTCCGCCGACTCAAGGAAAAGTCTCTCCTGTCTGTAGCGGTTCATCCTGTCATGCCTGTCCATATATGCCTTGAAATGATCTACCTGCCATACTATCACATCGGAAAGAGATATCCCGCTTATGCGATACTCTCCGAGTATATTTCCCGTCTTCAGGAAGTGTCTGACTTCCTTTCGTACGCTCCTGTCCGAGCGAAGACCTTCTATGAACCTCTCCGTCCTGCCTTCGTCCCAGTCGGTGCCTGCTGCCAGCTGCCTTATCGCAGCATATATCTTCTCGTTCTCCGAGTTTTCATACTCAAGGTACTTTTCGCTCTGAGCGGCACAGAGTCTTATGATCTCCTCCGCACTCTCCACGACAGCATCTGCGTTTTCTTTTACTATATCAAATCCGGTTGCCATAGCGAGCGACAGTCCCGAGATCTTCATCATCTCCAGATCATTCTCGCTGTCTCCAAGTGTAAGCGTCTGCGCAAGGTCCATTCCGACTTTGTCCGCAAGATGCTTTAATCCCTCTCCCTTACCGCTCCCCAGCGGCATGATGTCCAGCCACTTGGGGCCGCCTTTTTGAACCAGTGCTCTTCCGTCGTATTTCTTATGGAAGAACTCATTCTTATCATCGGGTATCCCTTCCGGGAAGTTGATCGATATCTTGAGGATCGGTGTCTTTATCTCGCTGTAATCATTTATGATCTCAGTGACATACTTTACATCCTGTCTTAAGTGCTCGACGAATGGGATGTTATCCGTCACGGTGTAATTGACATCCGCACAGCTGACCATCATCTCTGAGCCGGCTATATCCTTCATATCCGCGATCAACTCATCGGCTATATCTCTCGGAAGATGATCCATCGATACCGTCTCATCCCGGTATGTGACATAGGTCCCGTTCTCTACGATGAAGCCCATCTTCGCTCCAAGCTTTCCGAACATATCACGTACATTTCTGTACTGTCTGCCCGTTGCTATCGCAAAGAAGATGCCGGAATCTATGATGTTCTCTATATATTTCAGTACATGAGGCTCGGGCTTTTCCGCTCCCTTGGTCTGAAAGAGCGTACCGTCCAGATCCGTAACCACGGCCTTTATGGGCTTCCCTGCCACCCTTAACGCGAAGTCCATCACTTGCTCTCCTGTGATGCAGACCTTGCAGGATCGTATATGACGTACTTTCCTTTACCGGAAGTCTTGGCTTCGTACAAGACTCTATCCGCCATCGCATACAGCGTCTTGAAATCGTGATTCTCTACCTTGGATGCGGGAACGGCTCCTATGGAAAGCGATGTAATGCCCGCACGGCCCTGTTTATCGAGCGCTCTCGCGAAGTCTCTCATTATATCGGAGAGGATCGAGCCTACTCTCTCATCGGTTTCCCATCCGCGGATGAATCCGCAGAACTCGTCTCCTCCGATCCTTCCGCATATCATGACGCTGTCCGGCATAGCCATCAGTATACCTGCGAGGGTATTGAGTACCGCGTCTCCGGTCTGATGTCCGTTCTCATCATTGACGCGCTTGAAATTATCCATGTCTATCATGACCATGGTTCCGCGATGACCACTCTTTAAATGCTCTTCAACCTTATTCTGGAACTGATTTCTGTTGTAGAGTCCTGTAAGAGGATCTCTGGTTGCTACTTCGCGGATCTTCTCCATAGCGACATAATGATCTGTCGAGTCTATAGCCCAGAGCATGAAGCCTCTCTCGAATCCGCCTTCAAAAAGTGAATCGCATGCGAAATCATATATACGATGGTCTATCTCATCCTTCTTGATCTTGCCGTCAAAGAGAGCCATGATCGTAGCATTGTCCCTGACGCTTGAGCCTATGGGAAGCGCTCCGAATATCTCTGCCATACGGCTGTTTCTGTACTGCACCTTATAGAAATTGTCGACAACGAGGATTCCTTCGCGTCCATGATCGAGAGCATTGATACTTGCGAGGGTGACGGAATCGAGGAAACCGTGTCTCATCAGGCACAGGTACATACATACGCCGCCTCCTGCCACACCGAGTGCGGGGATCTCATATCCTCCCGTCAGTCCTACTCTGGTCAGAAAGTACGGGGTCCATGCAAAGACAAGCGCGGTAAAGACATACATCAGTCTCGTCTTCTCCACATCATTGCCGCTGTAATATCCTATGACGCAGAATACCGCTGCGACGATCGACATCGATATGAGAAAGCCCATGGAAATATAAAACATCGGACCATAGACTATGACAGTCCTGCTCACGGCGCCGGTCAGATCCACGCCCAGTTCTCTGTAGAAATTGCCCGTTTCCAATGTATGCATGAGGCTGTGCAAAAATACAAGGGACACGACTGTAAGAAATACATATACAAAAAGAGGCGCTCTCTTATTACACAAGATGCTGACAAAATACATAAATGCTATGAAGAATGTATACTCACCGAAATACTGTACGATGCAGGCAAAATGTACGCCCTCGACCGTATCGGCCATGACCTCAAGTATGAATCCGGCCACATAGATCATACCGCCAAATGTAATGATAAGAACGGATGACTGTCCCTTGGAATTCCTCGCCATGGCAGTGAGGAACATGATGACAAGAACTATGATGAAGCATATGATATGCACTCCGAGATATACCTTATAAGGTGACACATTCCCGGATGCGAAGTATCTGAGCATAGTGAGAAGAATAAAGTGTGCAGGATAGAATACATAGAAGAAGAATCTCCCTCCGACATCCCTTCCCCTGATCCCGTTGTATGTCTTAAGAAGAGGAAGCGCCAGGATGAATCCAAGGAAATAGAGTTTATCCTGCCATACCCAGGAATCAATTCCGGGCATGAAATGATATATGCCGTTTAAATAAATGAATACGGCAAGGGATGCGATCGTGGCCACATCGGATATGATGAACCACATTGCCTTCCGGGCGAATGTCTGCCCATAGTAAAAGCTGAGTATAAAGAGGATCGGGGTGATGGGCCATCCTCCGAGTACGATCGACAGTGCAAAGATAACTGCAGCGAGAACGACCTTGGCGGGCTTTTTTATTTCCTTATGTTCGAGTACCGTGAGCATGATCAGTCCGAGCGTAAGGTCGAATATGACATTCTGCCTGTACCCGTACTGTTCTTTGAAGAAATACCAGAAAGGCAGGGCTGAAACAACGGAGAATCCTACCATTCTGTGAATATATCTCTTAAGATCGGATGTTTTTCTGAAACCTTCGGCGATAAAGAAGCACATGATCGGCAGTGTCAGTCTGCCAATGATGTGAAGCACCTGTCCGAGCGGTGTATGGAAGTCGACGAATCCCCATGCGAAATGATCTATTACCATGGCGATGATCGCGATAATCTTTAATCTGTCTCTGCTAAGTCCCTTTGATGCATCCATTACTAATACCGTATCTAAAATTAACACAAACTCCGAACATTATACCACAATACAGAGTTTTCTGTACTCTCTGGGCGAATATCCGGTTGAATTGCGAAATACCCTGTTAAATGCCGTAGTCGACTGAAATCCCGAAGCAAATGCGCAGTCCGTTATGGACAGGCTTGTATCGAGAAGGAGCGACTTTGCCTTCCTGATCCTTATTCCGGAGATAAACACCGGAAACGACATATGCATATATTGCTTAAAAAGTTTGGAGAAATAGTACGGGCTTAAACCCACATACTCCGCAACCTCGGTCTGCGTGATCTCATTAGTCACATTCTCGACTATATAATTGCAGGCGGCGTGTATATAGGACCATCCTGCATCGGATCCCGATTCGGCTTCAAGGAGTTCATCATTCTCCGCCATGACATATTGTCCGAGTTTAAGGAGCATCTCGCTTATAAGGAGCTTGCACTGAGTCTCCGCAAAACGAACTCCGCTGTTGTGGATCTCCCTTATCCTATCCAGTCTCTCGTGCAGGTACTCTGCCAGCTCCGGAGTCTCCTTGGCAGATATCTTGTGAAGTCTGTACATAAATCTCGACACGGACACCAGGTCGAGATTGCACTCTATTATCATCGACTGAAACTGTATGAAACTGACACTCTTCTTAGGGATTTTTATCGTGGCATGGATCTGTCCGGGCCACACCAGGAGGATGTCCCCCCTATTTATCTCATAGACGGTATCTGCCACCTTGTACTTACAACCATCCTTAAGAGCTACCGTAAATTCGGCCGCATTATGCCAGTGAAGAGGAAAAGTCTCCGGACCCTCTTCATTGTTCACTATTATCGATGACGGTGCGTTAAATTTCAGTGTTTCTTTTGAATCCTGTACCATGCTTATATGATAACAAAAAATGGGCAAAACTCAATAAATAAATCATATTAAACACCAAAAAACGGGAGTATTATCCGCATGCGGAGATAGCAGCATGGATCGGCGCGCTTTCCGTAAATGCATACGCTTTTCATCGTGCCATGCATGAAGTTGATCCCGTGATAACTATCGGCAATTTGACCGCTGTCTGGAAATAATTTACAATTAACTGCATGAGTACCAAGACTAAAGTTTCACAATACGAAAAAATGACGGGGACTCCGATTCCCCGTCTTATCATTTCTCTATCCATACCGACGATCATCACGATGATGGTATCGAATATCTACAATATGGTAGATACCTATTTCGTGAGCAGACTCGGCAATTCCGCATCCGGAGCGATAGGCATCGTCTTTGGATATATGTCGATAATCCAGGCCTGCGGATTTCTCTTCGGTCAGGGCGGAGGCAGTATCGTTTCGAGGATGCTCGGAGCCAAAGACACGGACAGCGCTTCGAAATATGCTTCAGTTTCCTTCTTTTCATCATTTATCATAGCGACCCTGATAGCAGCGCTCAGCTATACGCAGATCGACGATCTCATGTATTTCCTTGGAAGTACCGAGACCATCGCCCCGTATGCCAAAGAATACACTATCTATATCATGATCTCGGCACCTTTCATGGCATCGAGTTTCACACTCAACAATATCCTCAGATATGAGGGAAAAGCAGCGCTCGGCATGGCCGGCATGATGACCGGCGGCATCCTTAATATGGCACTCGATCCGGTGTTCATGTTCTACTGCGGTATGGGAGTATCCGGTGCGGGACTATCCACCTGCCTCTCTCAGATCATCAGCTTCTGCATCCTCATATCGATGTTTGTCGCCAAGAGGACCAGCAGCCGTATATCGTACAGGCTTTTTGCCGGGAACCTGAGTGCCGTCGGGCTTATCTGTGCTACGGGTCTTCCCAGCCTCCTTCGCCAGGGACTTAACAGCGTCGCTACGATCATCCTGAATAACCGTGCGGCAGTGTACGGAGACGCTGCAGTCGCTGCAATGAGTATAGTATCAAGGATAGGATTTATGATGCTGAGCGTAGCACTCGGCATAGGCCAGGGATTCCAGCCTGTGAGCGGATTTAATTACGGTGCAAAGAAGTACTCCAGAGTGCGCAAAGCATATAAGTTTACATGGATGACCGCGGAAGCGCTCATACTCGTGGTAATAAGCGGTATGCTCGCGGTGTCGGGACAGATGATCCGGATATTCAGAGATGATTATGTCGTAATAGCAATAGGCACAAGAGCCCTCAGACTCCTGTGCGTATCGATGGCTTTCCTGCCGGTCTCCATCATGACGGAGATGATGTATCAGAGCACGGGACACAAGCTCGGAGCATCCCTTTTATCGTGCATGAGAAGCGGACTCTTTTTCATTCCCGCTTTGCTTATACTCTCAGAACTGCGAGGACTCCCGGGCATCCAGGAGGCTCAGCCTCTGGCGCATGTCCTCTCCTTCTTCCCCTCGATCATCTTCGCCCTGCACTTCTTCAGTAAACTCCCGAAGGAGGATGGGACGGAGTAGGGGATAAATCAACGGATTTGTAAAGGTGATCCTAGCTCTTCCGATATACAGTTCATCATATTCTATTTCAGTCTGAAATCCCTTGTATTCCAATATTTTATCCATTGATTTCTCCATTTTTCAAATTGACTTTCGAGTCAGTATATGATATTTTATAGTTAGTTGTCGATATATTATGGTTAGTGTGAGGTCGTACATGTCATTTACCGATGAGAAAAGAAATGAGATAAAATTATATCTTCTTCGTAAGATTGACGAGGATGACATTCTTATGCAATCAAAAGTTGCAGATGCATTTGGAATATCGCTCACAAGTGTTAAGAGATATATTAATGCAGAACTTGAAGATGCGCATATTATTGCGAATGATAAATGCAAATGCGGGTACAAACTCGTTTCAAAGACAATACGAACAAAATACTCTATCAGCGACATCTGTGAGCACGAAGATATGATCGTCTATACCGATATACTTCCCAAGCTCACAGTAAACGAAAACGCAAAAAAAATATGGCAATATTCACTTACTGAAATATTCAACAACTCAATAGAACATTCGGACGGCAAATCAGTTACCGTATACGGCGAAATTAATTCTTTATACACAAGAATCAGCATCGTTGATGACGGTATAGGCATATACAAAAATGTTACCGAATCGATGAAAAAATATGGTTTACCTGATCCACGCTTGGAGGATGCGGTAACGGAACTGTATAAAGGAAAGTTTTCCAGCAAACCCGAAAACCACAGTGGAGAGGGGATTTTCTTTTCAATGAGGTTACTAGAGAAAATGTCTATCGTATCTGATGGGATTGTATTACGATGTGGATTTGCCGAAGATCCGGAAATCATAAAATCGCATATACTGGCATATGCTATGAAGATCAGTAAGAAGGGTACAGTGGTTACAATGCAGTTGGAAAACAATACATCTCATAATCCTTTAAAAATTTTTAATGAATACTCAAATCCCGATGATGGATTCTATAGAACGAAGATTCCTGTATTTGAGGCATGTCTCGATAGAAATCCCATCGCCAGGTCGCAGGCCAGGAGGATATGCTCCCGTCTTGAAAACTTTCATGAAGTAATCCTCGATTTTGAAAACGCAGAGATCATGGGGCAAGGATTTGCAGATGAAGTATTCCGAGTGTTCAAAAACAAACATCCCGAAACCACTCTTACGCCCATAAACATGAACGCGGAGGTACAGATGATGTACCTCCACGCCCTCAACACAAAAGTCACCGTGCCGCATTTCGATTATTAATTTTCGATATAGATCATCCCTTGAAGTCTATATGTCCGCCGATGGCTTTCTCACTTTCCGTCATGACGCTGTCAGCGCGCAGATTGTATTCGTAGTCACTTATCTTCTGCAGGAGTTCCTCGACAGATGATGCCTGGATGAGTACGTCGCCTGCTTCATCGTCTATGTAGATGCCTCCGTCATTCCAATCAGATTTCTCTGCTTTTTCGGCTTTGGCTTCTTCAGCACGTTTCTCTTCAGCTTTCTTTGCAGCTTCCTTCTTTGCTTCTTTATTCTCAGCAGCCTTTTTCTCGATGCGTGCCTTCTGCGCTTTGGAGGAATCCTTGAGTACTGCAAAGAATGTAGCGGTGCCGTTGTCGTTGACCTGCATTCCGAATCCTTTCACGTTCGGATTGTCTGCGGTCTTGGCACGAAGCTGTGATATTCCCGATGAAGCCTTCTCGATCAGGCCTTCATACTTCGCTCTGTATGCCTCATCCTCAGCCATACGCTCTATCTTCTCCTCGTCGACAAGGACTACCATCCTGTACGGATTGGCATAGCTTCCGACCTGAGATTTCGCAGTTTCTTTCATATCCTTGCTGACAAGGACGAAATCCATATTGCCGTACTTTTTCTTGAGCGACTCATAATACTTGGCAGCTTTCTCGGAGAGCTGCGGCTTTCCGACAGTCTTACCGTAATCTGCGGTATATGCGGAAGTTTTTGTCTCCTTAACATCCGTTGTCTGTTTCGTAGTAGCTGATGCTATCTCGCTGATGATACTCATTTGTTACTCCTTTCCGGATCTCCCTGATAGATCCCGTAGATCGATTGTTTCATTCTTTTTATATCTATACAGATAAGTTTACACTTGTACTTACTCCCGCGGTGTCAGTCATCGCCACACCTGCCACCTCTGCTGCCGAAGGACCTGCCGATATATGTCCTCCCGACATTCCTGTAATCCCGGATGATCCGCCGCCGGCACTTCCTATGTTTATTCCGGCAGTCGAAGCTTTCCTGTCTCTCTCAAACTTATCGAACATTGCCTTGAGATATTCTCGATCCGCTTCCGCTATATCCTTCTGCTCACTGTTGCGGTGCTTCTGACAGTAGACCTTGAATTCCTCCTTATTCATCTCGGGAGGCGGCGCCGTGAGGATCTCCAGCATCTCCATCTCCTCCATGGTCTCCTCCAGCATATCCTGCAGATCGGCCATTATTTCTTCAGCCTGGACGTTCATATCTTCGGCAATTTCCGAGGCCGCTTCCACTGTGATGTCCTGTTCCTCTAGAGTCTGTTCTATCTTTTGTCTAATGAGTTCCTCGTAATAAGCTTTTTCCTCGTCAGTGAACTTGTGGAATCTGTAATCTTCAGGGACAAATTCTTCCTGATCATCCCTCGCATCATCCTCTTCTATCTCCTCGGTATAGTCTGCGTCTCCTTCAGAATCCGTAACCTTTACCATCTCTTCTTTTCTGAGGTTGATCGCTTTTTTCTTAGCCACTCTCTCCATGCTTTCCGCATGCTCAATTGCTATCTCAAGTTCTTCATCGTCGTAATCGCCGGATCTCCTCAGTCTCTTAAGTCGCTGGATCTCACGTCTGGCACTACTTGCTGCCTGTCTTGCCGCGGTCGAAGTCTTGCTCCTCATGATCTTTGACGATATTCCTTTGAAATTATAATTCAGCTTCTTTAGATCGAGTGCGGTCTTTTCCTTCTTAGTCCTCAACTTTTGAAGGCTTTCCGCATATGACGAGCTGAAACCGATTATCCTATCCGCAACCGATTCGTTTTTCTTCGAAGATGAACCTGTATTTACAAGCCGCCGTCTTTCTCTGGCATCGCTTACTCCCGCACCGGAATCAAAAGCACCTACGTCGGATGTATTTGCGCCACGACCGGTTCCCGCATATGCCGCACTTTTTCCACGCAACAAAAAACCACGGCTCTGTCCGCCTGTTCGGCTCGGCACGAGTCCCGTGGCAATATTCATTTTGGTATTCATATGAATTGCCATCCGCGACTCCCTTCGCACCTGTCCGAATCCTTTCGGAAACACGGCAAATTTATCCTTACGGATGGTATATCGGACTGATTTCCCCAAAATATAACCTCAAATCTGAAAAAAGCCCGCAAATAACCCAAATTGAGCAAATATATCCCTTTAACAATCCCCTTTGTTGACATATAATTAGAAGATACCGTAAACCGTTCCAACGGAGGTAATCATGAAGAATCAGAACAGATCCGTAGCACCGTCCCCTTTGTCAGAAAAAATAATGCTGATCGCGAAATGTATCTTTTTTACGATCATGGCTGTATCAACTATCGGACTCTTTGTTTTTAACAGTATGGACGCTCCATTTTACCTGGAGTATGACGATCCTATGTATCTTGAGGATTGGAGAGTCACCAATCCGAATGGGACTGTCTCTGCCGCAGGCAGTTCATACCAGTCCGGTCTCGACTCCAATGGAGAATATGTTGCCAGGACCACCCTTCCCGACCAGCTATATGATGACTCTTACTTCTGCTTCATATCGGGCGGTGACGCATACGTTTATGTAGACGGTGTACTTCGCAAAGATTTCGTATCCCGCAGGGATATGATCGTGCCCGGCGGAATAGTTAAGAGATTCTACATGATCGTACCGCTGCATCCTTCAGATGCCAATGCGGAACTTAAAATCGTACGTGAGGGCACAACCCGTAACGGCCAGGTCTATCAGGAAGCGTTCTTGTGCACTGCCAGCGGTCTCTACAACTTCCTTATGGAAAATTATGCATTATCCCTTATGCTCGCTGAGATACTGCTCATCTTCTCATCCGTCCTATTTATCATAAGTATCGCAATGAGTATATCCTATAAGAGCAAAATAGCTATGACTTATGGCTCTTTCTCCATCGTAGTCATATCCGGTTGGATCATATCGAATTCATATCTGTATCCCTTTATATATCATCATTATCATATAGACGGCATCATGAACTATCTCTACTGTATGATGATCCCGTTCAGTCTGCTTTTTTACCTTGATGCGTTACAGAAAGGCCGCTATCGCAAGATAATGATAGGCGTCTGTGTGCTTTCATTCCTGAGCCTCTTTCTCTGGTCAGGACTTCATTTTAGCGGAATCCTCTCTTTCCCGCGCGCCCTTCCTTTTATCAATATCATACTCGGCATACAGATACTCGTCGTTATGGGCGTTATCGTCATGGATTTCTTTAAGAAAAAGATCAAAGAGTACATCTACACGGCGATTGGATTCGTCGGTTTCCTGGTATGCGCTTTCTCCGAGCTCGTACTGCTCAACTTCTTCGTCACACTGCACGATGAGCTTCCCATGTTGCTCGGACTGGCTGTCCTGCTCACCATGTCCGTGGTTCAGCAGATCCACGATCTCAAGCAGCTCAGCGATGACAGGAGAAAGGCTATCGCCCTCTCCGAGGCCAAGACCAAATTCCTCGCAAGCATGTCTCACGAGATCCGCACTCCCATCAATTCTATCCTCGGAATGAACGAGATGATCCTCCGTGAAAATAAAGACCCTGAGATAGATGAATATGCTTCAAGCGTTAAGAGCGCGGGCAATATGCTGCTTATGCTCGTAAACGATGTGCTCGATTTCTCCAAGATAGAAGCCGGAAAGCTCGAGATAACCGATGCCAATTACAGTTTCAGCCTGCTCCTGCACGATATAATGCCTATGCTCAAGGAGAGAGCTGACGAGAAATCACTGGCGCTCGGCGTAAACTTCAAAAACGAGATCCCCGACGGACAGGTTTCGGACGAATTCAGGATCAAACAGATCCTGATAAACCTGATCAACAATGCGATCAAATATACCGACACAGGATCGGTAAAGCTCGATGTATCCGGAAAATATATTTCTGATGACAAATTTATGCTGGAACTCTCCGTAAAAGATACCGGCCGAGGCATCAGCGAAGAAGGCCGGGCCAATCTGTTCGAGGCATTTACGAGAGCAGACCTTAAGAAAAACGGCAGCATAGAAGGCACCGGTCTGGGACTTGCGATCGTAAAGAATATCATAGATTCGATGGGAGGAAGCATAGACGTCATAAGTACGCTCGGAGAAGGATCCGATTTCATCGTAGAGATCCCTGTCGGAGTCTACGACAAGACACCTGCTCTCACGGACTATGAAAAGGCCACTCACAAAACCCATGTGGAGAAGGACGGCGGCGACTATACCGCTCCCGACGCTAAGGTCCTCGCAGTTGACGACAATAATTCAAACCTTAGGATCGTATCCCTGTTCCTCAAGCGCGTAGGCATCATCCCCGATACCTGCGACAGCGGTCTGAAGGCATTCGAGCTGTGTAAGGAAAAGACTTACGATCTGATCCTCCTCGACCATATGATGCCCGGCAAGGACGGCATAGAAACTCTGTCGCTGATCAGATCGAGCGGTGCTTCGGTAAACAAGACCACGCCCGCGATCGTGCTCACCGCCAACGCAGTTGCCGGAAGCCGCAAGATATATATGGATGCGGGATTCGCGGATTACCTCACCAAGCCCATCAATTCAGGACTTCTTGAGAAGACAGTACGCGAATACCTTCCTTCTTCAAAAGTCATAACTACAGAGAGCGGTGAACCCAAGCAGGAACCTAAACAGGAAGATACATCCGGAAACGGGACCACAGTGATGACCTTCGCTCCGACAGCACCCAAGGACACTTCTCTCAGGTACAAGATGTCGACAGTGGACGGATTGGACTATGACACCGCCATGAGATATGTCGGCGGAGATGAAGAAGCTCTCGAAGAGATCGTAAAGAGTATCGCCGAGGACTGTCCCGGCAAGGTCGAACTGCTGAAAAAACTCTACGAAAACGGCGACCTGGAATCCTACAGCCGCGAGGCTCATGCGATAAAGGGACTTGCCGCCATGATAGGTATCTCATCATTCAGTGAGCGTGCAAAGAAACATGAATTCGCCGGCAAGGACGGTGACTCCGCTTTCATCGCAGGCGACATTGACGACTTCCTCTCCACCTACAAAGACATCTGCGACAAGATGATGGGGAGATAGGTAAAAATTTAGGAGATGGGCGATTCAAAGAATTGTATATATAAGAGATCGCCACTCCTCAGAGTGGCGATCTCTTGTGCAGGGGAAGAGAGGATCGAACTCCCATTAGCGGTTTTGGAGACCGCTGCCCTACCATTGGACCATTCCCCTATTTGTGTCACAACAAGTGGTAGTATATCAGAAAGAACTACTATTTTCAAGAAGATTCGAGAAATATTAGTTCGTCATAGAAAAATGGCACGGCCCCCGCGCATATACAACGCAGGTCCGTACCTTGTATCTCGATGATACAGTTATTTTTTTGTAAAGTCAAGTATTTTTCCCTCTTCTTTCGATATAATCATCATATGTTTCAACCGTCTCGAATACTCAAAATGTTTGACTAAATCCTTTATAGCCTGTTCCTGAGGTAA
>ODAI014284927.1_pt1 | contig 14691 bp, 14 predicted proteins | sample 1539321 | NCBI WGS metagenome assembly ODAI01 (sample SAMN02144231, study PRJEB22623) | gut metagenome | biome: sheep rumen | host: Ovis aries | place: New Zealand
AAGCAGGGTATGGGTATTCCTTACAGAGGCTCTACATTTACTGATGATATCAATATCGGTAAGGATAAGAACGGTAACTCTATCATCGTTACCGGTTATGAGTGGGGTTCAAACTCCTTCGTAATCAATAACGCTATCGTTATGGCTTATGCTTACGATGCTTCTGCTGAGACTAAGTACCTCAACGGTGCTTCAGAGGCTCTCGACTACATCTTCGGACGTAATGGTCTTGATTTCTCCTACGTTTCTGGCTGGGGCGATACAACTCTTACATATCCTCACCACAGATTCTGGGCTGGCGGTATTGATCCTGAATTCCCGCTTGCACCTAAGGGCATCCTTTCCGGTGGTCCTGGCGCAGGTATGCAGGATCCGTACATCGGTGGTCTGGGTTATAAGAGAGGTACACTTGCAAACCAGAGATGCTACGTTGACTCTGCTGAGGCATGGTCTGTTAACGAGATCACTATCAACTGGAACGCTCCGCTTGTATGGATGTCTTCTTACATGGATGACGTTGCTACAGGTGACCTTCCGGATCCTACAACAGGCGACAGCTCAGAAACAACTGATATCCTCTGGGGTGACGCTAACTGCGACGGCCAGGTAAATATGGCTGACGCTGTACTCGTAATGCAGTCTGTTTCCAACCCTGACAAGTACGGTCTGGGCAAGAAGGACGGTATCAGCGATAAGGGTCAGAAGAATGCTGACGTTGCTTGGTCTGATGGCAAGGCTGACGGTATCACCAATGCCGACGCTCTCAAGATCCAGCAGTTCAAGCTCAACCTTATCTCCTCACTTGATCCTACTAAGTAATTTAACTTTTAAGGGACGCTCCGGCGTCCCTTTTTATTTTTTCTGAAAAAGCTTGCATTTCATGAGAATTAGTGGTATAATAATATAATAGTATAGTTATGCAATGTAGCAAATATATGCAAAGGAAGGCGATAATGTGCTGAGAAGCATGACGGGCTATGGAAGAGCCCAGAAGATACTCAACGGACGCGATATCCTCGTGGAAATCCGCTCCGTCAACCATAGATATTACGAATATTCATCCAGGATCCCCCGCACATATGCGTATATCGACGAAAAACTGAAGGCTCTGCTCAAATCCGGAATATCCCGCGGCAAGGTCGAGGTCAACGTAACTATCAATACCATCGAGGGCAAGGATACCGTTATCGCGGTGAATAAGGACATCGCAGCGGGCTATGTGAACGCTTTGCGCTCTCTCAACAATGAGTTAGGAGAGAACGGCAAAGCATGGCTGGAGGATGATATAAAGCTCTCGAAGCTCATAAAGCTCCCTGATATTTTCAGCATCCAGAAAACTCCCGATAACGAGGAGGAGGTCTGGAATGATGTTGCGGAGGTCGCTTCCGAGGCACTTGAAAAGTTCGTGGATATGAGGTGTACCGAGGGCGAAAGGCTCAAAGACGATGTTATCAGCAAGGCTGAAAGCATCCTTGCAATGGTCACAAGAATAGAGGAGCTCGCACCCGCAACTGCTGAAAACTATCGTTCAAGACTTCTCCAGAAGCTTAGCGAGGTCCTCGATGGCAAGGATATCGACGAGCAGCGAATTGTCACGGAGGCTGCCATTTTTGCCGAAAAGATCGCGGTCGATGAGGAAACTGTACGCCTCCGCAGCCATATATCCCAGCTCAGCGCAATGCTTGGGAGCGAGGAAGCGGTCGGCAGAAAGCTTGATTTCATTGTTCAGGAAATGAACCGTGAGGCAAATACCATAGGCTCTAAGGCTCAGGACATCAACATTACAAGGATAGTTGTTGATATAAAGGCTGAGATAGAAAAGATACGCGAGCAGATACAGAATATTGAGTAAAAGTATGAAGCTGATAAATATAGGCTATGGCAACATGATCTCCGCCGAAAGGATAGTCACTATCGTAAGCCCCGAATCCGCGCCGATAAAGCGCCTCGTCCAGGAGGCTCGCGAGGACGGCAGAGCTATTGATGCTACTTACGGAAGAAAAACACGCGCCGTAGTGATAATGGACAGCGGACATATTATCCTGTCATCGCTGATAACCGAAACACTTGCGGCAAGGATAAACGGAACAGGAGGACAAGATGAAAACGAATAACGGGAGACTTATTGTGTTTTCCGCCCCTTCCGGCTGCGGAAAGGGGACAATGCTCGCTGAGATCCTTAAAAACGACAATTTCTGCGTTTCTGTCTCAGCAACAACACGCAGTCCGCGTGAGGGCGAGGAGGACGGCGTCAATTACTATTTTCTCAGCAAGGGGGATTTCCTCCAGAAGGTAGCCGACAGCGAATTTCTCGAATACGCGGAATACTGCGATAATTACTACGGTACGCTCATCAGTGAGGTGGACGGAAAGCTCAGCGAGGGCAGGAATGTCATCCTCGAGATCGAGGTTCAGGGTGCGATGAAGATACACGAAAAGCGCCCTGATGCATTGATGATATTCATTGCTCCCCCTTCAGTTTCGGAGCTTCGCAGGAGACTCAGAAAGCGCGGCACCGAGACCGATGAAGTGATCGAGAAAAGAGTTTCTCAGGCGGCAGGCGAAATTGCGCTTGCTGAAAAATATGACTACATAATCGTTAATGATGCTCTTGAGGATGCCGTCAGCGATTTCTTCGCGGTCGTGCGCGCGGAAAAGCTCAGATCGGAATACTCGGAGAATACTATAAATGAGGTGCTTAAAAATGCTTAGACCAGCCGTAAACCAGATAATTTCAAAGAACGAGAGCTGCTATTCCCTCGTTATAGCCGTTGCAAAGCGTGCAAGACAGATCTCGGATGAACTTTACGCAAAGGGCGAGACACTCGAGGAAAAGCCTGTCAAGACCGCTGTTGAGGAGATCGCAAGCGGCAAGTGCAGGATAATAAATCCGGCGCCGGCAGATCCTGAATAATGCCCCTTATCGCGGAGATAGCCGTAAGCGGGGCTGCATACTCGTTCGATATGCTGTTCAGCTATGCTGTCCCGGATGCCATGAGCGGGCGGATAGCCTGCGGCTGCCGGGTCTATGTCCCGTTCGGGCGCGGCAACAGGCGGCGTATCGGCGTTGTCATGAAGCTGAGTGAGGGCGGGGCGGGCAGGCTGAAGTCCGTGCTTGCTCTTGTTGACAGCGAGCCTGTAATTTCGGGCGAACTGCTGAGCCTTGCGGAATACCTCCGCAGCCATACCTTCTGTACCTATTTCGACGCGGTAAAGACCATGCTTCCGCCGGCAATGAGCATCAGAGCTGAGGAAAAATTCCGCATGGGAAGGCTTCCGGAGGATGCAGTGCTGAGTGACGGCGCGGCAGAGCTATGGGAGAAGCTGAGCGTTTGCGACGGCGACCCGAATGAGTATCTTCCGGCGTATATAAGCGTCAGCGGAAGGCGTTTTGTTGACGAACTGCTCGATGCGGGCGCTCTTGTCTCGGATAATATCTTCCGCCAGTCGGTCGGCGATGCACAGGTCAGGATGGTCAGGCTCACGGACAGCTATCTTGCAGCTCCGGAGCGCTTTGACCTTACTCCGAAGCAGAAGCAGGTCGCTGATTTCCTCACGGAATACGGCAGTGCCTCGGCAGGAGAGGCGGCCTATATGTGCGGAGTTACCGCAGCTGTGGTGAAGCGGCTTGCTGCTTCCGGTGCAGCGGAGGAGTACGAAATGGAGGTGCTCCGTGCAGTCGACGACGGCTCGGAGGAACGCATTGACCCGGAAAATACCGTGCTTTCCGAAGAACAGCAGAGGGCTCACGATGCTGTGCTGGCACAGCTTTTTGAGAGAAAGCCGGCGGTATTCCTTCTGCATGGAGTTACCGGCAGCGGCAAGACCTCGGTCTTCGAGAAGCTTATCAACGACACCGTAAAACTCGGCAGACAGGCAATGCTTCTCATCCCGGAAATAGGGCTCACTCCGCAGGTACTAAGAAGGTTCAGGTCACTGTTCGGCGAAAGAGTTGCCGTTATCCACAGCGGGCTCTCGCAAGGGCAGCGTCTTGACGAATACAAGCGAATAAAACGCGGTGCAGCCGACATTGTGATCGGCACACGGAGCGCAGTATTTGCACCGTTTGACAATATCGGTCTCATCATCATGGATGAGGAAGGCGAACGCTCCTACAAATCGGACAGTCCGCCCAGGTATACCACCAGTGACATCGCAAAGCAGCGGTGTGCCTTTCACGGAGCCGTGCTGCTCCTTGCTTCGGCGACGCCCTCGATAGAGAGCTATTATCTCGCCGAAAAGGGCGTCTACAGGCTGCTTACGATGAAGAATCGCTACCACAGCAGCGCTCTGCCTGAGGTAAGCATGATAGACATGAACATCGAGCGCGAGGCAGGAAATGCCTCGGAATTCAGCCGCAAGCTTGTCGATGAGGTGAAACTCAACCTCAGCCGCGGCGAACAGACGATACTCCTGCTGAACCGGCGCGGCTACCATACCATTGTAAGCTGCTGCGACTGCTATCAGCCGGTCTATTGCCCGAACTGCTCGGTGCCGCTGACTTATCACAAGAAAAACGACAAAATGATGTGCCACTACTGCGGCTACGTCAGCGAGCCGGTGAAGACTTGTCCCTCATGCGGCTCGGAACGCCTGAAAAGCATGGGCTTCGGCACACAGAAGCTCGAGGAGGAGCTTTCGGTGTTCTTCCCTGGGGCAAGAGTGCTCCGTATGGACGCAGATACGACGTTCTCGCGTTACTCCTACGAGAGGGGCTTCAATGCCTTCCGCGAGGGTGAGTATGACATAATGATAGGCACACAGATGATAGGAAAGGGGCTCGATTTCCCCAATGTCACGCTCGTCGGAGTGCTTTCGGTCGATAAGGCTCTGTACGCGGGGGACTTCCGCAGCTATGAGCGCACGTTCTCGCTCATCACGCAGGTCGTGGGACGCGGCGGACGCGGCGACCGTCAGGGGAGAGCTATCCTCCAGACCTTCATGCCGGAGCACTATATCATGAACCTCGCCGCAGCGCAGGACTATGAGGGGTTCTACCGCGAGGAGATCGCAATAAGACGGGCGATGATATTTCCGCCGGTCTGTGATATGTGCGTATTCTGCCTGTCGGCGGCCGATGAATTAGCAGTAAAGCTTGCTGCGGATGCAGTTCTGGAGCTGATGAACAGGTATCTCCGGGAAATGCAGCCTTCCACTCCGGTAAGGGTGCTGGGACCTGTCAGGGCTTCATATGGAAGGCTTGGCGGAAAATTCCGCTGGAGAATAATAATGAAATGCAAGAACAACGCCGCGATGAGGGGCTTCATAAGCTCAGTCCTCAGGGATTCGGCAAAGCTCAGAGAAATGAAGGACGTATCGCTCTACGCTGATATGAACGGCGATACGGGAGTATGATGAAAGGAAGATAATATGGCACTCAGAAAAATACTGACAGATAAGGACGAAATGCTCCACAAGGTCTGCAAACCGGTGGAAAAATTCGATGACAGGCTCGCATTGCTTCTTGACGATATGCATGAGACCCTTGACAAGGCACAGGGAGTCGGCCTCGCAGCCCCGCAGATAGGAATATGCCGCCGTATCTTCATCATGCATCTTGATGAGGAGGGCGTCATTGAGGCGATAAATCCGGAGATCACTCTCAGGTCGGGCAAGCAGCGCGTGCAGGAGGGCTGCCTCTCCTGTCCGAATGTCTGGGGCTATGTCACCCGTCCGAAGAAGTGCCGTCTGAAGGCTCAGGACAGGCATGGGAACTGGTTCGAGAGAGATTTTGAGGACCTTGCTGCTCAGTGTGCGTGTCACGAAAATGACCACCTTGACGGCCATGTTTTCACTGAGATAGTGGAGGAATTTTTCGTCCCGGAGGAGGCGTAAAATGAAGATCGTTTTTATGGGAACGCCGGAATTTGCCGTGCCGTGTCTGCGAACCCTCGCGGAAAGCAGCCATGAGGTCGCAGCGGTGTTTACTCAGCCTGACAAGCCGAAGGGCCGCGGCTATAAAATGATCCCGACACCAGTCAAGTCTGCGGCGGAGGAATACGGTCTGCCGGTATATCAGCCGCTTTCGCTGAGAAAGGGCGAGGATGCTGAGCAGGCAATGAAGATCTTGAACGATATTGCTCCGGATCTTATAGTAGTAACGGCCTACGGACAGATATTGCCGAAGGAGATACTTGACCTCCCGGCACATGGCTGCATAAACATCCACGCTTCGCTTCTGCCGAAGTACAGGGGAGCTGCCCCGATAAACTGGGTCCTCCTGAACGGCGAGACGGTCACCGGCGTGACCTCGATGCAGATGAGCGAGGGGCTCGATACCGGAGATATGCTGATAAAGAGATCGACGGAAATAGGCGAAAATGAGATCTATGAGGAGCTTTACGCAAGACTTTCCGTCATGGGAGGAGAGGTGCTTGCGGAGACACTTGAGGCAATTGAAAAGGGTGAGCTCCGCCCGGAGGTGCAGGACGACGCTCAATCGTGCTACTCCCCGATGATACGCAAGGAAATGAGCGCTCTTGACTTTACAAAAACTGCTGCGGAGGTACACAATACTATCCGCGGAGTGACCGGCTTCGCAATGCTTGACGGTAAGCGGATAAAGGTCTACCGTTCTGAAATTCCGGACGATATTGCTCCTGGTGCAGAGGATGGGGCTATAGTCGATGCGAAGCACTTCTCAGTGAAGTGCGGCGACGGAAGGACTGTACGCTTCCTCGAGGTACAGCCGGAGGGCAAGAAGCGCATGAAAACTGAGGACTTCCTCAGAGGCAAAAAGCTCGAAAAGGGCGAAAAACTGAATTAACGGAGGTATATTATGGGACTTTATATCATTCTGCTGCTCGCAATGCTCATTCTCCCGATATGGGCAACTATCAACGTCAAAACGACTTTCAGCAAGTACAGCACCGTTTACAACGCGCGCGGGCTCACAGCCGATCAGGTCGCCCGCAAGATACTTGACAGCAACGGTCTTTACAATGTTGGAATTGAGCGCATTCCCGGCAATCTCAGCGACCACTATGACCCGACTGCAAACGTTGTACGCCTTTCCGATTCGGTTTACGGCAAGACATCAGTTGCGGCTATCGGAGTTGCGGCGCACGAATGCGGCCACGCCTGCCAGCACGCCGAGGACTATACTCCTATCAAGATAAGGACGGCTATCGTGCCTGTGACCAATCTTTGCTCGAAGCTCTGGTATTTTGTATTCCTCATAGGCGTTCTTGTTTTTGAGGCGTTCCCGGAGCTTGCACTCATCGGCATTGGAATGTTTTCAGTTGTAGTTCTTTTCCAGCTCGTTACTCTCCCTGTTGAGCTTGACGCGAGCGGCAGAGCGCTGAAAACCCTTGAAAACGACATGATACTTGATTCAACAGAGGTCCCGAAGGCCCGCAAGGTGCTCAGAGCGGCTGCGATGACTTATGTGGTATCGCTCGTTGTGTCGATAATCCAGCTTCTCAGGCTTCTGATGTCCGTCAGAAGAAACTGATGAGTGACCCGAGATTTCTGGCTGTCAGGCTGCTGGACAAAACGTTCAGCAGCGGCAGCTATTCCAATATCCAGCTCAGTGCAGGGCTCGATTCCTCCGATCTTGATGACCGCGGAAAAAGGCTCTGCTCAGCAATTTATTACGGAGTTATCCAGATGAGGATAAGTCTGGACTACGTTATCGGGAGGCTGACGAAGCGGCCTGTTGATAAGCTTGACAGCATAATTGTAAATATATTGCGGTCGGGTATCTACCAGCTTGCTTACATGGATCAGGTGCCTGACAGCGCAGCAGTGAACGAGAGTGTGAGTCTTGCAAAGAAGTTCAGGAAGGCAAGCGCGGCGGGCATGGTCAATGCCGTGCTGCGGAATTTCATACGTCAGGAGAAGAAGATCTGGGACGGCAAGCCGGACAGCATCCGGGCAATGTCGATCATGTTCTCCTGTCCGGAGGAGCTTGTTAAATCTCTCACAAACGATTACGGTAAGGACTTCGCCTTCACGTTTCTGGCACATTCTGTGGACAAGCCGGCGATGTATCTGCGGCGGAATCAGCTCAGGTGCAGCGCGGAGGAATTACAGTCTGCAATGGACGGCATAGAGATAGTATGCGGCGGGAACGGGGAACTTCCAGAGAGCGCCTTTGTACTGAGAAACGGTAATATTGCGGCGACTGAGGCTTTCCGAAGGGGCTTTTTTCACGTTCAGGGAATTTCCTCGCAGTATTGCTGCCGGGCGCTTGCGCCGACGGATAACGACCGCGTGCTGGACATCTGTGCCGCGCCGGGAGGCAAGACATTCACTATGGCGGAAATGATGAACGGCAAGGGAGAGATTTACGCCTTCGACCTTCACGAAAAGCGGGTGAAGCTCATCCGCGAGGGCGCAGAGCGGCTGGGACTTACAAATATCAGGGCAGCCGCAGGCGACGCTTCAAGGTTCAATGCCGAACTGCCAAAGTTCACGAAAATACTCTGCGACGTCCCCTGTTCGGGCTATGGCGTCATCAGAAAAAAGCCGGAGATAAAGTACAAGAAGCTTTCGGAATTTGAAAGACTTCCGGAAATCCAGTACAATATTGCTCAGAATGCGCTGAACTATTTAGAGGTCGGCGGAGAACTCGTCTACTCCACCTGCACGGTGCGGAGGGCTGAGAATGAGGAGATCTGCGAGAGACTCCTCCGGGAGCATCCGGAGCTTGAACCGGTGGAACTGCCGGAAATGCTTATGAGAAAATTCGGCAGCATTGCGACCCTTTCGCCGATGTACGGCTTTGACGACGGCTTCTTCATTGCTAAATTCAGAAAGACAAGATAGGAGGTGCTGAGGTTGGAAAAAACGGATATACTCAGTCTGACACTGGAGGAGCTCGAGACGGTGCTCATCCAAAACGGTGAAAAAAAATTCCGCGCAAAACAGATATTCCAGTGGCTTCATGTCAAAAGAGTGCTTGATTTCGCGAAAATGACTGATATATCTGTCCAATTGAGGCAGCGCCTGAATGAAATTTTTTGTATAAATGGACTATTTGTGCAAAAAAAGCTTGAATCCGCTATAGATAATACGGTAAAATATCTTTATAGGCTTCCGGACGGCAATTTCGTGGAGACCGTTTTAATGGAGTACAGCTACGGTCACAGCGTGTGTGTGTCCACTCAGGTGGGCTGCAAAATGGGCTGCAATTTCTGCGCCTCTGCTATCGCCGGATTCGTCAGGAGCCTTACGCCCTCAGAAATACTTATGCAGGTGTATGAGACCGAGCGCAACGCCGGAGTGAAGGTCTCCGGGATAGTCCTCATGGGGATCGGTGAGCCGCTCGACAATTACGACAACGTTGTGAAATTCCTGAGGATACTCTCTCACAAGGACGGCAACGATATGAGCCTGCGGCACGTTTCACTTTCGACCTGCGGCATCGTGCCGAGGATCTACGACCTTGCTGAGCTCAGGCTACAGCTTACTCTGTGTATTTCCCTCCATAGTGCAGATAACGACAGAAGAAGTGAAATAATGCCGGTCAACCGCGCGTATAATATAGACGAGCTTATGAAAGCCTGCCGGTATTACATCGACAGGACAGGACGGCGGATAACCTTTGAGTATGCCGTTATAGACGGTGTGAATTCCTCGGATGCCGATGCGGACAGGCTTTCCGCTTTGCTGAGAGGGATGAACTGCCATGTGAACCTGATACCTGTCAATAAGGTCAGGGAAAGAAACTACCGGACCGCGCGGAGCGGAGTTGCCGATTTCGCAAGACAGCTCGGAAAGCGCGGCATAAACGCGACAGTGAGAAGAACTCTCGGGAGCGATATAGAAGCAGCCTGCGGTCAGCTCAGACGCGACGCCGCAGAGCATCACGGAAAAGGAGGCGGAGATCAGTGAGATTCCGGTTCGGCACGGACATAGGTCTTAAACGCGAGGAAAATCAGGACGCGGTAAGATGCGAATACTTCGGACATAACGTCCTTGCGGTCGTTTGTGACGGAATGGGAGGCGAGCGCGCCGGAAAGGAAGCAAGTACCCTTGCGATAGGGGAGTTCTTCCAGCGCTTTTCGGCTGGCTATTCGGAGAGCCTTAGCGATGAGGAGATCAGGAAGCTGCTCATATCCTCGGTCTCTGCGGCGAATTCCGTTATCTATACCCGCGCAAGGCTGGATTTCAAGAACTTCGGCATGGGTACGACCTGTGTCGCAGCCTTTGTGAACAAAAAGTCAGCCTTTATCGCCAATGTGGGTGACAGCCGCGCTTATATCATCATGGAGAACGGCCTGCATAAGGTCACTACCGACCACAATGTCGCCGAAATGCTCTATGAACAGGGCAAGATCTCCGAGGAGGAAATAGAAACACACCCCCAGAGGCATATGCTCGTGAGGGCTGTCGGAGTGGAAAAGACCGTTCTGACGGACACCTTCATACTTGATTACGAAGATAAGATCAGTCTGCTGCTTTGCTCCGATGGCTTGTCGGGATATTGCAGCGACGATGAAATATACGGCGTCATCCTGAATTCTTCCTTCGATGACGTCGCGGAAGAACTTATAAACCTCGCCCTTAGCAAGGGCGGCCGCGATAACGTCACTGTTGCGGTAATTTCTGATTGATCCGGGAGGAAAGGAAATGGACAAGAACATCGGCAAGAAGCTCGACGGAAGATATGAGATAACCGAGCTTATAGGCGTAGGCGGCATGGCTGAGGTCTATAAGGGTATCGATGTAATCGACAACAAGACCGTCGCTATCAAGATACTTAAAAAGGAGTATGCGGAGAACGAGGAGTTCCTCCGCCGGTTCAGGAATGAATCGAAGGCGATAGCGGTACTATCACATCCGAACATCGTAAGGATCTATGACGTCGGCTTTTCCGAGAAGATCCAGTATATCGTCATGGAATACATCGACGGCATCACGCTCAAGGAGTACATCGAGGAGGAACAGATACTCACATGGAAGGACACTGTTCACTTCGTTATACAGATACTCCGCGCACTCCAGCACGCCCATGAGAAGGGCATAGTACACCGCGATATCAAGCCCCAGAATATCATGATGTTCACTGACGGAACTATCAAGGTCATGGACTTCGGCATCGCCAAGTTCGCCCGCGAGGAGGGCAAGACTGCTACCGACCAGGCTATCGGAAGCGTTCACTACATCAGCCCCGAGCAGGCAAGCGGCAGCGTTACCGATGCCAAGAGCGATATCTACTCAGTCGGTGCAATGATGTATGAGATGCTGACAGGCAGAAAGCCTTTCGACAGCGACAACCCGGTCGCTATCGCAGTTATGCATATGCACGATATCCCGGAGCGCCCGAGGGCTCTCAATCCCGATATCCCGGACGGTCTTGAGGAGATAGTTCTCAGGGCAATGGAGAAGGCTCCCGAGGACAGATACCAGTCAACTGCCGAGATGATAAGCGATATCGAGGCGTTCAAGGCTGACCCGAGCCGCACCTTCGGCTATTATCAGGAGGATGATGAGGCAGGAGACGATACTATCAACTTTGCAGCTCCCGGCGCCGGCGATGTCCAGACGGAGAGCCAGGCAGAGGTTGAGAGCGCCTATGCCCAGAAGTCCGCAGGCTATGCGGCAGCAGCTCACCAGAGCCAGCCGCCCCAGAGATACGGCGGCGGAGCTCCTCAGCAGCCGGCTTATAATGACGGCTATTATGAGGATGATTATGATGACGATGATGAGGAGGAGCGTTCTTCGCTCGTAGTGCCTGTGCTGACGGCAGTTGTGGTCGTTGTCATTGTGGTAGCGGTAGTGTTCATAGCACTGATGTTCAGCGATATGATAAAGGGCAAAAAGAAGGATAAGGGCGATTTCACTATGCCCGACTTCTACAACTGGGATTACAACGAGGCTGTAAGCCAGTACGGAAACAGCATCAGGTTCGAGGTCGAAGGAGAGGAATACAACGAGCTTGAGGAGGGCAGGATATTCGAGCAGAGTATCGATGCCGGCAAGGAATTCAACAAGGGCGATACCATAAAGGTAAAGGTCAGCAAGGGCCAGGAGACTGTTGAAGTACCGCCGCTGACAAGGATGAACCAGGAGCTCGCAAGAGACCAGCTCACAAAGCGCGGACTTGTTCCCGACTTCAAGAGCAAGCCGAGCACTGAGATAGAAAAAGGCAATGTCATAGAGACTGACCCGCCCGAGGGTACAGAGGTACACAAGGGACAGACGATACTTGTATACGTCAGCATGGGCGCAAACAAGGGCACTGTCAAGGTCGGCGACTATGTCGGCATGGATATCGAGGACGCAAGCTATGCAGCCGGATATATCGGCCTCAGCGTTGTCTCTGACGATGAGGCTTCCTATGAGAAGAAGGGTACGGTTATCCGCCAGAGCATCGAGAAGGATGAAATGGTAGATGAGGGCACTGAGATACGCCTCATATTCAGTAACGGCGAATCCCCTGAGGGTGAGATACCGTTCACTGTCAAGTTCCCGGCAAACGGCGACGGAAATCTCCCGACCGGACGTTTCGTCATCGACTTCATCATCCAGGAAGAGGGCAGCATGAGGACTATCAGCACACCTACGCTCGTTCTTCCGACCTATACTGAATATACCCAGAAGATAACCGGTGCAGGCGAGAACGTAAGGGTAACTGCTTCGCTTACGAATCTCAGCAACGGAAAGAATTACCAGATAGGTACCTATACCTTCAACTTCGCGGATAAGAATATATCGTCCGCCAATGAGAACATCGTTCAGGCGTTCGAGGCGGTCGAGGGCTACCCGGCTCCCACAACAGAGCCTACCGAGCCCACCGAGATCACCGATCCGCCGGTAGAGAATGTTGTGATGCCGAGCCTTATCGGACTTGATTACAACTATGCGGTAAGCATCTACGGTGCGAATATCAATTTCAACGTGATCGAGAGCAGGTATTCTGACTACAACCCGAATACTATCATCTGGCAGGGCGTTACTGACGGCGTCCAGATCGAGAAGGGCACCACAGTCAATGTTATGCTCAGCCTCGGGCCGGAGCAGGTACAGACAAATCCGCCGACAGATCCGCCCACGGAGGCAACTACCGAGGGTACAGACTGGTGAGCGCCGTAAATAAAAGCGGAATAATAACCAAGTGCTTAGGGGGACTCTACACTGTAGAGTCCCCTGACGGTATATATGAGTGCAGGGCGAGGGGAGTGTTCCGCAATAAAGGCATAAGTCCCTGCGTTGGAGATACAGTGCTGCTCCGCGAGGGCGTGATATTCGAGATAGCCGAGCGGAAAAACTGTATCATCAGACCGCCGCTCGCGAACCTCGACCAGCTTGTTTTTGTTGTGTCAACGTGCAGTCCGGCACCGAATTTCCTTATACTTGACAAATTTATAGCTATCGCGGAGTACAAGGGGATAATTCCGGTCGTTGTGATAACCAAGACCGACCTCGGAGACAGTGCGCCTCTGCGGGAGGTCTACGGAAGTATCGGCATTGACGTGCTGACAGTGGATTACGCTGATGAAGCCTCAGTGCAGGCGGTAAGGGATATGCTCGCGGGGAAGATAAGTGCCTTTACGGGCAATTCCGGAGCAGGAAAGTCAACTCTGCTCAACGCAGTAGACCCCACGCTCGATATCCCCACGGCTGAGATAAGCCGCAAGCTCGGCAGAGGACGGCATACCACCCGCCATGCGGAGCTCTACAGGCTTGCCGGAGGAGGCTACATTGCTGATACACCGGGTTTTTCGACGTTTGAGACGAATCGCTATGATATTATCCGCAAGGAGGAGCTCGCTGGCTGCTTCCGGGAATTCTCAGAATATACAGACCCCTGCCGCTTCAAGGACTGCGCTCATGTCTGCGAGAAGGGCTGCGCGGTGGTTGAGGCGGTGGAAAGGGGAGACATCCCGAGGAGCCGTCACGAGAGCTACTGCACGATGTACAATGAAGCGAAGCTGCTGAAGGAGTGGGAGCTTAAATGAAAATATGCCATATTTTTGCGGGGGGAGACCTCGGTGATATTGCTGATTACTGGTTCCCGAACCACGGCGGCTATATTATCTGCGCCGACAGCGGCTATAAGCACGCAAAGAAGCTTAAACTCAGACCGGACGTTATTGTGGGGGATTTTGATTCGTACAGCGGAAAGCTCCCGGCTGACTGCGAGATAATCAGGACGGTGCCGGAGAAGGACGACACTGATACGCTTATGGCGGTGAAAATTGCCATAGAGCGCGGATACAATCTTCTTTACCTTTACGGAGCAATGGGCGGGACACGCTTTGACCATGCCTTTGCGAATATCCAGACCATTCTTTATGCCCGGGAGCATGGGGCTTCACTCAGGCTTATCGGAAATGAGTATGTCACCGTGCAGGGCGCAGATGAGGGCGTGGCAATGTACTGTGACGAGGCTGAGCGGTGGGGATACAGGTATCTTTCGATATTCGCACTGACCGAAACGGTGAGGATAAAGAGCCTCAGGGGAGTGAAATATCCGCTTGAAAACTATGAGATGAAGGCTTCATATCCGATAGGAGTGAGCAACGAGATAACCGGCGGACAGGCTTTTCTGGAAATAGAAAGTGGTCTTGCGCTTGTGATGCAGACGAAAAAATAAGGGCGGAAATTTTTCCGTCCTTTTTTGTCCCATTTTTTCGTCCCGTGCGATTATTATAGTGAACGCAAAAATAATTTGACGTTCACTATAATAAATGATTTAAAGTGCCTCGCAGATACGCAAATCAAAGATTTGCTCCCTGCGTA
>ODAI010386908.1_pt1 | contig 14690 bp, 8 predicted proteins | sample 1539321 | NCBI WGS metagenome assembly ODAI01 (sample SAMN02144231, study PRJEB22623) | gut metagenome | biome: sheep rumen | host: Ovis aries | place: New Zealand
GTTGGGCGGCAAATACGGCACGGGCTCCATCGCCACCATGGGCGAAGGCATCGATTCCACGGACATCAACCTGCCCGCCTGCCAGGACAGCCTGATCAGGAAGATTGATGGGATGGGGAAGAAGATGGTCGGTGTTCATTTCGGAGGAAGACCAATCTCCAGCGATGCGGCGGACGAATGCCTGGACGCCATCGTGGAGGCATTCTGCCCGGCGTCCTACACTGCGGAGACGGTGACCGGCGTGCTGACCGGCGACATCAATCCCTCCGGAAAGCTGCCTGTCAGCGTGGCTTACAACGCGGGGCAGGTCCCGGTCGTCTACAGCCACGAGAACGGCTGCTGCTGGCATCAGGCCATGTCCATCGGTTTCCCGGATTATGTTGACAGACCGCACCGTCCAAGGTATTCTTTTGGCCATGGACTTTCCTATACGGAATTCGCCTACAGAGATTTGAAGGTGAGCAGTGCAGCCGTCGCCCCGGACGAGGAGGTCACGATCTCCTTCACGGTGGCCAACACCGGCGACCGCGAGGGGACAGAAATCGTGCAGCTCTATCTGGCTGACGAGTATGCGTCCGTGGTGCGGCCGGTGATGGAGCTGGTCGGCTTCAGACGGGTAGCGCTGAAACCCGGTGAGGAGAAGACGGTGGAATTCAAGGTACTTCCCTCTCAGATGGCTTTCCTGGACGAGGAAATGCGCTGGAAGGTCGAGAAGGGCAGCTTCAAGGTCCTCGTCGGAGCCGCTTCGGACGACATTCGGCTCGAAGGGGGCTTCGCAGTCAGGGAAGATTTGTTTATTGATGAGAGAGCGCGCAGGTTCTACGCGCTGTAAATGGGGAAGGTGGGAAACTGGGAATCAGGGACGGTTCCTTTTCCCACTTTTCATAAAATGAAAAGTGGGAAAAGGAACCGTCCCTGATTCCCAGTTTCCCATCTGAATGGAGAAATCATATGAAAAAAACAGATTACAAGGTCCTGGTCGCCCAGGCGGAGGAAATCGTCCGCGGCGTGCCGCATTTCACGGCCAACCTGGCCAACCTTTCGGCCCTGATTTACACGTCCCTGGCGGACGTCAACTGGGCAGGTTTCTACCTGGCCGAGGGCGAGCTGTTGGTGCTGGGACCCTTCCAGGGAAATCTGGCCTGTGTGGAGATCCCCTTCGGGAAGGGCGTCTGCGGGACTGCGGCGGCGTTGGATGAGACGCAGCTGGTGCTGGATGTGCATGCATTTCCCGGGCATATAGCCTGCGATTCGGCGTCACGGTCGGAGATCGTCGTGCCCATCCACAGCGGTGGGAAGGTCGTCGGCGTCCTGGACATCGACAGCCCGATCAAGGAACGGTTCACTGAGGAGGACCGGGAAGGACTCGAGGCGCTGGCCAGGGCGGTCGAGAAGGAGATGTTTGGCTGAAACTGGAAGGCGGGAAACTGGGAATCAGGGGCGGATCCTTTTCCCACTTCTCATAAAATGAAAAGCGGGAAAAGGTACAGTCCCTGACTCCCAGATTCCATCACTACCCAAAAGAAAGCGGGAAAAGGAACCGTCTTCAATTCCCAATTTCCACTTCAATAAGGAGATATTAAAAAAATGATGAAAACATGCAAGGTACTCGTCTCCGCCATCCTCGCCGGCTTCTGCATCGGCCTGGGTGGCATGCTCTTTCTGGCCATGGACGACAAGGTCATCGGTGCCTCCCTCTTCTCCGTCGGCCTCTTCGTGATCTGCACCAACGGCTTCCACCTCTACACCGGCAAAGTCTGTTACGTCTTTCAGAACGGCAAGGACTACGCCCTCATGCTCCCGGTCATCTGGATCGGCAACCTCATCGGTACCGCGGGCACGGCCCTGATCCTCAGGCTCTCCCGCGCAGCCTCCCTCGCCGAGAAGGCCGCCTCCCTCTGCGAGGTCAAGGCAAATGACAACCTCCTCAGCCTCTTCCTTCTGGGCGTCCTCTGCAACATCTTCATTTTTATTGCGGTAGACGGCTTCAAGAACAACGTCCACGAGCTGGCCAAGTATGCTGCCATCTTCCTGGGCGTTGTGGGCTTCATCCTCTGCGGGGCGGAACACTGCGTCGCGGACATGTTTTATTTCCATGCCGCCGGCGCCTGGAACGGAGATATGATCCTCCGCATGCTTGTGATCACCGCCGGCAATTCAGCCGGGGGAATCTTGGCTGAGCGGCTTCGCAGCATTGCCGTCGGCAAGTGAGAAAATGGGAATCAGGGACGGTTCCTTTTCCCACTTTTCATTTTGAAAAGTGGGAAAAGGAACCGTCCCTGATTCCCAGTTTCTATTCTCGCAGCCGAAAAGTGGAAAAGGAACCGTCCCTGATTCCAGCTCAGCCGTCCCTGATTCCCCGCTTATTCCCACTCACTCCTGACGATCTCAATAAATGCCTCCGCATACCGCGACAGATAGCTGCCTTTTCGTGTCGCCGCTACGAAATTGTTCACGACCGGTCGGCTGCCGAACCTGTAGCGGTCGATCTTCAGCTCCGAGGTGAGGTGGCGGAGGTGGGAGTCGAGGAGGAAGGAGACGCCGTAGCCTTTGGACACCATGCCCATGATGGCCATCATGTTGGAGGTGACCAGGGTGTTGGGGAACGTGAGCTTTTGCTCCCGAATCACGTTGTCGACGATCTGGCGCGTGCGCTGCCCGGGTCGGAGCAGGAGGACGAGTTCATCTTTGAGGTGGCCAAGGTCGATCAGCGGATATCCGCCATCCGGCGCAGGGCGGGCGTATCGGCCCAGCGGGTGCCCCTGGGAGGTGCAGAAAAGCAGCTCCTCCTCGCCCAGTGTGTGGTAGGTGAGCAGGGGGTTCGTTTCCGCGGATTTGGTGTAAAAGATCACGTCCGCCTCGCCCGCTAGGAGGCGCCTGTCATTTTCCGCGGAATTGCCCTCAAGGACGGTGATCCGGACGTTGGGGTACTTCCGGCGGAAAGCGGGCAGCACGACCGGGAGCAGGTAGGAGCAGCGCATGGGGGCGAAGGCGGCCCGGAGCACGCCGCAATCGTTCCGGACGATGTCCGCCATCTCGGCCTTGAGGTCCGCCTCGAGCTGCAGGATCTGCCGCGCCCGCGCCACATACCGCTCCCCGGCGTAGGTGAGGACGTACCTGTTGCCCAGTCTGCTAAAGAGCTTCAGCCCCAGCTCCTGCTCCAGACTGCTTAAAAATTTGCTGAGCGTCGGCTGCCCGATATAGAGGGACTCCGCCGCCTTGGTGAGGTTCTGATGCTCCGCGATGGCTAAAACGTAGCGCAAAGACCGGTTTTCCATAAGGCTTCCTCCGGGAAATGAAATCATGTTACTATTCTATCAATGAATGGAAATGATGAAAAGAATGAATTTCTAATCTTATCCCCCCTGTGTTATTCTGTAAAAGAGCGCCGGTCCAGGACCGGCCAAGCATGAAAAATGCACGATCAAAAGGGAGGAAGCAACATGAAAAAAGCAGTTTCATTCATACTTGCGATGGCCATGGCCGTAAGCCTTAGCGCCTGTTCCTACAGCTTGAAACCTGCTGAGAGCGCGTCTGAGCCCGCAGCCGAGGCAGCTGTGGAGGAGACCGCCGAGGAGGCTTCAACTGAGGAGCCCGCAGCCGAGGCAGCTGAAGAGCCCGCAGCCGGAACAGAAGCCGCCGCAGAGACGTCCGCTCAGCCCGCAGCCGCCGCTGAAGGCGCCGTGACCGAGACCGGTACCGGCAAGGGCATCGACGGCGACGTCGTCGTCGAAGTCACCGCGGACGCAACCACCATCTACTCTGTGGAAGTCATTGAACACAACGAGACCGAAGGCATCGGCACCGTCGCGGCCGAGATGCTGCCGCCCGCCATTGTGGAGGCGAACAGCGTCATGGTCGACGGCATTTCCGGCGCCACCGTCACCAGCGATGCCATCAAGGCCGGCGTTCTGGATGCCCTGACCAAGGCCGGCATCGACACCGCTCCCTTCGAGGTCGCTCCCGAAGCTGGGGAGGCAGCCGAGAAGAGCGCCGAGACCCTTGACTGCGACGTCGTCATCGTCGGCGCCGGTGGCGCTGGCCTGACCGCAGCTGTCAGAGCCACCCAGGAAGGCGCCGAGGTCATCGTCCTTGAGAAAATGCCCATGGTCGGCGGCAACAGCCTGAAGGCCTCCGGCGGCATGAACGCAGCCGGCACCAAGTTCCAGGCCGAGCAGGGCATCACCGACAGCGGCGTCCAGGAATTCATCGAGGACACCATGAACGGCGGCCACCAGCTGAACGACATCGACCTGGTCACCACCATGGCTGAGAACAGCGCCGAAGCCATCGACTGGCTCGACTCCATCGGCGCCCCCCTGCCCAAGGTCGCGGCCACCGGCGGCACCACCCACAAGTACCTCCATTCTCCGGAGGACGGCAGCCCGGTCGGCTCTTACCTGATCGCCAAGCTGAACGACGTCGTCAAGGAAAATGAAATCACTGTCATGCTGAACACCACCGCCACCGAGATCCTCATGGAGGACGGCGCGGCCTGCGGCGTCATGGCTGAAGATGCCGATCACATCTACACCATCAACGCGGGCGCTGTCATCATCGCGGCCGGCGGCTTCGGCTCCAACTACGAAATGATGACCAGCTACAACGAGAGCCTCGCCAACGCCGTCACCACCAACCATCCGGGCGCTACCGGCGACGGTATCCTCATGGCTGAGGCGGTCGGCGCTGCCACAGTCGATATGGATCAGATCCAGCTTCACCCGACCGTCTACCAGGAGACCAGTGTTCTCGTTTCCGAGAAGATGAGAAGCCTTGGCTCCATCCTGGTCAACCAGGAGGGCAAGCGCTTCACCAACGACCTGGCCACCCGCGACGCCGTCTCCGCCGCTGAGCTGCAGCAGACCGGCGGCTACGCCTACATCGTCTTCGACCAGAACCTGGTCGACCACAACAAGTCCGCCCAGCAGTACATCGATCTGGGCATGGCCTCCACCGGCGCCACCTATGAAGAGCTGGCTGCCAACATGGGCCTTGAGGGCGACGCCATCGACGCCTTTGTCGAGACCATGAATACCTGGAACGCTGCTGTCGCCGCAGGCGTCGACGAAGAGTTCGGCCGCGACAACGGCATGGACGCTGATCTCAGCACAGCTCCCTTCTATGCCATCAAGATCGCCCCCGGCATCCACCACACCATGGGCGGCATCAAGATCAACACTGAGACTGAAGTCATCAGCACCGAGGGTGAGGTCATTCCCGGCCTCTACGCTGCCGGCGAGACCACCGGCGGTGTCCACGGCGGCAACCGCATCGGCGGCAACGCTGTCTGCGACTTCGTAGTCTTCGGCCGCATCGCCGGCCTCAACGCCGCTGCCTACGCTGCGGGCGCCGAGGAGGCACTGGCTCCCGCCGCCTGATTCCATAAGGCCGGCCTGAATAAGTTTTCATCATATTCCTCATAAGAGGCCCTGCGGATGGTCCTTTCCCGGACCACCCGCAGGGTTTTTATTTTCAGAAACAGAAAGAAGGGGCTTTTTGACAGTCAGGAACGGTCAAAAAGCCCCCTCTCGGTCCAATCAGCGGGTACTCGCCCCCCAGATCGGCGTGGTCTTTACATATGTCCATTGATAGGGAAAATCAGGAAACTGGATCCGTCTTTCCAGAAAGACCGCAGCCAGCCGGCCGATGTCCGTGCTCGGTATCCGCGCGGTGGTCAGGGCCGGATCGACGATGAGGGACTCGGGTGAGCCGTCAAAGCCGGCGATCATCACATCCTGGGGAATGGACAGACCCATTCTTTTCAGAGCGGTCATCAGATGAATGGCGATGAAGTCGTTGGCGCAGGCAAAGGCGTCCGGCATGGCGGGCAGAGCAGCCAGCTGCGCCAGGAACCAGTCTGGATCTCCGTAGAGCTCGCTGTCCTTTTTAAGGATACAGAGCTTCCGGTCGACCGGCAGACCTGCCTTGTGAAGCGCCGTGCTATAGCCGACCCAGCGCTCGTAAAAGCTGTTGCAGTGATTGATATCCCCCACAAAACCGATCCGTCTGGCCCCGCCGGCGATCATGTGGCTGACGAGGGCGGTCTCGCTGGTGAGGTTCTCCATGGAGAGGGTATCGCACTTGATCAGCGCCTCATTGGCATGGGCGTGCCCGTCCACATAGACTGTCGGCTTTTTCAGTGAACAGATAAGCTCGTAGTAATCCCGGTCGAAGAGCTCGATCCCCAGAATACCCACGGTCTGGTCCGGGTCGAAATGAGGGGGCAGGTGTCTGGCGGTGATCTCTACGGGGGAGATCTCATAGATCTGGATGGCATAGCCGGCGCGGCTGATCTGGTCGGTAAAGCTGGTGATAAAGTAGGCGCCAAAGTTGTGGCTCAGCAGCTTGTGCTGGGTCAGGATTGCTATGTTCCCCCCTCGCCCGGTCTGTATTTCTTCTTCTTTGGGAAATGGATAATAACCCAGCTCCCGCGCCTTGGCGAGGACCTGCTGTCTGGTGGCTTCCGGCACGCTGCCGCGGTCGTTAAAAACCTTCGAGACCGTGTTGCGGGACAATTCGCAGGCATCCGCAATGTCCTGCATGGTGATTCGTTTCATCGCCATTTTTGCTTATCTCCGTTGTCAGGTGTTTTGATGAAGACATCATAGCATGGAGAAAAAGAAAAAGCAAGATTTACAGAATGTAAATTCAACAAAGGGGCGTTTGAAAAAATGTAAGGTAAAATATACGATATTTGTAAAAAACATGCTGGAAAACATCCTTCCTTGACATGAAAAAACCCAGGATTTATAGTAATCCTGAATATATTAAAGTATGGCGTGTTTACATTTTGCACACATCTTGTTCGGACACCGGGTGCTCTGCCTTTTTCCGGCCGGCAATCTGTCCGGAGGAGATGCGCTGTAATCGGAGCTGACAGAGGGGGCCGGCGCACGGCCAGACCGATCCGCCCGGCACGCCGCAGGGGGAGTCAGTAAATGAAGGAGGGTAACTTATGAGACGAGCAAGGTTCCTGACAGCGGTCGTTCTTCTGTTTGCGCTGCTGCTTTCCAGCTGCGAGTCCGCCGTTCCGCAGGCCGAAGCGCCGGCTGCGGAGGCGGAGGAGACTGTGAAAGCTGCTGAGGAAGAAACGGCTGAATGGAATGATTTTCCGGAGTTTGAAATGCCGGAATTCCGGGATTTCCCGCCGGAAGCCTATGAAACCAAGGCCGACGGGGGCGATGTGACGCCGGTCAGCGTGCAGACCACCATGTTCAACGCCAAATTCGAAGGCGATACGGTGGCGGGCAGCGGCGAGGCAGTGGATGGCGTCTACCGCTTTACGGCTACCGAGACCGACGGCGAAGCCTGGCACGTCAAGCTGGAATGCAATTATCCCACCGTTGCGGGGCGGGATTATTTCGTGACCTATCATTTCATCTCTGATGTGGCCGGCACGGTCAAGTTCGGCGATTTCCAGGAATTCCCGATCGTAAAGGGCGAGAACTCCATCACCGGCATTTATATCGCCTCCAGCGGATCAGGTTATCTGGACCTTCAGCTCGGCATGCTCGAGCCTTTCACCATCGACTTCACGGAAGTCGAGGTCAAAGAGTATGAGGATGAGCTCGAGTATGAGAATGCCCTGCCCGCGCCGATCGACTTTGAGAAGGAATCCCTCGTCTATGAGAAGCATGACCAGGGCTATACCAACATTCCCGTGCGCAAGGGCGGCGTGATCAATCTCAATTACATCTCCGCCTCCTGGGAGTCCGGCATCTGGAAATCCAGGCTCTACGTAAGGACCGGCCTCTATCCGGAAGCGGGTGTTCGCTACCGCGTCACCGCTGACGTGATGTGCGATCAGGACATGCCCTTCGAAGTTCTCTTCAATAACGGAGATGAGGAGAAAGGCTACGGCGCCCTCTATGGCCAGAACCTGGTCGCCGATAAGGTGACCGTATGTGAAGCGGTCATCGCGGGAACCGGAGAGGGCGATGAGCTCATCCTCCAGTTCTCCCTCGGTGAAGTGAGGGAGGGCGCTCAGATCATTGTCGGAAACGTCCGCGTGGACAAGGTCATCGATCACTACGTCAGTGTCCTGCCCGAGGGCTTCGCCCTGGATGGCTCGGTCGATACGGGCGCATCCCACGAGGAGCTGGTACCGGTCGCCTATACGCCCATTGGGATGCCTGGATTCTCTTACAGCAGCATCGACACGGTTTATGAGCATCACGACGACGGGTACGTTGTAAGCCTCGAGGAGAGCGCCGAGAGCGCCACGATGAGGATTACCCAGGCGCCGGCCAACGCGGATGACCGCGGTGTGTGGAAGGCCAAGCTCTATGCCGCCACCGGCGTGACTCTGACAGCCGGCAAGAGCTACCGGGTCCTGTTTGACCTCGCCTCTGCCCGTGACCAGGCTGACTACGAAGTCTGCTTCGACGGCGACACCGAAAATGCCTACGGCGCCCTCTACGGCAGGAAGCTCACCGCCGGCGGGGCCGACCACGTCGAATATCTCATCACACCGGATGCCAGCCACGGCCCGCTGACGATTCGTATGCAGCTCGGCAAAACGGATACTGCCTCCGGCAATACCGTCACGCTGAAGAACCTCCGCGTAGAGTCCGTGGATCTTAAGTACACAAGCGTTCTTCCGGCCGGCTTCTCCTACAATACGGGGAAAAACCCGGACAAGAAGGTGAAGTACGTCAACGTGCTTCCCGACACCTTCTCCTACCGCGCCGGCACCAACGTTTATGAGCAGCATGCGGACGGTTTCAACCAGAGCGTTTCCTCCGAGGGAGACAGCGCGACACTGACCATCTCGGAAGCACCCGAGGAGGGCCGCGACGTCTGGAACTCCAAGCTTCTCATCAACACCGGCGTCACGCCGAAGGCCGGAGACAAGTACAACGTCAGCTTCGACATCACCGCGAAGAAGAACCAGCCGGGCTACGAGGTCTGCTTTGACGGCGCAAATGAGAACAGCTACGGCGCCCTCTACGACCGGAGCCTCACCGCCGGGGAAAGCCAGACCGTCAGCTACAGCTTCACACCGGAAGAGAGCGATGGACCAATCATCCTGCGCTTCCAGCTCGGTAAGACCGAAGACACATCCGGCAATACCATCACGGTCAGCAACCTCAAGATCGGCACAGTCACCGGCACGGGTTCCTCCATCCTTCCGGACTCCTTCGCTTATCCCACTGTCAGCACGTCGACAGTGGAGCCCGGCGAGAGCGGCTACCAGCCGGTGGAACTTCCGGCCCTGTCCACAGCAGAGAGTCATGACGATGGCTACGAGCAGACCTTGAACGATCTGTCTCTGACCATCAACGCTATCCCGACGGCGCAGCAGGAATACTATTTCTCCAAGCTGTTCGTGGGTACCGGCACATCCCTTGCGCCGGGGTTCCAATACAAGGTCACGACGACCATCTCATCTGAAAAGGATATGCCCTTCGAAATCTGCTATGACAAGGGAAACGCGGAGAAGGGTTACGGCGCCCTCTACGGCCAGAGTATCGCAGGCGGCGCGACATCTTCCTTCGTCCAGGAATTCGAGGTGGCGGAAAATGCAGACTCCGGTGAGCTGGTGGTCCAGCTTCAAGTCGGCAAAACGCCTGCTGGAAATACCATCACAGTCCAGGACGTGAAGGTCGAACAATATATACCGGAGCACGAGGAAGCCGTATCGAGACCGGAACATTATGAGGAAGTATCCGCTGATTGCTCCGCATGGGAGAATCATGACGGCGGTTACGAGCAGTCGCTCGCAGGCATGGCGCTGTATATTGATGCCGTTCCGGAATCTGATACCGGCGTCTGGAAATCAAAACTCTTCGTCGCTGTCGATGCGGAACTGGAGGCGGATGCAAAGTACAGGGCCACGGTGGCCGCTTCCTCGGAAAAAGCGATGAACTTTGAAATCTGTTTCAACAGCGGGGAGGCTGAAAAAGGTTACGGCGCCCTCTACGATCCAAATCTCGGCGATGCAGGCTCGGGGACCTGGAGCACTGAATTCACGGCCGGCACGGAGAAGCTCGTCATTCAGTTCCAGCTCGGTTTGAGCCAGGCAGAGAATACCTTCACGGTCAACAGCGTTAAGCTCGAGAAACTGGAACCGGCTTACGAAGGAAATGTGACGATTGAGGCTGCCTATGAACCCTTAGAGATCTCTGGCCTTAATGTGTGGGAGAATCATGACGATCGTTACACACAGAGCTTAAGCGGCAATGCGCTGACCGTAAGCGCGGTTCCCCAGGCTGACATCGGCGTCTGGAAGTCCAAGCTGTTCGTGGATACCCACACGACACTGGAAGCTGGTGCCAAGTACAAGGTCACTGCAGAAGCCGCCTCCAGCAAGGACGTGAGCTTCGAGATCTGCCTCAACAACGGGGAGCTGGAGAAAGGCTATGAGGGCATGTACGGCCTTAGCATCGCCGCCGGGGAGACGAAGAACTTTGAGAAGGAATTCGAGGTGGCAGCGGACACGGCGACCAGCAACCTCGTGCTCCAGTTCCAGCTCGGAAACAGTCCTGCCGGAACGACCTTTACCGTGAACCAGGTGACTCTCGAGAAATGGGAGGAGGCCAGCGACGAGCCGCAGACCATTGAGACGGTCACCCCGAACTCCTTCAACATGTGGGCCCACGAGGAGTACGCCGCTGTGCTCCGCGGCGACGGCAGCTCAGCAGCCGTGCGCTTCGACACCGTGCCGGACGGCTCTCAGGAGGCGTGGAAGACAAAGCTCTTCGCGGAGACCGGCGTTACCCTGACGGCCGGCAAGTCCTACCGCATCAGCGCGAATGTGGCGGCAGAAAATGAATTCCCCTACGAGATCTGCTACAACAACGCGGAGGTTGAGAAGGGCGTCGGCGCCAGATATGAGCTTACCGCTTCCTCCTCCGGCGAGACCGTCGTATTCGAAGTGGTGCCGGAAAATGACGCCACGCTCATCCTCCAGTTCTCCCTCGGAAACGCCGGCGCGGGCAACACCGTGACGATAAGCAGCATTGATGTCGAGGAGCTGGATGAGACCGTGGGCGATAACCTCATGGAAGATACGCTTACGGCCTGGGCTCCCGTCCACACCTGGACGGATGCGGGCTATCAGACGGAGCTCTCCAACAATAATTCTTCTGCAACACTGAACATTACGGCCGTTCCCGACGAACGTGCGGACTGGAAGACCAAGCTCTTCGTGGAGACAGGAGCCCGGCTCAAGGCGGGCAGATCCTACCGGATCACCTACAAGCTTAAGTCGGATAAGGCTTTCAACTACAACCTGTTCTACAACAACGGAGCGGAGGAGAAGGCGGTCGGCGAATATTACGAACTGAAGGCCAAGGGCACCAAGACTGTCCGGAATGTGGTCAGCCCCTCCACTGACGCTGAACTGACACTTCAGCTCATGCTCGGCATGACCGGCGCACCAAATAAAGTGACGGTCAGCGGCGTCAAGGTCGAGGAAATCACCGGCCTGGATGGAGCACCCGTGACCTCAGTCACGCCCATCAACTGCTGGGCTCACGAGGACTATGCCGCGAAGCTGTCCAACAACAAATCCTCCGCGACCATCGCAATCACCAAGGTACCCGCTGACGGCAGGGAGGCCTGGAAGGTGAAGCTCTTTGCGGAGACCGGCGCACCGGTCAAGGCCGGAAAGAACTACCGCGTCAGCGTCGACGTGAAGGCCTCCAATCCGATCGACTATGAGATCTGCTACAACAATCTGGAGAATGAAAAGGCGCTCGGCGCTCTGTATGGCCTGCAGGCCTTCGGGGGCAGGAAGACCATAACCTACAACATTACACCCGAGAACGATTCCGTGCTCACGCTCCAGTTCAATCTCGGAAATGCCGCCGGCAAGAACAACTTTACCATCAGCAACATCAAGGTGGAGGAGATTGTCTACGCGTCCGCAAAGAACGTCATTCCGTCCTTCCGCCACGACAGTGTCGGATACATCAGCAAAGCTGCGGATGCGGGCTACATTACCTCCCTCACCCAGGCCGGTTCCTCCGCTACCTTCCGGATCAGCCAGGCACCGGCTGCCGACCGCAACGCATGGAACGCCAAGGTCATTGTCCGATCCGGCATTACACCAAGGTCCGGACAGGGCTACCGCGTCAGGTTCAACGTCTACGCCGCCAGATCCCAGGATCTCTTTGAAGTATTCTATGACGGCTCGGAGGAACTCGCCTACGGCGCCCTTTACGAGCGGACCTTATCCGCCGGCATGAATTCCTTCGAATATGTCATTATGCCGGGGGACAGCAAGGGCGAGCTCACCATGCAGCTCCGTTTCGGCAAGACCAATGGCACCGATGGAAATGCCTACACCATCAGCGGCATCTCAGTGGAAGCGGTCGACTTCGAGAACAGGACGATTCCCGATATCCGGGACGTTTCCGTGCTCGCCCTCCAGGAAGACTACCAGGCCGAGCTGGAGAAGACGCCCGACAAGGATACCGTCCGCCTCGTGAAGACGCCTGCGGAAGGTCGGGAGGCCTGGAAGAACAAGCTCTTCATCCATACCGGTGCCACGCTCAAGGCTGACGGCAAGTACCGCGTCAGCATGAAGGTCAAATCCATTATACCGGCCCCGTTCGAAGTCTGCTACAACGATCTCGATGTGGAGAAGGGCCTTGGCGGAATCTTCGGTCTTCTCTCCAGACCGGCCGGAGTCATTGTCGAGTATACGACCTATCTGAAGAAGGACATCCCGCTCGTGATCCAGCTCTCGCTGGGCAACTGCACGACGCCCAACAATATCATTGTTGAGGACGTGAAGGTCGAGGAAGCCGGCAGGATCAACCTGGTTTCCGATACCATCTATCACTTCTGACAGTCTGCTGCCCGCTGAAGGCAATCAGTGGGACTATTCATCAAGAAAGGGGAATGAAAACATGTACAGACGGCATATTTTGACCTCTTTGCTCCTTACGGGCGCGCTGCTCATCACGGCCTGCGGCAGCTCGGGCTCTCCGGCCCCTGCAGCCGAGGGCCAGGATGCCGCGTCAGCGGAAGCAGCTTCTTCCGAGGGAACTGCTGAGGGAACCGAATCAGCCGGGGAGGAAGCTCTCGCGCCGGGCCTGCCGGACGAGCCCTATGAAGCGGTGGACTACAACCTGTATCCCGCCCCGGAGGGCGGCTTCGTGGGCGACGTTATGCCTTTCGTCACGGACGACGGTCAGCTGGAGCTCTACTACCTCTATGACACGACCAGCAACGGTCAGGGCTACCACCCAATCTACAAGTACAGCACCCGGAATCTCCATGAGTACCAGGACCACGGAATGGTCATGAACTATGGTCTCATGTCCGAGCCAGACCCGGCTTTGGGAACCGGCTCCGTCATGCAGGATCCTACCGGCCTCTACCACCTTTTCTATACCGGCCATAACGACACCGGCAATAACGGAAGGGGCAAGGAATGCGCCATGCATGCCACCAGCACCGACCGCGAGAACTGGGTCAAGGACGAGGAGCCGCTCTTCTTTGCGCCTGAGGGCTATTCCAAGGACGACTTCCGCGATCCCGAGGTCTTCTGGGTCGAGGAGGACCAGTGCTACTGGCTGCTGATCGCGGCAAATGAGAACACTCTGGGCGGCGTTGTGGTGAAATATACCTCTACGGATCTCGTGAACTGGGAGTTCGTCGGCCCGATCTTCGCACCCATGCAGCAGTACATGTGCGAGTGCCCGGACCTCTTCAACATCGGGGACTACTGGTATCTGACCTACAGCTGGGACTGCGTGACCTATTACGCCATGAGCGACTCCATGGAAGGACCCTTTGTGGCTCCGAGAGACAACATCCTTGACGGCAAGGGCATGATCGAGGGAAACGGCTTTATGTACTATGCTGCCAAGACCGCTGTGCTTAACGACACGCTTTACCTCTGCGGCTGGATCGGACGGGCAGGACTGAACGCGGATTCCGGCGCCTACCAGTGGGCAGGCAACGTGATGGTCCATGAGCTCGTCCAGCACGAGGACGGGACTCTGGGGGTCAAGGCACCCGAGACCTTGTCCGAGTACTTTACCGTAGACAAGTCCTTCGAGACCGCCGTGGTCAAGGGGGAGGCCGAGGTCAGCGGTAACAGCATTTCCCTCTCGGCTGCGGAAGAGGAATACACGCTTGTGGACATGGGCACCCGCCCGGCCACGATGACCCTGGAATGCGACGTGACGCTGGATGATGACGGCCGCGCCGGCTTCGTGTTCGGCGGCGGTGAGAGCGGCGACTACTGGACCGCCATGTGCCTGGATGACAGGCTCGACCTGCTCCACTATGAGGGCTATGAGATCGAGGAGTTCGACAGCTTCGAGCCGCAGGCCCTCACCAAATTCGACTTCACGAAAAAGGACACCCACCACGTCAAGCTGGTCTGCGAAAATGAGATCATAGTTCTCTATGTGGACGATGTGAAAGCCCTCAGCTGCCGGGTCATGCACTCAGTGAACGGCGCCCATATAGGCGTATTCTCTGATGGCTGCAATGCGAGGTTTGAGAATATAGTGATGAAGCTTGCCTCGTAAGACCAGGGATTGAAGGGAATCGGGGACGAAATGGGAATCAGGGACGGTTCCTTTTCCCACTTTTTCAGAAGAGGAAATGAGAAAATGGGAATCAGGGACGGTTCCTTTTCCCACTTTTCATAAAATGAAAAGTGGGAAAAGGAACCGTCCCTGATTCCCATTTTCCAGCTTTACCCTAAAAAGAAAGTGGGAAAAGGA
>ODAI011158501.1_pt1 | contig 14690 bp, 19 predicted proteins | sample 1539321 | NCBI WGS metagenome assembly ODAI01 (sample SAMN02144231, study PRJEB22623) | gut metagenome | biome: sheep rumen | host: Ovis aries | place: New Zealand
CATCCTGCAGTGCCTATGTATTCTCAACCAACGTAGTTCGCCTTTCGGCAAACTTAGGCTAGTCACCAAAGGCTTTCACAAGCCTTCGCCTTCAGGCGAGGGTGGTTGACCAGAGCATTCCTTGTCAATAGTTCGCGCGAACGATAGCGCAAAGGTCTCCGGACGGGGTCCTTCGCGTTCGCGCTTTGGTACGCGGTAGTGGATAATGCGCAAAAAGGAATCTCTCCCATGCACAAGATTTTTGAAACCCCGGTTCTCATCCGCTTTGCCCACTGCGACCCCGCTGGCATCGTCTTTCACCCCCAGTACTTCACGATCTTCAACGGCGTGGTGGAGGATTTTTTCCGCAAGGTCGTCAACATCCCCTTCATGGAGCTCTTCCGGCACGGGGTGGGGCTGCCCGTCGTGGGCATCCGGTGCGATTTCGTGAGTCCGTCCCGTCCCGGGGACGAGTGCATCGCAAAGCTCTGGATCGAGCGGCTCGGCAGCAGCTCGATCCGCCTGGCGATGACGCTTGAGTGCAGCGGGCAGCTTCGGCTCAAGATGGCCGAGACCATGGTGTGCGCGGGCGGCGAGGGGGAGCTGCATGCCCAGCCCATTCCCGACCATCTGCGCGAAAAGATGCAGCCCTATGTTGCGCAGGCGGACGCTAAGCCGTTAGCTCTTCGGGCGTAGCGGCCTGCGGCCAGAGGGTTTTCAGAACCCGCTCGTGGTTCCTTGCGTCGGCGATGAAAAAGCGCTCCGTGCCCGGAGCTTCCGAGGGATTGAGCGCATCGATTTCCCGCAGCCTTGTTTCCAGAACCGCGGCGACCGCGGGGCCCGGCTCGATGATCGTGAGCGGCCTCACTCCCGCCACCTCCCGGATCGCATCGGTGAGAAACGGGTAGTGCGTGCAGCCCAGAACGAGCGTGTCGATGCCTTCCCTCAACATGGGCTCAAGGTACCGCGCGATGAGGGCTCGGGTTTGCGGCGTGTTGAATTCGCCGCGCTCGACGCACTCCATCAATCCTGGAGCGCCTCTGGAGATGACGGCGGTGCCCCCGGAAAAGCGCTCGAGCAGCAGCCGGTAGCGCCGGCTCGAGATCGTGCGTGTCGTTGCGAGCACGCCGACGCGGCGGGCATCCGAGCTTTTCGCGGCGGGCTTGACGGCCGGCTCGACCCCGATGACCGGCACGGGAATGAAGCTGCGCAGGTAGTCGGCCGCTTCGGCCGTAGCCGTGTTGCAGGCAAGCACGATCGCCTTGGCTCCCCGCTCGAGCAGGAAGCTGCACATCGAGTGGCAGCGGTCCTGGATGAAGGCGCAGTCCCTGTCGCCCCAGGGCGCGTGGCCGCAGTCTCCGGCAAAAAGGAAATCCTCATGCGGGAGCCTCGCGCGCAGGGCCCTCATGATGGAGAGGCCTCCGAGCCCTGAATCCAGAACCCCGACGGGGGCAAGGCGTCTTGCGTCGGTCATGGCGTTCAGGCCGAGGCCCGTCCCAGACGGTCGTTCACGGCGGCCCAGGCGGCCCCCTGCGGCGGACGCTCGACGAGGATTCGGCCGGCGTGCGCGCCGTCCAGTTCGTGCAGCGCTTCGTAAAGGAAGCTTGCGTAGGGCGCGGCCTCCTTCGGAGCCTTGAGCGCGAGGACAACATTGCCGGGAAGGCCGGCGAGGCACTCTTCGCTTGCCATGACGGCAAGCTTGATGTGGGAGAGCGCGCGCACCCGAGCGGCAAAGGCTTCGCGCGGGACGAGTTCCAGGCGCGTTGCCGGCGCGTAGTGGCTCTTCAAGGTGCCGGGCACCCGGGGGGCTGCGTCTCCTGCATCGGGTACGGGCACGCCGAGCGCTTCTTCAAGCATCTCCCGGGTGACGGCGCCGTGCCGCAGAATCTGCGGGCGGCCGCCCGAAAGATCGAGAATCGTCGATTCGACGCCCACTTCGCAGCGTCCGCCGTCAAGGACATAGTCGAGCTTGCCCGCGGGCTTCACGCCCAGATCGGCGAGCACGTGCTCGGCGCAGGTCGGGGAGATGCGCCCGAACGTGTTGCAGCTCGGAGCCGTGAAGCCCTTCATGGTCGGGCCGCTGATCTCGGTAAGGAGCCGCTGCACCCAGGGGTGGGCGGGGCAGCGGATCGCGACCGTGTCCTGTCCGCCCGTCACGAACGTGCCGCAGCGCTCCGAGCGCGGCAGAACCATCGTGAGCGGCCCGGGCCAGAACTTTTCCGCAAGCAGCCAGGCGCTCTGCGGGATGTCCTTGGCCCAGAAGGGCAGCGCCTCGGCGCTCTTGACGTGCACGATGAGCGGGTGGTTCGTGGGCCGGCCCTTCACGGCAAAGGTCGCAAGCACGGCCTCGCGGTTGTCCGCGTCGGCCGCCAGCCCGTAGACCGTTTCCGTGGGAATGGCGACGAGCCCGCCCGCGAGCAGAACCCGGGCGGCCTCCCGCACGGCGCTTTCGTCGATCGCTGGGTACATGTGCGCTTAGCCTTCAAGCGGAAGCTTTGCGGAGAGAACCTTTTCGCGCTGGGCGGCGCGGAAGGCGGCGAGCTTGTCGGCAAGGCTCTTGTCCGAGAGGGCGAGGATCGAGACGGCAAAGAGGGCGGCATTGCCTGCGCCGGCCTCGCCGATCGCAAACGTCGCGACGGGGATGCCCTTGGGCATCTGAACGATGGAGTAGAGGCTGTCCTGGCCGGAAAGGTACTTCGAGGGCACGGGAACGCCCAGAACCGGGATGGTGCACTTGGCGGCAAGCACGCCCGCCAGGTGCGCGGCGCCGCCCGCGCCTGCGATGATGCAGGCAAGGCCCCGGTCGGCCGCCGTTGCCGAATACTCGAGTGCCTCGTCGGGCGTGCGGTGGGCGCTCAGCACGCGCACTTCATAGGGAACGCCGAAGGATTCCAGCGTCTTGGCGGTGTTCTGCATCAGGGGCCAGTCGGAAGTCGATCCCATCACGATGCCGACGAGGGGCTTTTGTTCGGTCATGTCAGTAGTCCGGAAAAAGAAAACGAAAAAAAGGGGAGAAGGGCAAGCAAAAAGCGCGCAGAGCCTCAGGGCTCACGCGCGCTTTTGCGCCAGCTGCGAATCCCGCGGATTGCCGCGGATTCTAGCCGCTATTCGACATCCTTGCCCGAGAGGCGAACCAGAGCTTCGCGGTACTTCATCGCGGTCTTTTCGATGATTTCGGCAGGAGGCACGGGGGCGGGCGGAGTCTTGTCCCAGACCTGGGTCTCAAGCCAGTCGCGGATGAACTGCTTGTCGTAGCTGGGGGGCGAGATGCCTTCACTGTACTGGTCGGCGGGCCAGAAGCGGGAGCTGTCGGGCGTGAGCACTTCGTCCATCAGGCAGACCTCGCCGTTCTCATCCAGGCCGAACTCGAACTTCGTGTCGGCGATGATGATGCCCTTGGTGGCGGCGTAGTCGGCCGCGCGCTTGTAGAGCGTGAGCGTGAGTTCGCGGATGCGCGAGGCGATCGTTTCGCCGTAGAGCTCGACGACCTTCTCGTAGGAGATGTTCTCGTCATGGGTGCCGACTTCGGCCTTGGCGGCCGGGGTGAAGATCGGCTCGGGAAGCTTCTGGGCCATCTTGAGCCCGGCGGGGAGCTTCACGCCGCAGACGCTGCCGGTGGCCTGATAGTCCTTCCAGCCGCCGCCGATGATGTAGCCGCGGGCGACGCACTCGATGAGAATGGGCTTCAGGCGCTTGACGACCATGGCGCGGCCCGCAACCTGGTCAACCTCGTCGGGAGCGACAACGGTTGCGGGATCGATGCCGGTGAGCTGCGTGGGCAGGTCGGCCGAGAGTTTGCTGAACCAGAACTGCGTCAGACCCGTGAGCACCTTGCCCTTGTTGGGGATGGGCACGCTCAGGATGACGTCGAATGCGCTGATCCGGTCGGTGGCGATCATGAGCAGCTTGTCTTCGCCCACTGCATAGCATTCGCGCACTTTGCCGCGATAGACCAGGGGCAGGCTCTTGATCGTAGTATTCATTAAACCTGACATGAATGTCACTCCTCGCTAGGAAGGAAATAAAGGAATTGGACCGGCGGCATTCTAGGCTAAACCCATGCAATGACACCGGGTAAAGAGCCACGCTTTTGCGATGCGATTTGCCGTCTAGGGCAGATTGCTGAATTCCTGGCATGAGAGGCTGGCTTGCTGCCCGCCTATTGGAACAGTTCCGCAGGGGGCAGGGCAAAGAAATCTTGAAGCGGCAGGCCGCGAGAGCCGACGGAGAGCGACTTCTCTCGACATGAGCAAAAAATGCTCAAAAGTTCGTCGCAAAATGTTCAAAAGTCCCTATATAAAACATTTAAAATCAAATCGTTAGCTTGAGACGGCGCGTCGCGCGTTCTCAGGCCGCCAGTGGCGGCAGGCAAGAGGTTGAGGCGGAATCGGATGCCGTGGCATTTCGGCAGCGAAGAAGCATCGCTTGTTCGTTAATTTTGTGTAAATACAAGCATTAAAAGTAAAAAAATATAAATATATCAATATGCAAACTAATTTGTTTTAAATCTGACAAATTTTGTCAGGTATGTGTGTAGAATTCCCGACAATTCCGGTAAGGTATTGCGGCGTCTCCCTCTGTGCCTTTTCCGGTCCCAGAACCCCAGGAAAATCCACAGAACCCATGAAGCTCACCACGCGCGGCCGCTTTGCCGTGACCAGCATGATCGATCTTGCCCTCTATGGGACCAAGGATCCGGTCAGGCTCTCCGATATTGCAAGGCGTCAGAAGATTTCCGTGACGTATCTCGAGCAGATCTTCTGCAAGTTAAGGAGAGCCGACCTTGTGGTGAGCTCGCGCGGGCCGGGCGGCGGCTATCGCCTTGCCCGCTCGCTCGACAGGATCACCGCCGGAGAGATCGTCTCGGCGGTCGAAGGCAAGGTCGACGCGACGCAGTGCCGCGGAGACGGCTCCTGCCGCGGCGGAGCCGAGTGCCTCGCGCACGGGCTCTGGTCGGAACTGAACAGCACCATGGCCAATTTCCTGAACGCGAGAACGCTCTCCGACATCGTCGAGCGCTACACCGCGCAGCACGGGGGCGAGGCCCGCGTGCCGGTTTCCTCCATTCTTCCGGCTCGCTCCGAGCAATAGGAACTCCCGAGCCGCTTCAGACTTTCAAATCGTTAGGATCAAAAATGAAACTTCCCGTTTATCTTGACTACTCGGCAACGACTCCGGTGGATCCGCGCGTCGCCCAGAAGATGATCCCCTTCCTTTGCGAGCGGTTCGGCAATCCGGCGAGCCGCTCCCACAGCTACGGCTGGGAGGCCGAGAAGGCCGTCGAGGAGGCGAGGAAAGAGGTTGCGGCCTACATCAACGCCGATCCGCGCGAAATCGTCTGGACCTCGGGCGCAACCGAGTCCGACAACCTCGCCATCAAGGGCGCCGCGCACTTCTACAAGGACAAGGGACGGCACCTCATCACCGTGAAGACCGAGCACAAGGCCGTGCTCGACTCCATGCGCCACCTTGAGACCGAGGGCTATGAAGTCACGTACATGGACGTCAAGGAAGACGGTCTGCTTGACCTTGAGGCCCTTGAGGCCGCAATCCGTCCCGACACGATTCTCGTGTCCGTCATGGCGGTCAACAATGAGATCGGCGTCATCCAGGACATCGCCGCGATCGGCGAGATGTGCCGCAGGCACGGCGTCGTGTACCACTGCGACGCGACGCAGGCCCCGGGCAAGATGGTGCTTGACATGCAGACGATGAAGATCGATCTGATGAGCCTGTCCTCGCACAAGGTCTACGGGCCCAAGGGCATTGGTGCGCTCTACGTGCGCCGCAAGCCCCGCATCCGGATCGAGCCGCAGATCCACGGCGGCGGACACGAGCGGGGCATGCGCTCGGGCACCCTTGCCGCCCACCAGATCGTCGGCATGGGCGAAGCGTACCGCCTGGCTCGCCTTGAGCAGGCCGAGGAGATCAAACGTCTCACGGCGCTCCAGAAGCGCTTCCTCGAGGGGCTGAAGGCCAATATTCCCGAGATCGTGATCAATGGCTCGCTCGAGCACCGCGTCTGCACCAATCTCAACGTCTCCTTCGAGTACATCGAGGGCGAGAGCCTCATGATGGCCGTGAAGGATCTTGCGGTGAGCTCTGGCTCGGCCTGCACCTCGGCCTCCCTCGAGCCGAGCTACGTGCTGCGCGCTCTGGGGCGCAGCGACGAGCTCGCCCACAGCTCGATCCGCTTTACGTTCGGACGCTTCACGACCGAAGAGGAGATCGACTTTGCCGTGAAGCTCCTTGCCGAGAAGGTCGCCAAGCTGCGCGATCTCTCGCCCCTTTGGGAAATGCACCAGCAGGGCATGGACCTCACCAAGATCAAGTGGTCCGCCCACTAACCGGATAGCGGACGGGAAGGGCGTTCAAGCCCTTCCCGCCGGAAAACAGAACCCCGTCAGAGACAGGAACATCAAATGCCTTACAGCGAAAAACTGATTGATCACTACGAAAACCCCCGCAATGTCGGCACACTGGATCAGAGCGACGAGAGCGTCGGCACCGGCATGGTGGGCGCTCCGGCCTGCGGCGACGTGATGCGCCTGCAGATCAAGGTCAACAAGGAGGGCGTGATCGAAGACGCCAAGTTCAAGACCTACGGCTGCGGCTCGGCGATCGCCTCGAGCTCGCTCGTCACCGAATGGGTGAAGGGCAAGACGGTCGAGGATGCCGCCAAGATCACCAATGCAGAAATCGCCGAGGAGCTCGCGCTGCCGCCGGTGAAGATCCACTGCTCGATTCTTGCCGAGGACGCCGTGAAGGCCGCAATCGACGACTACCGGGCCAAGCAGAAGAAATCCGAGTAGCCGGCCGGGGAGGACAGAACAATGCCAGTGACACTGACCGAAGCGGCAGCCAAGCACGTTTCCGCCTTCCTTGCCAAGCGCGGCAAGGGCATCGGCCTGAGACTCGGGGTGAAGACCTCGGGCTGCTCGGGCATGGCCTACAAGCTCGAGTTCGCCGACGTCGTCAATCCCGATGACGAGGTGACCGAGAGCTTCGGCGTGAAGGTTCTCGTGGATGCCAAGAGCCTGCCCTACATCGACGGCACCGAGCTTGACTATGTCAAGGAAGGCCTGCAGGAGGGCTTCAAGTACAACAATCCGCAGGAAAAAGAGCGCTGCGGCTGCGGCAAGTCCTTCCATGTCTAGGAGTCTTCATGGCTGACCTGACGCCGTTTGCGCTGCTCGGACTGCCCGAGCGCTTCGCGCTTGACCCCGAACTTGTCGAAAAGGGCTGGCGCAACGCCATCGCCCGCGTGCATCCGGACCGCTTTGCCGGCAGGAGCGCCGCCGAGCGGCGCGTTGCCGAGCAGTGGGCGGGCCGCATCAACGAGGCCCGCGACGAGATCGCCGACCCCGTGCGCCGCGCTTCGCTCATCCTGCGGCTGCGCGGCGCCGATGCCGGCAGCGAGACCGACACCCGCATGGACGGAGCCTTTCTCATGCAGCAGATGAGCTGGCGGGAGAAGGCCGAGAGCCTGCGCGCGCAGGGCGCTTCGCTCGAGCCGCTCCTTGGGGAGGTCGAGGCGCTGCGGGAGGAGCTGATCTCCCGTCTTGGAGAGGCTCTTGACGAGCGCCGGGACAATGCTCTCGCCCGCGAGGCGGTCCGCCGCCTGATGTTTGTTGAACGAATCCGCCGCGATCTTGAGGGCGGCAAAGAGTAAAGGAATCTACGCATGATCGGTCTGATGCAGATCGCCGAGCCCGGCATGTCGGCCGCGCCCCACGAGGAGCGGCTTGCCGTCGGCATTGATCTGGGAACCACCAATTCGCTCGTCGCCACCGTGGTGAACGGCGCCCCCGAAGTGATCCGGGACGAGCAGGGCCGCGCTCTGCTGCCCTCCATCGTGCGGTTCTGCCCGGACGGCGCAATCGAGGTCGGGCACGAAGCCGCCGCGAGCCAGGAGAGCGATCCGCTCAACACGATCAGCTCGGCAAAGCGGCTCATCGGCCGCGGAAAGGCCGACCTGGACGGCGGAATCATTCTGCCCTACCAGTTCGAGGATGCCGCGGGGATGGTGCAGATCCGCACGCGGGCGGGCGTGAAGAGCCCGGTTGAGGTATCCGCGCAGGTGCTTTCGGCCTTGCGCGCTCGGGCCGAGGAGCGGCTCGGAGGGGAACTCGTCGGCGCCGTCATCACGGTTCCGGCATACTTTGACGATGCGCAGCGCCAGGCGACCAAGGATGCGGCAAAGCTTGCCGGCATCAACGTGCTGCGGCTCCTCAACGAACCCACGGCGGCCGCGCTGGCCTACGGGCTTGACAGCGGAGCCGAGGGGCTGTACCTCATCTACGACCTCGGGGGCGGCACGTTCGACGTGTCGCTTCTGAAGCTCACCAAGGGCGTGTTCGAGGTTCTCGCAACGGGCGGCAATTCGGCGCTCGGGGGCGACGACTTCGACCACCGGCTCGTGTGCTGGGCGCTCGAAGGGCTTGGGGCCGAAGCGATTCTCGACGCGCAGGACAAGCGAAAGCTCACCGTTGCCGCGCGCCGCGCCAAGGAGGAGCTCACGGAAAAGGAGAGCGCAAGGCTCGCCGTGGAGCTCTCCGGCGGCAGGCGGATCGAGCGGGTGATCACCCGGGAGGAATTCGCCCGCATCACGTGCAACCTCGTGAACAAGACGCTCTCTGCGGTGAAGAGCGTGCTGCGCGACGCCCGCTGCAGCGTCTCCGATCTTGAGGGGGTGGTGCTCGTGGGCGGCGCAAAGCGCATGCCGTGCGTGCGCGAGGCGGTGACGGAGTTCTTCGGCGCTGCGCCCTTCTGCAACATCAATCCGGACGAAGTGGTGGCGGTCGGCGCCGCCATGCAGGCCAACAAGCTTGCTGGCAACAATGGGGGCGAGGACTGGCTGCTGCTTGACGTGACGCCCCTTTCGCTCGGTCTTGAGACCATGGGCGGGCTTGTCGAGAAGGTGATTCCGAGGAACACCGCGATCCCGGTTGCCATGGCTCAGGACTTCACCACGTTCAAGGACGGACAGACCGCGATGGCGATCCACGTGGTGCAGGGCGAGCGCGAGATGGTGGATGCCTGCCGCTCGCTCGCGCGCTTTGAGCTGCGCGGCATTCCGCCGATGGCGGCGGGCGGCGCGCGGATCCGTGTCACGTTCCAGATCGACGCCGACGGACTGCTCTCGGTGTCGGCCCGCGAGACCCGCACCGGCGTGGAGAGCTCCGTGCGCGTCAAGCCGAGCTACGGACTCACCGACGAGGACATCGTTCGGATGCTGCGCGAGGGCAATGAATCCGCCAGGAGCGACATGATCGAGCGCGAGCTGCGCGAGCAGCGCGTGGAAGCCTCACGCATCATCGAGTCGACGAACTCGGCGCTTGAAACCGATGCCGACCTGCTGAGCAGCGCCGAGCGCGCGGCAATCGATGCGAGCATCGAGGATCTGCGGCGCAAGGCCGCGGGCAGCGACTCGGGGGAGATCAAGAAGGCGATCGAAGCGCTTGCCGCCGCAACGGGCGAGTTTGCCGCGCGCCGCATGGACCGTTCCATCCGCAACGCGCTTGCCGGGCAGACGCTCGACGAAATTCAGGTTTAGGAGAAAGACACATGCCGATAGTGACCATTCTGCCCAATGAGGCGATCTGCCCGCAGGGCGCCAAGGTTGAGGTTGCCCAGGGCGCAAAGCTTGCCCAGGCGCTCAACAAGGCCGGGATCAGGATCCCTCACGCATGCGAGTACAACTGCGCCTGCGCCACGTGCCACGTGATCGTGCGCGAGGGCTTTGACTCTCTGCCCGAAGCCGATGACAACGAGCTCGATCAGCTCGATCAGGCCTTTGCCGCAACGCCGCTCTCGCGCCTCTCCTGCCAGACGCGGATGGGAAGCGAGGACATCACGATCGAGATTCCGAGGCTCAACCGCAACCTCGTGCACGAGAACGAGTAGGAGGCGGCGATGACGCTCAAATGGACTGACGCCCAGACGATCGCCGAGGAGCTCTATGACGCCAACCCGGAGCTTGATCCGGTGACGCTGCGGCTTTCCGAGCTGCGCGAAATGGTGCTTGCGCTTGAGGATTTTGACGATGATCCGCAGGCGAGCAACGAGCCGCGGCTTGAGGCGATCCTGCAAGCCTGGCTCGACGAACGGGAATGAGGCTTCTTTTACAACCAGAACAGAAAGGACAATCCATGTCGATGCACGGATATGCCGAGAAATCCCAGTTCCGGGAACTCATCGAAATGCTCTACAACGCCGAAGCCAACGGTGCAAACATGTACTACGTCATGGCGTACCTCGCCAGGGAAAAAGGCTGGGATGATGTTGCCGAGGCGTGCTGCGCAAATGCTGCCGAGGACGCGTTCCACGGCGGCCGGTACGGCGCTATGCTGGGCAAGGGGGCTTCTGACGAAGACAAGTTCTGGAAGATGCTTCTTGGTGCCTATCGGCTCGAAGCGGGAGCCGAGGCGCAGCTCAAGGCGATCATCGCCAAGGTGCGTGCCGCGGGCGAGAACGAGCTTGCCGATGAAATCGCCAAAAGCATCGAAGAGGAAAACGAGCACGCAAGGCGACTGGAGCGGGTGTTTGATGCCCACGGCATCAGCTGGAAGGAATAGATCTGACCGGCTGTTGCTGATCTGCAGGAAAAAGGCCCTTGACAGCTGCACACACTGGCACCGCGAATCAAGACTCACGGTAGGATCTCTCGATTTTGTCGCGCCGAGGTGGAGCGGCGGGATGTCAGTGGATGTCGGGACTCAGGCGTCCTGGTAGGTGGCTTCGATCGCCTTTACCTCGCGGTAAAGCGCTTCGTTGATGGGGACGGGGACTCCCAGGGCTCGCGCCTTGCGGATCACGGTTCCGGCGAAGAACTCGACTTCGCTCTTGCGCTTTGCGAGTCCGTCCTGGCGCATCGAGGGCATGCCGTTCGGCAGGAACGTGTCGATGAAGCCGACGTAGAGCTTGACGTCATCCTCGGTGATGGAGATGCCGCTTGCCCGGGCCAGCGCCTGAACCTCGCGCATGGCGCCGATCATGCGGTCGCGCACGGGCCCCGGCTTCTGGACGGTGGAAAAGTCGCCCCTGGCGACCATCACCGTCTGGTTGCAGCCGACGTTGAGCATCCACTTGGCCCACATCCTGCGCATGATGTCCTCTTCGTGCAGGAAGGGCAGCTCCACGCGGGTGAAGAAGGCTTCGAGCTCTTCGAGCGTGGGCCGGTTCGCCTCGCGCCCCGGGGGCAGCCCCAGGCACAGCTCGCCGATGTGGGAATACACGAGCTGCGTGCCGCGCTTAAGCGCATCCATGCCCTGGGCGACGGACCACACGACCCGTCCCGAGCCGAGGCGCTCCTCGATGATCTCCTCGCTCACGATGCCGTTCAGGACCGAGACGATGACCGTGTCGGGGCGCACGACAGGGCGGGCGATGCTGATCGCCTCCTCAAGCTGCGTGCCTTTCACGGCAAAGAGCACGAGGTCGGCCGTGTCGCGGTAGGACTCCGCGGTCTCATAGCGGAACGGGCAGAGCCTGTTGTTGGAGAGCACCTGCTGGCTGCGGTACAGGTGCACGCGCTCGGCGTCGGCAAGGAACGCCACGGAGCGGAAGCCGATTTTCCTAGCAAGCGCTTCGCCGTACATGATGCCGAGGGCGCCGCGCCCGATGATGACAACCTTTTCGATGCTCATTGCAGGGACTCCTCTGGGTTTTTGCAGAGTGATCAGGGGGCAAGCGCCGCGTTCATGAACTTGACGAGATCGGAGAGTTCGTCCGCCGCCAGCTCGTGGTCCATGCCGTACTCGCGCCAGATCACGGTGCGGGCATGCTCGGCGGCGGCCTTGGCGCCGTGCTTGGCAAGCGTGATGGGCAGAACGCTGTCATAGGTGCCGTGCGCGATGAAGACCGGGGTCGAGCGGGCGGCCTGGGTGATTTCATGCTCGAGCGAAGCCGAGGCGGGGAGATACCCCGAGAGGCTGAAGACGCCGGCGAGGGTTCTTGCCTGCCTTAGTCCGCTGTACAGCGACATGGCGCCGCCCTGGCTGAAGCCCCCGAGGAAGATCCGCTCGGCGGGCGTGCCCGTGGAGATCACCTCGTTGATGACCTGGGAGATGCGCAGGTGCATGGACGTGAGCCCCTTGACGTCCTCATCCTTCAGGGCGACGTTCTTGGGAATGTTGAACCATGCGGGCAGAATCTCCCGGTTGACCCAGTCGACCGGAATTTCCGGCGCATAGGGCAGAATGAAGCGGGCCGCCGGTCCGCCGTAGGTAAACAGATCCTGGGCAAGCGAGGCAAAGTCTTCGGGCGAGGCGCCCATGCCGTGCAGAAAGATGACCGTGCAGGCCGGATCGGCTCCGTTCACGGGATCGCGCACCAGCACGTCAAGGGGCTCGAGCCTTGTGCTCGGATTTGCCGCGTAAAGCGGGACGCCGCGCTCGGCATTGCGGGCGGTGATGATCTTCTGCGCGGGCGCCTCGTCGGCGGCGGGCTGCGCAGGGGGGGCGTCTTGCCGGGCGGCGGCCTCGCCCTGATCCCTGCCCGCGGGCCGCATTTCATCCGCGGAAAAGCCGGGCAGCGGGGCTCCAGCGGCCTTGCGCTCGGCGATCTGGCGCTCGGCCGCCCTGGCGGCCTGCTCGTATTCGGGCGGAACGCTCTTTTGCACCGCGGGCTTTCTGGCGCTCTTCGGGCGGAACGCCTCGATGATCTCCGGATCGGTTTCGATGTACGGGCCGCCGATCAGCTCGATGCAGTAGGGGATCGAGGCGAAGAGCCCGGCTTCGAGCACCTCGCCCGAGTCGCTCCTGAGGCCGCCCAGCGTTTCGGAAATCGATTTCGGCCGGCCGGGCAGGTTCACGATGAGCGTGCTGTGCTCGCCGATCTCGCGCAGCACTGCAACCTGGCGCGAGAGAATGGCGGTCGGCACGAACCGCAGCGAGATGCGGCGCATTTGCTCGGCAAAGCCCGGCATCTCGCGCGTGGCAACGGCAAGCGTCGCCTCGGGCGTGACGTCGCGCCGCGCCGGACCCGTGCCGCCCGTGGTGAAGATGAGGTCGCAGCCGACGTTGTCGGCGAGCTCGCGCAGCGTGTCTTCGATCTGGCAGCGGTCGTCGGGAATGAGCCGCGTGTGGATCTGCACGGGGGTCGTGATGGCGTCCCGGCACCAGGCCTCCAGGGCGGGAATGCCTTCGTCCCGGTACTCGCCCCGGCTTGCGCGGTCGGACACGGACACCAGGCCGAGAATGAGTTCATTCGGAGTATTGCGGACTGCGCGCATGATCAGGATTCCTCTTCTGAATTGCTTTCCGTCGCCTTCTCCAGATTCAGGGCGGGCAGCTCCTGCTCGTAGAGCGCCTTGTACAGAAGGCGGGCGCTCTTCGGAGGCTTGCCCTCGGCCGCCTCCTTGCGGGCTGCGCGCACGAGCTGGCGGATCCTCTGGATGTCGGCCTGCGGGTGCGCTTCGGCAAAGGCGGTCACGGGCGCATCGTCCGCAAGCATCGCCTCGCGCATCTTTTCTGCGCGGTGCATCGCGGCAACGGCGGCGTGCGACTCGCCCGTCGCCCGCTCGATCGCCTCGCGCACGGCGGCGCCATCGAGCCGCCGCATCAGCTTGCCGATCAGCTGCAGCTGCCGCCGCTTGGCGCCGAAGGATTTCATCCGTGCGTATTCGCCGATCGCATCCCGAATGTCCTCGGGCAGATCGATCCGGGCAAACTGCTCGGGGGGCATGCGCGTGAGCTCCTCGCCAAGCTTCTGCATGGCTTCGCTCTGGCGCTTGAGTTCGGACTTGGACGGACCGAGGTCTTCGTCCTCGTCTTCTTCGTCGTATCCGGCACGGGTGTCGTAAAAGGCTTTTCTGGTCATGGGAATTCGTTCAATGTGTCTGGAATGGCTGCGCAGGGCGCTAGGCGCCGTGCACAAAGGCATCCCCGGATTGTAGAGCAATGGGAGGAGGGATTTTCCGCTCGGCGCTCTGGGCAAAGGCCAGGCCGCCGTGCCAGGCCGGGCGCGCCCAGGTCAGACCCTCAGGACGTCGCTGCCAAAGAGCGGAACGTCTTCGTTCTCAGAACGATGGCTGGAGGCGCGGAAGTTGACGATGATCTTGCGCCAGGCCTCCAGGGTCGAGATGAAATGCTCGACGCTCGCGGTGAACGAGTCGACGTCAACCTGGGCTTCGGGCAGCGCCAGAGTGAGGAAGAAATGTCCGTGCAGGGGATCGAGCGAGAGCGTCGCTCCGCCCGTGTTCTTGAAAAGGTGCTGGCCCTCGAGCATGAGCTTGTAGAGCTGCTCGAGCCGCTCGGGAGGGGGCTCCCCCAGGTCGCCCTGAACGGCAATCGCGCGGATCTGCTCAAGGGCGAACATGGTGACGGGCATCGAGTCGAACTCGAACGACCACACGCCGTCCTCGGGGAGGGCGGCGATGTCAAGCTTCTCGCAAAACCCCCTGATGATTTCAGACGCTTCCATGACAGGTGCAAAAATCCTTCCAAACTGATCCCGGAACTGCTAGGCGTCGCCGTTGATGATGTCCATGCAGGCAGGGCCGATTCTATCAATGTCGGCAGCGGTCACGGGGCGAACGAGCGGCTTGCCGTTTTCCAGAACGGGGTCGAACTGCCAGCCGCCCGCGGTTTTGACGGCGTTCATAGATTCGAATAGGCGCGGAAACCTCTGCATTTATGCAGGGGAGGAGCGCCGTACCTCCGTTAAAAAGGTTGTTTTGCGATTGACAAGACGGAGCCTGTCCGAGCGGG
>ODAI012643961.1_pt1 | contig 14689 bp, 12 predicted proteins | sample 1539321 | NCBI WGS metagenome assembly ODAI01 (sample SAMN02144231, study PRJEB22623) | gut metagenome | biome: sheep rumen | host: Ovis aries | place: New Zealand
GCTTGTATATGGCGAAAGGGAATAAATACCTGGCAGGTCTGTTACCTCGGTATCCGGAAGTCCTCTGATCACACCGCTTTTCCGGTCTACCGTAACCCCGGGGAAATTTCCGACATGGTTGTTTGCGCCTGTAAGCTTGTTAAAAATCGTTGTCTTTCCGCAGTTCTGGTTTCCTGCAAGAGCAAAGCTTATCTTTGTGCCCTCCGGAAGCGGGTTTTCATGTTCTATATCATGAAAACGGCCGCCCTCACCGAAACCCGGGTGTTCGATATACACCCTGTCGCCGCGGAGCAGGCTTTTATCCTCTGCTTCGGCCTCAAGCCTGTAGGGCTCGGTGATTTCAATGTTGGCGGCGTCATCAAGTCTCAGGGTAAGCTCATAATCATGTATGCGGTATTCCGCGGGATCGCCCATCGGTGCAAACTTAACAAGAGTAAGCTCGGTTCCCGGTATCATTCCCATATCGAGGAAATGTTGCCTGAGTGCTCCCCCTCCGCCTACATTAACAATTTTGGTGCTTTCGCCTGTTTTTAATTCATTTAAGTACATTTCTTACTACTCCGGTCAATATCCGTATTCGCGCTTTCTTATCACCGCTGCCTGAGCGATTATTTTTTCCTTCCAGTCATCATCCTGGGCATTAAGCTGGAAAACATTATACCCGTACTGTCTTGCCAGCTTGCATATTATTTCCTCGTCGTCTATATGCAGGGAAATACGGTATCTGCTCGGAAGCTTCTGCGGCAGAGTCGAAGCGTTGTCGCGCTGCACTTCCTTTAAATGCCTGCTGCCGTTGACTATACCGTCAAACTTCACATGATAGCATTTAAAAAGATGCCTGATATATTTCTCCGACCTGAAGGATGACGTGTAGACCCACACCTCATAGCCAAGCTCCTGCAGCTTTCTTATGAGCTCGGGAGTGCCATACCTCAGTCTTTCCTTGTATATCCTGCTGTACGGAAACTTAGGCGGCGGCTCGGTCTTATGGGTTTTTGGCGACACAAAGAGCACCTCGTCCAGATCGAAGGACACCCTCATCTTATCATTATGGTTTTGATCATTTTTTGCCATTATCCGACATCTTTCTGATTATTCCTGCCACGTCTCTTGCCCATGTCGGCGAGTCCGCATCAAGCTCAAACTCCTGAAAATCCTCACCGCTTACGGTCCTGATCATCGTATTTCTGTCAATATGCAGGGTTTCCTTGTATTTTCCGGAAATCTTCTTTTCGGTATCCTTCTTTTTCTCCGCATTGCCGGTCTTTTTTCCTGTACCGGTGATTATTCCGTCCAGTCTTACCGAATAGTGTTTGAAATAATCCTGTATGTAATCGAAGGAATAACAGTTTGCGCTGTAAACCCAGATATCATAGCCCTGCTTGCTGAGATAGTGCATCAGCATCGGGAGGCCTATGCGGATCTTTTCCTTGTAGATTTTATTGTAAGGGAATTTAAGAGGTCTTTCGGCCGGCTCAAGATCGTCCTGGCAGAAAATGGTTTCATCCAGATCCATGGTCACTCTTCTGTCATGCTCCGAAGCCGCAAGCATCTTTTCGATGTCGGTATCCTGGGCCAGATTTACGATCTTGACCGGAACCTTTTTAAATCCGCAGCGCATTGCGGCAGCCCATCTGTGATGGCCGTTAAGTATCATATATCCGTCCGGGTGGATTTTCTGCACCATCAAGGGTTCGTCATCGATGCTTGTGAGTATGGAGCCGAATCTCATGAATTTACTGGTATAATCTCCGATGATGCCGTAGTGCGGACCGATGGCCGGATTGCAGAATTCATCATCGGGATTCGGATGGAGCTTTTCAATCGGAACGTTCTTTGTCGTCATTATCTCCAGCCTGCTTGCCTTTACGGGGACAATCACCGCATCGTATTTTCTGAGTTTTTTCTTTAACAGTTTTGCGAATTCCGTATCAGATGCCATTTTTCATCCTCCGTTTCATCTCTTGTTGGATTTTCTCCAAATCCTTCTTTGCTCCGCTTCTTTTATAAGCATATCCCTGAAATCCGGATGCGCTATCGAGATCAGCGCCTCCGCCCTCTCCCAGGTAGAACGGCCTTCAAGGTTTACCACACCATATTCCGTCGCCAGGAAATAAACCTGGCTTCTCGGCGAGGTGATAATGTCGCCGTTAAACTGCGGAAGTATTCTTGAGTGCATCACACCATGCCTGTCGGTATGTACAGAGCTCATGCATATAAATGCCTTGCCGCCCTTCGATGCCGAGGCTCCGATAAGGAAGTCCAGCTGTCCGCCTGTTCCGCTTATCTGCCTGCCGCCGGTGCTTTCCGCAGCCACCTGACCATAAAGATCCACCGCAACACAGGCGTTGATTGAAACCATGTTGTCGATCTGTGCGATGACATAGGGGCGGTTCACATACTCAAGAGGATATGCCGCAACTCCCGGATTGTCGTCAAGCCACTCGTAAAGCTCATTTGAGCCGATGGCGCAGCCGAAGACTCCCTTTCCGTGATCTATGGTCTTATATTTATTTGTAAGCTTGCCGGCTTTGTAAAGCTCATAAAAAGCATCCGAACATAGCTCCGTGTGCATCGCAAGATCCTTAATGTCGGACTGGGCGATTATCTCACCTACCGCATTGGGTATGCTTCCGATTCCGAGCTGCAGAGTCGCGCCGTTAACTATGTAAGGTATTAAAAGCTCGGCGATCTTTCTGTCAACCTCTCTCGGAGGCTGGGGCTTCATATCCTCAAAGGGAGCATGTTCTCCTTCAACGATGAAATCCACCTCGGAAATATGTATGCTTTCGTCATAGCCGCCGCGTATCTTCGGCATGTGCTCGTTGACCTCGACTATGACTATGTCGGCGTGCCTGCAGATGGGACCTGCAACGCCGGTATTTACCGAAAAATTGAAATAACCGTGCTTATCCATCGGCGTAACGCTTACCATCACAACATTTACATCCAGGAAGAATTCATAGTATGCCGCATTGTTATGGAAAACCATCGGTATATAGAAGCATTTTCCTTCATCACAGAGTTTCCTTTCATAGGCTGAGCAGTGCCAGCTGTGGTAAACGAAATGCTCCTGGCCGGGATCGCACTCTGCGACCTCAACAGGCCCGTTTATAAGATTACCCCTTATCTTTACATCCTTTAGCTCGTCGCGCCTTTTTGCCAGTGCGCGGTCAAGAAGCACGGGCATCCCCAGAGAGCTCGTGTAATCAACCCAGTCACCGTTTTTTACAACGCTTACGGCCTCGTCGGCAGTTCTGAGCTTTTTTTTGTACTCACCATAAAAATCCATAGCTTCCCCGCCTATCCTTTTCCTTTTTTCCAGACCTTTCTCGGTCTTTTCCTTTTCATTTTCGGCCTGTGTCCGTTCTGCTTCCTGAACTCATCTATCCTCTGTGCGATGGTATTGTAGTCCCTTTCGAAAAGCTCCTCCATGACCTCCGGCCAGAGTTCATCCGACGGAACGTTTTCCAGTAGGTAATTCTGAACGAACAGCTTGCTCTTTTGCTTGTAGGCCGGAAACATATGCTTAGCCATTATATTGTTAAGCTCGGGCCTCCACAGCATCGAGATCTTGTTTTCCGGTTTTACTCCGGGATTATCCCCTGCCTCCCTGAGCAAATAGAAATCAAGCTTTCCGTCCGTTTCTTCAACCGTGACTATGCCCCATGTTTCCGGTATATGTTCCTTTGCGTGTATCCCGTGCGATGACCCGACGACAAGATAATTCCTGTCAAAGTACCTGTCGTAATACTCGACCTGCTTCTTAAGTCTCACATAGGAATCAGCATCGCTTTTTATTTCAATTCCGTAAAGCCGGTCAGGTGTTATCATGATAAGGTCAGCCCTTACCATGCCAATCACCTTTTCTTCAAGTATCCTTATCTTTCCGAATTTTTCCTCGAGGAAATCGAAAAGAGGTTCCCTGATATCCTTGTCATATATCATCTGCTTTCCCTGTCAATCCTGAATTCAACCGATTTCTGCAGGTACTCAAGATAATCATTGTCACGGCACATAGCCTTTCCGGGCGCATCCGAAAGCTTTGCGACCGGCCTGCCGTTAACATACTGAAGCTTGATAACTATGTTTAACGCATCCTCGCTTGTATCGTTTGTTACGAAAGTTCCGATGCCGAAGGAAACCTTGGTCTTTGTGCGGAAATAATCGTAAAGCTTCTGTGCCCTGTCAAAATCAAGGCTGTCGCTGAAGAGCAGAAGCTTGGTCTTCGGATCCACACCGTATTTCTTGTAGTGGGCAATGATCTTCTCGCCCCACTCATAGGGATCACCGCTGTCATGACGTACGCCGGTGTAGTTATTTACCATGGAACGGTTGAAATCAAGCAGGAAAAGATCGGTAGTAACCGTATCGGTAAGTGCCGTTCCGTTATCGCCGTCATACTCCGCATACCAGTCCTTCATGGCATAATGGTTGGTATATGCAAGAGGTATGGAATCGATTCCCTGGTACATCTGAACAAATTCATGCGCATAGGTACCGATCGGAGTTACATTGTATTTCATTGCGAGGTAAACGTTTGAAGTACCTACGCAGTTCTTGGTTTCGGTAACGAGACGGCGTACGACCTCGTCCTCCCACTCTCTTGAAAGACGCCTGCGGCAGCCGAATTCCGCAAAGGGGAAGGTATAGGTACCGTTGTTCATTGCTTCTATCTTTGCGCTGAGACGTTCCTCTGCGGATCTGCGGAGCTGAACATAGTCATAAGACATCCTGAAATATACTTCGTTGATGATCTCAAGAAGATAGATTTCAAACTGCATGGCAGAGAAAAGAGGTCCGTCTACAACCACCTTGAGCTCTCCCTCATCGCTTAATTCTATGGTCACATAATCCCTTATCGGATGCCAGAGACGCAGAAATTCCACATAGTCGTTTTTAATGAATCTTATCGAACGAAGGTAGTCAAGCTCCTCTTTCTTAAATCTCAGGGAGCACAGATGGTCAACCTGTTCCTTTATCTCCTCAGCCATTTCCGGAGTAAACACAACTCCCTCGTTGCGGCATTTGAAATAATACTGTCCGCAAAGGTCGGTGTGTTTATGGAAAATCACCTGGTCCATGTTGAATTTGTAAAGATCGGTGTCAAGCAGTGACACGATAATCGGGTTAAGCCTCATTTTTTCCTCTCTTTCTTTTGTTACTTCAGCGCTGTTTCAAGCCTCTTTGCAAATTCCGCAAATTCCGAAATAAACTCTTTGTGATTGTTTTTTATATATTCCGTATCCGTATCGGATGCGGCTTTTTCAAGTTTTTTCGCCTTCTCGGACAGGTCGGCGGCACCTATGGTATTGGAAGTGCTTTTTATCGTATGGGCCAGGATCCTGTAGTTTTTCCAGTCTTCCTTTTCAAAGCTTTCCTCCATTTCCGCACACTTTTCACCTGCCGTGCGGACATATTCATTTATCAGTTCGGTATAGAAGCCCTCGTCGCCTGCGGCATAGGAAATACCGTCTTCGACATTTAAGCCAAGGCTCTTAAGCCTCTCCATTCCTGAGGTACTCTCTGTTTTTTCTTCGCCGCCCTCCTGCGCTTTAAGCACTCTTTCGGGAAGATATTTCTTAAGCGTTTCCTCAAGTTCTTCCATTTTTATCGGTTTGGAAAGGTATCCGTCAAAGCCTTCCGCAAGATACTGTTCCCTGGCTCCGACAACGGCATTTGCCGTAAGCACGATGACGGCGGCATCTCCTGTAAGCTTTTCCTCCTTAAGTATCTTAAGGGTTTCGATACCGTCCATTCCGGGCATCATATGATCAAGGAAAACAAGATCGTAACGCCCGCTTTTCATGCGCTCTATCGTTTCCGTGCCGGATGAGCATATGTCGGGTTTTATGCCGAAAAGCTTGAGAAGGTTTTGTGCGACCTTCTGGTTCATCTCGTTGTCATCGGTAACAAGTATCCTTGCATCCGGAGCGCTAAGCCTTTCCTTTCTGCTCTCTGCGGGAACCGCTTTTCTTTTTTCTTCATAAGCTCCGACCGGAGCCGGATCGGCGATAGACAGGCTAAGTTCAAAATAGAACAGCGATCCCCTGCCGTACTCGCTTTTGACCTTCATCTCGGTGCCCATCATCTCCAAAAGCTTTGTAACTATCGAGATGCCGAGGCCCGTACCTTCTATGTGGCGGTTACGCTTTTCTTCTATCCTCTCAAACGAAACCGAAAGCTTGTCAATATCCTCCTCCTTGATACCGATACCGGTATCCTCAACCTCGACAAGCAGGCTTACCTTGCCATCCTGCCTTGAGGTTTCGCTTATCCTGAAGCTGACCTTTCCCTTTTCGGTATATTTAACGGCATTTGTGAGCAGGTTCATGATCACCTGACTTATCCTCACATCATCCCCGTAAAGACCCGCAGGAATTTTTTCATCGATTTTGATCTCAAAATCAAGATTTTTCGACTTTGCTCTTTCGCTTATTGAATTTACCAGCCCGTCAACAAGATCGAGAGTGGAAAATTCAACCGGCACCAGGGTCATCCTTCCGTCCTCGATCTTTGAGAAATCAAGTATGGTATTGATGATGGAAAGGAGTGTATTGCCGGCCTTTTTTATGTTTGACGCATAATCAAGTATGTTTTCATCCCCGGATTCCCGAAGTATCATCTCGTTCATTCCGAGCACGGCATTGATCGGCGTTCTTATCTCATGAGACATGTCCGCAAGGAAATCGCTTTTGGCCTTGTTCGCACTGTCTGCCGCGGTTTTTTCAAGCTTCAGGAGCTTTGCTTCATATTCCCTCTTCTGCTCTATCTCCTTCATGATCTCAAGTCTTCGGTTTACGATTCTCTCATGTCTGAAAACAAAGATGTAGAAGGCCGAGATCAGCAGGAATACGATGACATTTACAAGTATGCTCACGACAAGTATGTAAAGAGGCGCCGCAAGCAGCTCCCTTGACTCTGTAATTATCACCAGATACCACTGGTTCATTACCTGGTCTACGAATACGGTGCATTTCTTCCCGTCTATGACCTCTTCAAAATTGCCCTTTCCCTTTGAAACGGCTTTTTCATAGATAGTCTTCCACTCGGGAAGCTCATTGTAATATTTTCCGTTTTCATCCTCGTCGTGATGCGCGATCACCATGCCGTCGTTGTTCAGCACAAAGCCGTAGCCGCACTCGTTTATGTTCACAGCCTCTATGGTTTCCTGCACACCCGAAAGCGTCAGGTCGAGAGCCAGTGCATTTTTATTGTCCGACAGGCTTTTCCCGACCGATATGATGACCTTGCCGGTCTGCGCGTCGATATAGGGCGACACAATAATAACGTCTCCCCCGGCCGCAACCGTGGTCTTGTACCAGTCTCTTGTAACCGGGTCGTAATCCTCCGGCGGCTCCCAGCCGACACCGTCCACATATTCGCCTCGTATAACGCCGTAGATTCCGGTGTAGCTTTCGTCAAACTGGGCCTCGGTGTTCGAGGATTCCCTTGTGATGTATTCCTTTATCTCGTCATAGCTTGCCCCTTTTTCAACCATGTGGTCCACGGTATCGGCAGCTACCCAGAGCACCGATTTTGCATTTTCAAGATAATTCTCAAGCTTTGCCGTTATCGCCGAAGTCTTGTCATCGCCCATTTCCCGGACATAGGAAAAAGACGAGCGGTAAATAACCCTCGTCGTAAAGGTCACAAGCAGCGCCATGAGTATAAATGTCACCGCAAGTACCAGGATCAGGCTCTTCCAATTATTTCTCATTGCTTTTTCCTAAACAGTCATTCCGCTTTCGTTCATTTCGGCAGCAACTATGATGCCGCCGCAATTCCTAAGCTCAAGCTGATGGAATATTTCTGCTGCGGCATGCTTGTCGCCTTTTCTCTTTGCTATCATCTCAAGCATTCTTGTATTCCTCGATCAGCTCTTTGATCTCCTCAAAGCTCTTTGCCTCCGGATTATCCTCAAGATATATTTTCAAGCTCCAGCATATCCGCAGAAGAATCTGCGATTATTCTTATCATCCTTTGATCCTCCGGTCATTCCGTTATTATTCCGCTATCTCGAATCCGCAGCTGCAGGCTCCGACCTCAAGCCGGTAAATACCGACCGTTAAGATTCCCGGAACATCAATGCTTTGCTCATCTGCGGAATTTTGATAAACGGTGCCCCTGTAGTTTTTTTCTTTGGTAAAAAAGGGCCCGGACTCTTCGTCCTTATATATTTTTATGCTTCTGTCGTACTCATGCTTCTCGCCGGTTCCGTTTGAAACCAGATAGTAAAGCCGGCCTTCACAATACTTAAAGACCTCAATGCCTATTTTGCCGTCATCAGGTTTATATCTCCTGTACGATTCCTCCGCTTCAACATTTTTTGTGACAAGATGCGGAAGCTTTTTCCCGCTGCCGATATACTCTTTAATTATTTCATGAAGCTCATTGAGCTTGTCATGATACTTCCGGGGATATATCTGCGAAGAAAAACCGATCCATGCTTTATCGAAATCAAAGGAGTAGCTGTAGCTCTCACCGTCGCATACAAACATATCGGTAAACTTCTTACCGTTCCATTTTTCCATCGAATACTTGTGAAAAACCTCTTCGATTTTCTTCATCACGGCGATATCGGTCAGATATTCGTTTACCTCGGGATTCTGATAATGCCAGTCCGCATGTGAAATTGAAATGCGCGCATGTTCATTGTCAACCGGCATGACAGACTCCCGATGGGAATTGCCGCACATATTTCCGCCGTAGCTGTAGCTGAATCCGGTCATCGGCTTTTTTTTAGAGCCTGCCCTCATCTTCGCATCGTCTATCATATCTTCTATTTTATCAGCGATCCACATGAACCCCACTCCTTAAAGCAGATATCAGAGCTCGGCCTTCCAGAGTCCGTGGAGATTGCAGTATTCATAAACGGCAACCGCCTTCTCACCGTCCGCAAGAACAAATTCTGCCTTAGGCTCTGTTCCGGGAACAAGATTTTTTACCTGGTAACCCTTGTCTGTTTCCAGAACAACAAATTTGATATAATGCTCTTCAAGCATGGGATGAAGTGTCGATCCCACCGCAACGCTTACCTTATTGCCATCGATTACGGCAGCAGGTATATGCTTCTCAAAAGCAGCCTCTGTAGTGTTTGCCACAAGCTCGCTCATCTTTTCGCCGCAGCATACCACGGGAACACCCGAATCATTAAGCTTAACTATTATATTTTTGCAATGCTCGCAAATATAGAATTTCATGATCCACCTCCGGTTGAATTGTACGGATTTCTCCGTTACCCCTAATTATATTATCACCTGAGGTTTATTACAAGCTTTTTTTCATGTATTTCCCATTTCGAGCTGGGCGCTTACAAGGCGGTAATATATTCCCTTCTTTTCCATCAGCTCACTGTGGCTTCCCACCTCCGCTATCTCATGTCCGTCAATGACCATGAGCCTGTCGGCATCCTTAAGCGTCGACAGCCTGTGCGCGATCGCAAAGGTCGTACAGTTTTTCCTCAGTCTTTCGATGGCCTTCTGTATCAGGTATTCGCTTTCTGTATCAAGATTCGAGCTGGCCTCATCAAGTATCAGTATCCTGGGACCGACAAGCACCGCCCTCGCGATAGCGAGCCTCTGCCTCTCTCCTCCCGAAATGTTAAAACCGTGCTCGCCGACATAGGTATTGTAGCCATCGGGAGTTTTCATGATAAAATCATGGGCATTGGCAAGCTTTGCCGCCCTGATGATCTCCTCCTTTGTCGCATCGGGCTTTGCAAATTTCAGATTGTTGTATATTGTTCCGGCGAAGAGAAAATTCTCCTGAAGAACGATTCCGAGCTGTGCATGGTACTCATCCTTCTTATATTTTTTTATGTCTATGCCGTCGATCTCTATGCTTCCGGCATTGACGTCGTACAGCCTCATGATAAGGTTGATAAGCGTCGATTTTCCCGTCCCGCTTGCACCGACCAGACCTATCATCTCGCCCGGCTTTGCCGTGAAACTGATGTTCTCAAGCACCGGCGAATAGGAATGATAGCCGAAACGGACATTCCTGAACTCGACCTTTCCTTCTATCCTGTGGGAAAGAGGTTCCTCGCTTTCCGGTATCAGCGGTTCCTCGTCCATGATATCGTAAATACGCTCAAGGCTTGTAAGCAGCGCAGTGATCCTTCTCGGCAGGAAGGTCATCCACTCAAGAGGACCGTAAAGTATCCATGCATAAGCAATGAGCTGCGTAAGCTGACCTAAAGTCAGATCGCCGTCAAATACACGCAGTCCGCCGTAAAGAGTGATCGCATATATACCCATGCTCATGGTAAACGTAAGTATGGGATAGAAAACAGCGAAGAAAACCTCATTTTTGACCGAGACCTCGGCAAAATCGTTTGTAAGCTTCTTAAACTTATGAGCTTCCTCCTTTTCGGTACCGAAGCTCTTTACCACCCTCATTCCGCCGAGCACATCCTGAAGTCCCGAGTTCAGCTTGTCGCTTTTGGTCCATTGCATATGGAAGCGCCTGTGGACATTTTTCCAGAAGGATATCGAAAGCCCAAGTGCCACGGGTACAAATATAACGGATATGAGCGTCAGCTTTACATTTATGCTCAGCATCACGACAATTGCCGCTATCATGTTAAAAATGCAGGACAGCATGCCCGAGAAGGCCTCTTCCATGAAGCCGCTGACTTCCTTTGTGTCCCTTGAAATGCGGTTGATGATGGCTCCCGCCCTTCTTTCGTCGATGAATGACATCGAAAGCATCTGCACCTTGCGGTAAAGCATATGTCTCATGTCAAGCGAGATTTTTGTTCCTACCGTGTTGCAGAGCCAGTATTTTGCAACGCCGGCCACAACTCCCACCGCCGTCACGCCGAGCATGGCTGCGGCAAAGATGCCGATCACCTTAAGATCCGCCTTTCCCGTAACCAGATATTTATCGATAAAAACCTGCTGAAATTTCGGTCTTAAAAGCTCGACTGCCGCCACAACAAACATTGTCAGGGCGATCACAAGCATATACAGCCTGTAGGAAAAACACAGCTTTGCGAATTTCCTGAGCACGCCCATATGCGAAGCGCTTTTATGCTCGCCGTGAGCACAGTAAGGACATATCGTCCTGCCCCGCATCGGCCTTCCGCATTCCGGACAGGTTTTTTCTCTCTCAAGGCTCACGATCCTCTCGCTTCCCTTATCGTGAAGTATCTCGACAGCCCTTGCAATATATGCCATACGGCTGATATGCTTGTGCGAAAAGCGAAGGAAAAGCTCGTCATAGTCCCTGTCCCTTCTTTTTAGCACAAGCATGCCCTGTCCCACACTGGGCTCGCATTTAAGCCTTTCGATATCGGATATTTCTATCCTCTCCCTGACGCTTCCGGCCTCGATCACACAGAGCTCATCGGCACTGACCGCCAGAAAGGAATCCTTCTGAATGATGCTGCCGTCACCTCTTATATCAAAGGGCGAGCAGTATTTTATCTTTTCTTTTGTCATTCCCGATGCCGTCTGCAGGGACAGAGGCATCGCAACATTTAAATTCATTTTCCGTCCTTCTTTTTATCCTATAAAAACAGATCCAGCTTTTTCAGTTCCCTGCCGCTAAGCCTGGTATAATCGGGGATTTCAAAGCGGTTTTCGTCAAGGTCTGTGATCAAAAGCCTCACATCGTTTAGATATATCACGCTGTTTGAATTCAGCCTGATGGTAAAGCGGCATCTGCCCTGTTTTGTTTCCACATCCCAGTAAGCAAAGCCGTGCTGCTCCTTTATATTGTTTATCTTTGTGATCACAGGCGTAAAATATCTGATGGCAAGCTGTTCCTTTACCATTTTTATGCTCTCCGCATCCAGATCCTTTTCAATATCCTTTATCACACCTATTTCCGGAGCCTTTTCGCTTGCTTCGCGCACGGAAATGTAACGGCCCGGATCCGTGAACGGAAAGCCGCTGAAAAAGTTTACCCTTTTGTAGAACTCTGTAATGTTTCCCGCCTCGTCGCTACCGTCTATCCTCGTTGTTTCCTGACCGTACAGCCCTTTATTTTTCTGTTTTTCCCCGGTCTTTACCAACAGCGAAACAAAGCCTCCTTTTGTTCGTTCAAAATGGGCGTTTGAACTGTCGAGATATCTTAATCTCAGCATCATCTTAGTTTCTTCTTCCATCTGCTCCATGGAAAATTCTTCGTTTTTATTATCCTCCATCTTACCCTCTTTTCTAATCTCTTAAAGCCAGCGCCTTGGTCTGAAGCTCGCGAAGCTTATAGTAGGTACCCTTAAGCTCTTCAAGCTCCTTGTGGCTTCCTTCTTCGACAACCTTGCCGTCGTCTATTACAATAAGATGATCCGCATCCCTTAAAGTCGAAAGACGGTGGGCTATCGAAATGGTAGTCCTGTCCTTTATCAGCATATTGATCGACGACTGTATCGCAAGCTCTGTTTCGGTATCGACAGATGCGGTCGCCTCGTCAAGTATCAGTATCTTCGGATCGGCCAGTATAGCCCTGGCGATGGAAATCCTCTGCTTTTCGCCTCCCGAAAGTGACCTTCCGGTTGCCCCGACTATCGTATCGTAACCGTCCGGGAGCTTGCATATGAAATCATGGGCGGAGGCAAGCACCGCTGCCCTTACCACCTCTTCTATGCTCGCGTTTTTATTGGTATAACGGATATTATCCGCCACGCTTCCAACAAAAATATAGGTTTCCTGCGAAACCATGGCAATATTTCCGCGAAGCGTGTCAAACGAAAGATTCTTTAGATCGTACCCGTCGATCTTCACCACGCCCTCATCCGGATCGTACAGCCTGTTGATGAGGCTTACGATGGTGGTCTTGCCCGCGCCGCTTCTTCCGACTATGCCCAGCATTTCTCCGCCCTTTACCTTAAAGCTTACGTTCTTTAAAACGGGCTTATGCTCTTCATAGCCGAAGGTCACGTTGTCAAGCTCCACATCACCCTTAAGCCTTTCGATCCTTACCGGATTCTCTTTCTCAACTATATCGGGCTTGGCATCGATTATCTCAAAAATCCTCTCCGACGCATTCATGCAGTTTGTAAACCATCTGATGCAGTTCGAAAAGAAATCCATCGGACCGTTTAACTGCTGGACATATCCGTCAAAGGTGATAAGAAGACCGAGCGAAAAGTTCTGCCTGTAAATGACAAGATAAGAACCGACAAGCCAGACCATCAGCCCCGCAAAGCCTTCTGCCGCCGTATATATCTCATAGAATTTGCTGTCATATTCAACAACAGCCATCTCGGCCTCTCTGAGCCTTCGGTTCGCCTTATCGAATCTTTCCGTTTCGTTTTCTTCCTTGCCGAAGGCCTTTACGACCCTTGCTCCGTTAAGATTGTCGTTTACCCTTGAATTAAGCGTCCTGTTTGCCCTGTGCCTTCTTCCGTAACGGTGCCACAGGACAGGCCTCATAAACCAGCTGATCATAAATGTAACAGGAATGAAAATCATCGAAAACAAAGCCAGCGTCACATTCAGCCTGAGCATGATCACGATAGTTGCGATAAGAGTAAAACTGTTTATGATAAAATAAGGCAGGGCATCGGTAAAAAAGCCCATGACCTCGTCTGCGTCCGATAGTACCCTTGTCATTAACGAGCCAGTCTGTTTGCTGTTATAAAATTTGATGGAAAGCCTGCCCATTGATGTAAATACATCGTTTTTCAGATTTCTTACCAGTCTCGGAGTGATTTTTGCCGTCAGCACTCCCTGCAGTATTCCCGTCAGCTGTATCGTAAGCTTGGTAAGTATCATCGTCAGCACCACGAGAGCCAGGGCAAGGACATAATCTTCAGGATCGAGCCCCAGTATCCCCATGAACTTTTCATCCTTTTTCAGCACCCTGTCATATAAAATCGTACCGTTAAGGTAGGGCCACACCAGATTTAAAAGTGCCGTGACGATGTAGCACATGAACTTTACCGCCAGCTTTGCCGTGTTGCCTCTAAGATATGAAACAGTCCTGATAAACAGAGAGCGCTTGTTCATGCACTTCGGGCATACCTTACGATCCTTGTCGGGATACATCGTTCCGCATTTTTCGCAGTAAAGGCCCTCGTTTTCATCCTCTAACGACTCTTCCTTTATCTTCCCGTTTTCCTTGTATTCGTTCACCAGCTTTTCGAGCTTTAAAACACCGTGTATGCACCTGTTTGACAGTATTGCAAGCCTTTCCTCGCTACCGTCCTTATTTACGGCGATCACGACGGCACCGGCAACCAGTCTCTCAATTTTCAGCCTGTCAATATCGTCAAGCATCACAAAACGATACTGCCACTGTCTTTTGAAATCGACCTGCCTTTCCCTGCGGTTAAGATTTCCCTTATAAAATCTTATCTCGTCATTCCCGCAGACCGCACTTGCAACAAAAAGACGCGCTCCGGCCTTTTCATTTTCAAACAGACCGATCCATCCTGCCGTAAAACGGCATTCCCCGTCACAGTCCGTTTCCGTAAAAAATGAGGCGCTTTTGTAGTCTATGTTCTCTCTTTCCAGCAGTTCAAGAAAATCGAGGCTGAATTTTTTGTCACCAAAAATATACATTGTTCATTCCCGGAATATCATGATTTTAATGTAATAATCATAATATAATATCAATGCTCCTTATGTCAAGTTTTATCGGTTTTCCGCATAAAAAATACCTTTTCCGGTCGCGGCTTTTTAACGTTTCCGAAAAAGGTATCTTTTTTAAACTCTTAAATTACAATTTCTTACCGGTAGCC
>ODAI014452021.1_pt1 | contig 14689 bp, 12 predicted proteins | sample 1539321 | NCBI WGS metagenome assembly ODAI01 (sample SAMN02144231, study PRJEB22623) | gut metagenome | biome: sheep rumen | host: Ovis aries | place: New Zealand
CTTTACGCCCGGGATGATTTTTATGCCGCCGGTACAACGGACGACGGACAGGCGGTGCTTTACTCCTCCCTGACGGGAGAGCTCTGGACACCCGTGAATCTGACAGAGCAGCACTATTGGGAGGAAAAGGGGCGGCTGCCGAAGGGCGGCGCCGTGAAGCTCTTTTTCGAGCCCTGCATGGATCAGATTCTGCTGGTCAGTGCCGGCGGGGACGTGGCGATCCTTCCGGAGTGTCCGAAATGCGTGAAGATCCTGCATCTGACAGGCCGCAGGGTGACGGACGCGGCCTATGAGGATCACCGGATGACCTTCACCTATGACGACGGGGAAACGGAGACCTTCTCTCTGGCCACCGCGGACCGGATCCGGGTGTCACTGAGCTTTGTGAAGGAAGCCTGCGCGTCGGGCGGCGAGCTGATCGACGTCCGCCCGCAGCACCGGCGGCTTCAGGAGGGGCCGATCCCCTGTACCGCCGCCGTCGATCCCGAGGAGCTGGACGATTACCTCAAAAACAAAGACCCGGATACAAGGCTGTTTTTTATCTGCAGCTTCGGCACTGTCGCCGACCAGGCGACCTGGCATGCCTACCGCCTGGGCTTTCGCAACGCCCGGTCTGTCGGCGGCTGGCACAAGGGACTTCATATTGATTGACGAACGAATTGATTGATGTACGAAGGAGAAACCATCATGAAGGATTTCAGTAAAGACGCGGCGCAGGACCTGGCGCTGAATCTGGACGCGCTGAGCCAGGTCTCCGGCGGGGCCAAAAAGCCCTATGGCGGGACTGTGCTCCACTTCCCCGACAACTGCCCGCAGTGCGGCGCGGAGCTCATCAAGACGCGCGGCGCCAAAGTGATCGTCTGCTTTAAATGCGGCGCCGAGATCGTAGGCACACCGTAACTTATGCTTATCGCAGACAGGCGTCTGAAACAACACTGAACGGACAGAGGTACAAAATGAAAAGGAACAACATCGTCAGACAGATGACTGCGGCGGCGCTGGCGTTGGTACTGCTGCTCTCTCTCGCAGCCTGCGGACAGAGCGCGCCCGCGCAGGACGCGGCGAACGACCGCTCCGCCGAAACGCTCAGGGGCGTCTATGAGGCTCTGCTGGCTCCGGACTCCGATTACAGCCAAAACAAGGCTCTGTACCTGGATTTCTACCCGGAGCTGGAGTACAGCGAAACTCTGGAGGCCGACCGCATCAATCTCTCCCGCAAGGCCAACGGAAACGAGTATTTTACCGACAGCTCCACCGACTTCGTACTGGACGGAGACTATCTGACCGCCGTGATCGCCTCGGATGATTTCGTGGGGATTGCCCGCGTGCAGGAAATGGCGAACGCGGTTGCCGGCTATCTCGGCATGGAGCCGGATCTGGTCAGCGGCTATCTGAACGGTCTGAGCGACCCGTCGATCGAGACCGGGAATTTCAGCATGAGCGAGGATGAGGCCGCCGGGACCTTCACCTTCAGGCTTTACGTCGGCGGCCCCTGGGACATGAAGGAGCTCGACCGGATGGTGCTCAGCGAGGCGGTGCTGGACGCCGAGCCGCTGGGTGAGGAATATACCAGCCAGGGCGGCAGCGTGGGCAAAATGCAGTATCTGGCCAACGGCAGCGCGGACAGCTACACGGCGCTCTTTGCCGAGTACGGCGAGCTGGATGACGTGGCGTATCAGTCCATCGTGAATATGATCACGCTGCGCCGGCCGACGGGCTGGGAGGCCTTCCTGGCCGACTTCACCGAGCTGAAGGAGCTGGAGACGGACGCTTACACCGTCGATCTCGACCCGGACGACGCGGTCATCGCAGAAATCATGGGCGAGAGGAACGAAAAGTTCAGTTACGTGCTTGTGCGCTTCGGCGCCGAGGTGTATGATGAGGAAGAAACTGGAAGTACTGTGCCGGACGCCGAGACCTTTGCGGAGTTTTATTTCCGCGCGGTAGCCGGGATCCCGCAGGGCACGGCGGGCTCCTCCCTGGCCGCGGCGCAGACTGCCTGCGACGTGCTGGGCTTTGCTTTCGGCAACGAGCTCTATCTTGCGCCCGAGGATACGCTGCGCGCCAGAGTGCTGGAGGCCTGGGACATTCTGTCGGACGAGGAGAAGGCAAACTTCGGCGTAAACTTCCCTGCTCTGAACGATCTGCTGAACAGCTGCTTTGAGGATTGGGAAAGCAATCGCGGCCGTTTTGACGACGCCGGGGCGGCGGATACGATGGACGAGCTGCTCGCGGACGGGACCGCGCAATGGTCCTGGGAGGCGCTGAGCGTCAACACCCCGACGGGCGGCAGCGAGGCTTGATGAGGAGAACGCTATGATTTCATTACGCGGACCGAAACTGAAGATCTTCGCCGCCGTGCTGGCGGTGATCGCCCTTGCGGCGGGAGTTTATCTCACCTTTTTCCGCTCGCAGGGCTTTGTGAAGACAACGGGCACCATCGTCTCTCTGCGTGAGGAGACAAGCGACGACAGCTCGGTATACTTTCCCACGGTGGAGTACAGCGTGGACGGAAAGACCTACACCGGCGAGCTGGACACCGGCAGCGGCTCCTATAAGATCGGCAAAACGATCACGGTCCTGTACGATCCCAATGATCCCTCGGTCGTGCACGACGGAGGGGGCGTTGGCATTTATCTCATGGTCGTTGGCGCCGCGATCCTCGCGGTCGTGATCTGGAGCACCGTCCAGAAGCAGCGCGGCCTGAAGCAGCTCGAAGAGCAGCACGCGCTGCACGGCGGTGCCGGTCTCGCTCCCTCCGTGCAGGGCGAGGAGCGCGAGCTCTACTTTCTGTCGGATACCGGCACGGCGAAGGTCGGCCACCGCATCGAGGACAGGCAGCGCCGGGTGCTGTACGAGGCGAAGATGACGAAGTTTAGCCTCACCTCGCCCTACGGCTTTGATTTCATCGACCACGAGCATGGCCGCGTCACGCCGCATCTGGTGGGACACGAGGAGGAATCGGACTGGAACTCCTTCCTTCTGGACAGCAACTATACCTTTGAGTTCGATGGCGAGGATATCTGGAAGGTTCTGAAGAACAACGGGATCGACGTCAGGACCGAGCGCATGGACGGCGGCGTCTGGCCGCTCTACCGCATCTCGCGCGACGGTGCGGAGATCGCGGTTCTGGAATCGAGCAGCCAGTACGTCCATGAGGAGGACGCCGCGCAGCACAGCGTGGTCAGCAAGCTTGCGGTTCCGGGCTTTTACCGCATCCGGACGCGCGAGGAAACGCTGGACGCGGTGTTTCTGACGGCCATGGCCTTCGCGCGCAGCCGCGCGCTCAATGACGAGGGCGGAACCTTCGGCAAGCAGCTCCGGTCAGGCTTCGGAAAGAAATAATAACAAACAGGAGATCGATTATGGCAGAGGAAAAACGCTTTGCAAAAGCGACATGGCGGATCATGGAGCAGCTTCTGGAGGTAGACAACCTGGAGGATGCGCTTGCCGGAAGTCTGGAAATCATCGTCAGCACGCTCAACAGCGAGGCCGGCGCGATCTGGTTACTCGATCGGAAGGCCGACCGGCTGAGCCCTCTGTTCCATATCGGCCCCGGGGACATCTCCAATATCACCGTTGAAAACGGCCTGGGGATCGAGGGTCTTGTCACCAAAACCGGGAAATCGGTCATGGTGGAGGACGCCGCCAGCGATCCCCGCTTCGACGGAAGCGTCTTCGACGACAACGGGCTTGTGACGAAGACGATGCTCTGCGTGCCGCTGAACAATCTGCACGACATCATCGGCTGTGTTCAGGTCGTCAACAAGAAGGACGGCAGTCTCTACGACGCCGAGGAGCTGCAGCTTTGCGAGCGGATGGCCTCTCTGGCCGCCATCACCATCGACGAGAAGGGGCTTCTGGTCGATCTGAGCGAAAAGAAAGAGATCCTCGCGGAGCTGAAGGATGTCACCAAGGAATTCCAGACGGGCGACACGGTGCTGCAGGTGCTCAAGGGCGTCAATCTGGAAGTGTATAAAAACGAATTTGTCGTGGTGCTGGGCGAATCCGGCTGCGGCAAGTCCACCATGATGAACATCCTCGGCGGCATGGATTCTCTCACGGACGGGAAGCTGTTGATCGAGGGGAAGGACTTCTCCCACCCCTCGGACGCGGAGCTGACGAAGTTCCGGCGCGAATATGTGGGCTTTATTTTCCAGGCGTACAATCTCATGCCGAACCTGACGGCGCAGGAAAACGTGGAGTTTATCGCCGAGCTGGCAGACGACCCCATGCCTGCGGCGGAGGCGATCGCCAAGGTCAAGCTGACGGAGCGAGCGAACAACTGCCCCGGTCAGATGTCCGGCGGGCAGCAGCAGCGGGTGTCCATCGCCCGCGCCATTGTCAAGCGCCCGAAGCTCATCCTGGCCGACGAGCCCACGGCGGCACTGGACTATACCACCAGCATCGAGGTGCTCGCCGTGATCGAGGATATCGTCAGGAATCAGGGCACGACCGTCATGATGGTCACCCACAACCCGGAGATCGCCAAGATGGCCGACCGTGTTGTCAAGGTGCGCAGCGGAAGGATCGCCAGCATCAAGAAAAATATGCATCCGCTGCACGCGGAAGAGCTTGTGTGGTGAGCGCGGATGAAACGGACACAGTTGAAGGATGCGGTGCGGAACATATGGAAGCAGAGAGTCTCATGGTTTGCCATTGTCATCATTGCGATGCTCTCGGTGATGGCGTATCTGGGCATTCATTTTGCTTCGCACGGGATCGCGCGTAACGCCAACAGCTTTTACGATCAAACACATTTCCGCGACATCGAAATCGTTTCGACGCTTCTCCTCACGCAGGACGACCTCGACGCCGTTCTGGCCGTGGAGGGCGTGCGCGATGCGGAAGGCCTGTACCGGACGAACGGTAAAATCGAAAGCGAAGGCCTGCGCGCCAATGTGGATGTGGTCTCCTTGACAGAGCGCATCAGTACGCCGCTGCTTCTGGAGGGGCGGCTGCCCGAGTCCGCCGACGAATGCGCGGCGGAGCAGCCCGTGCTGCAGACGCTGGGGCTGTCGATCGGCGATACCGTCCGCGTCACAGACGCGCACGGAGCCGCGGCGGAGCATCTTCTCCGAAACGAGTTCGTCATTACCGGCGTCGTCGACCATCCCGATCACGCCTGCTGGCCGGCGCAGATCCCGGGGAACCGGGACCTGGTCGTTTTGCCGGAGGCCTTTGACCGGGACGCGCTGGACGGCTGCTTTATGAAAGCGGTGCTGCTGCTGGAGGACGTCGGCGGGGCGGATCGCTTCGGCGACGAATACGAAAGCGCCGTCGAAGCGGTCATGCAGCGGCTGGAAGCCCTGCGCGCCGCTCGCGAGGAGACGCGGTACAGCGAGATAAAGAATACCTATCAGGCAAAGCTGGATGAAAACAGAGGGCAGCTGGACGAGGCGCGGGACGAGCTGGACGAGGCCCGCCGGGACTTGGACGACGGCTATGCGGCGGCCGACGAAGGCGAACGGAAGCTGCAGGACGCCCAGACACAGCTGGCCGAGTCAAAGCGGCAGCTGGAGGCCTCTCAGGCGCAGCTTGAAGACGCGAGCAATCAGCTTTACGCGGCAGAAGCTCAGCTGAATCAATCGAAGGCGGAGCTGCGCGAGGCCCAGGCCGTTCTGCAGGAGGCCAAGTCCCTGCTGGACGAAGGCCGGGCCGAGCTGGAAGACGGCTGGAGCCTGCTGGAGGACGCGAAGGCCTCTGTCCGTGCCTCGATCCGCTCCGCGGTGGACTCTGTCTGCGGAGAAGCCGCCGGACAGATCCAATGGGCCGGCCGGATGCCGTCAAATGTGGACAGCGAAAGCGCAACGGCCATGGATTTTTGGATCACCGCGGACTACCGCTGCGATCTCAATCAGTCTCTGGCTGATAACGTCAGCGCTTTCATTGAGTCCGACGCGATATCGGACGAGCTTCTCGAGCAGGCGTATGTGAGCCTGACCGGCACGGAGGAGGGCTTTGATCCGGCGCTCATGAGAGCCGAGCTGTCTGGGGCTGCCGCTTCCGCGGCGAGCTCCTTCGACGGATCGTATAGCGATCTGGCCTCCTCCTGCGCCCGATGGGATGAGGGCCACGCGAGCTATTACGCCAGTCTTTCCGAATACCGGAGCGGGAAGGCGCAGTACGACGCGGGCATGGACCAGGTCGCGGCGGGCGAACAGAGCTACCGGAACGCCCTCGATCGGTACGAAGCCGGACGCAGGGACTATGAGGAGGGCCTGTCCGCTTATGAGCAGGGCCTTGCCGATTATGAGGCGGGCCGGGAGGAGCTGGCGGCGAAGCGCTCAGAGCTTGCGGACGGAGAGCTTGCCTATGCGCAGGCTCTGAAGGAGTACGAGGAAGGCGAAGCGCGTCTGGCTCAGGCGCAGGCGCAGTTCGACTCGCTCGATCCCTGCCGCTGGGTCATCCTGGACCTCACAGGCAACCCAAGCTATCTCAACATCAGCAACGCGGTCAACAACACCGCGGACATGGGCATGACCTTCGCCCTGGTGTTCGTGCTGGTCGGCGCGCTTGTCATCTATGCCACGGTCGGACGCATCGTGGACGAGCAGCGCCGTCTCGTCGGCGCGACGAAGGCTCTGGGGCTGTTCAACCGGGAGATTTTTGCCAAATATCTGCTCTTCGGCGTCTCCGCGACCGTTCTCGGGATGCTGCTCGGTATTGCCGGAGGCTATTTCGGCATCCAGCGGATCCTGCTGTATGTCTACGGGCGCTACTATGTTTACGGCGCGGGGAAAAACGCCTTCCTCGGCGGCATGACGGCCGGCGTGCTTCTGGCCGGAACGGCCCTGGCGTCGCTTGCCGTGTACAGCGCGTGCTCGTCGCTCATGCGCGCCACGGCGACAAACCTCATGCAGGAAAAAACGCCGGAGCGGCGCCGCGGAGAGGGCGCGGGCGGGCGCCGGAAGGGCTCGCTGTATACCCGCCTCATCCTGCGCAATATGCGCTCCGACTGCAAGCGCGTCGTCGTCACCGTCGTCAGCGTGGCGGGCTGCTGCGCGCTGCTCGTGGCGGGCTTTACCATGCGGCAGAGCGTCATGAAGGCGCTCAACGCCCAATTCGATGAGATCACGAAGTACGATCTGCAGATTCGCTTTGATCCGGAGGTATCCGATGCCGCGCAGGGCGAGCTGGAGGCGCTGCTGACGGAGTCCGGTACGGACTGGGTGCTCGCCCATGCGTCCACAAGGACCTTCAGCGTCGGCGGCAAGCTCCTGAGCGCGAACCTGCTCTGCGGTGATCTGGCCGCGCTCGACCGCTTCTATGCGCGGCTCGATCCCGACGAGGACAGGGCCCTCGAGCGGCCGGGAGAGGGCGTCTGGGTCCGGCAGCGTGTTGCGGAGCTGGACGGCGTTGCCGCCGGGGATATCATCACCTTCTATGACAGCGCCATGAAGCCCTGCCGGCTTCCGGTGGCGGGCATATTCCGCATTTACGCCGGGCAGGAGATGATCCTCGATACGGAGCAATACGAGAAATACTTTGGCCAGGCGCCGGAGAGCAATGTCTTTTTCCTCCGGCTGAACGGAGCGGACGCCGACTCGCTGAAGACGCGGGCGCATGAAATCGCCGGCGTGGAGGAGCTCACCGACGTCGCGGAAACCCGCGCCATGTATCAAAGCCTGGCCTCGGTGCTCAACCTGATCGCGCTGATGTTCGTCGGCATTGCGGGCTTGATGGCCTTCTTCATCCTGCTGAATCTGGTCAATATGCAGCTCAATCAGAAAAAGCGGGAGCTCACCGTCATGCGCATCAACGGTTTTTCCGTCCGTGAGGTCAAGGCTTATGTGCTGCGGGAGTCGATCCTGTCCACGGCGCTCGGCATCCTTCTGGGGCTGGGCACCGGCTCGCTGCTCGGCTATCGGGTCATCCGGCTGCTCGAAGGCGTTTCCGTGCGCTTCATGCGCAACATTCAGTGGGAAGCCTGGGTCATCGGCGCCGCGATCACAGTCATCTATGCCGTCATCATCCAGATGGCCGCGCTGCGGAAGGTGAAGGGCCTGAAGCTCACGGACCTGAACTGACAGCACCCGGGGAGGAACACAGAGATGTACGAGTTTTTTAACGAGGGCTTTTTCGGCTACGGCGAAAAGGGAGACTTTGAATTCTATTCCTTCTGGCACTTCCTGCCTCTTTGCGTGATCGCTCTTTGCATCACGGCGATCATCCTTTACCGGGACAGGCTGCGGGTGTGGCGGGGCGACCGGCGTTTTCGCTTTATCTTCGCCTTTATCATGCTGATGGTGGAAATGTCCTTCTTCTGGCGCCTGCTTTATGTCGGCAACGAATACGGCGCGCACTCGCTGATGACCCTGCTGCCCTTCCAGGTGTGCCAGTGGGGCCTGTACTGCGCGGCCTTCGCGCTGATGAGCGAAAACGAGACCCTGCTGGGCATCAACTTTTTTGTGACCCTGGGCCTGACCGGGGCGGCGCTTTTCATCCCCAGCGTGATCGTGCGCACCGGGCCGACCTATTATCGCTATTACCAGTTCTGGATCGAGCACGGAAGCCCCGTGATCGCGGTGATTTATATGATGGCCGTCCACGGAAAACGGCCGAAGTACCGGCACCTGTGGCTGTCGGTGGGGCTTCTGATGCTGCTCTCGATCCCCAGCGTGATCGCCAATCACCGCATCCCGAACGCCAATTACATGTATCTGGGCAATTTCGTCCCGGGCAGCGAATACACCGTGGACCCGCTGAGCTTCATGCCGAAGGCGCAGCTGCCCCGCTATATACTGACCATGGCCCTGGTCGTCGCGCTGTTTCACGGCCTGTATTTCCTCTGGAAGCAGATCGAAACCGCGCATATGCGCAGGAGAGAACGCCGCGCGCAGTCCGCGTGACGCGCGCGGCGCAAACCGGCCGCAGACACAGGCATCAGCTATTTTGACCTGAAAACGGCAGCCATGCAGGCAGGCCGGGGATACAGAAAACAGAAAAAAGGAGAAAACGCACGTGAAATCTGACATCATTCAAATCGACAATCAAGGCGCCGGCTTTCGGGATGTCCTGGAACATACGGCGAGGACCGCCCGCTTCAGAGCGCTGAGTCATCGGGATAGTCTGCGGCTTCGTCTTCTGGCGGAAGAAATGCTCAGCATGCTCAGAGAGCTTACGGGAAAAACCGAGGCGAAATTCTGGATTGAATCCGACGGGAAGCGCTTTGAGCTGCATCTGCTGGCCCATCCGCTCATCACGGGACAGATGCGCCGGGATCTGCTCTCGGTCTCCTCGACCGGGAAGAATGCCGCCGCCACCGGCGTGCTGGGAAAGCTGCGCAGCATCTTTGAGAGCGCCTTTGACATGACGGCCGTCAACGATCCCTCCAGCTACTATCTGCAGGGGCTTCTGCTCACCTCGAGCTCGGAGGGGATCGATCCCATGTCTTATTCTGTCAGCGCAAGCATGGCCGCCTGGTCGATGCAGAAATACCGGACGACTGTCGCTGCGGAAAAAGAGTCCAGCACCGAAGCCATGCAGGAATGGGATGAGCTGGAGAAATCCATCATTGCCAATCTGGCCGACGAGGTCAGCATCTCGATCCGCGGCAGCGAGGTCGAAATGGTCGTCTTTTATAACTGCTGAAACCCATGAGACTGTTCTCCGACAGGAGATCCGATCGCTGGCTGGTGCTGGACCAGAGCTTTTTCTCCATGTTCATCACCTTTTCTCTGATTGAGCTGGCCAACGTCGGGGCGGGACTGATCGACGGTCTCATCGTCAGCAATTTTCTGGATGCCTCCTCCATGGCCGCGGCCGGGATCGCGCATCCGATCTTCAGCATCTCCGGCATCTTCGGCGGCATGTTTGCCGCGGGCATGCAGACACTTTGCACTCGGGAGCTGGGCAAGGGCGACGTGCGCGCCTTTAACCGCCTCTTCAGCGCCGTCATGATCCTCGGCACGGGTTTTTCCGCCGCTCTGACGGCGATCCTGCTGATCGGCGCGACGCCGCTTGCGATGCTGCTGGGCGCCTCGGGAAAGGGCGCGTCCCTGGCGGCGCCCGCGGCGCTGTACCTGCGCGGCGTGGGGATCGGCCTGCCCGCGCTGATCATGACCGGCTTGCGCCCGCTGTCCATCGCCGCCTATAACGAATCCGAAAGCATCATGTTCGCCTGGACCTGGCACGATCGGTTCAATCGCGAAAGAGCCGATTCCATCGTGCCGTTTACAAAGGACATCCCTGTTGCCCTGCGTTTGAAGCCGGGACTCCTGCTGTCGGAGCTCTTTGAAACTATCAGTACCCAGATCAGAGAGGGGATCTCTCACGGAAGAGTATCCTACTGGATCGAAAATGGCTCATACTTCGGAAAAGATCTCGTCTGCCTTTTATATCAGGGAGATACCTGCGAATCCCGCGGGGGCGGCGGGATCGTCCGCAGCGACAGCGCCGCCATGACTGTCGGAGATGTCATCCGCCAGGCGCATCGGGACAGACCGGAGACGGGATCATGATTTGGGTGATCCTGACCATAGCTTCGGCAGTCCTCCTGGGCCTGAATGAGTAATTATGCTTTTTGCACGAAAAAAATTGAAATAATCTTTGCCTGCTTACGCAGTCAGGTGATATAATAAGCAGCATAAAGCGCGATCGTTTTCTGCCGTCGGGCGCTGCCGGCTCGCTGACGCCGGTCAAGATCGGAAGAACAGGCGTTTTTCACGGTGCAGATGCGGCCGCAAAGGAAAAATGACAGTCAAAAAACCACCTGTAGGAGGAAACCATATGCTGAACATCGCAAAGAACACCCAGGCGTCCGAGCTGAGCGTCGCCCTGACCGGGCGGCTGGACACCACCACCGCGCCGGAGCTGGAGAAGGAGCTGAAGGCGTCCCTGGACGGTGTGACGGCGCTGACCATCGACATGGCAGCGCTCGAGTACATCTCCTCCGCCGGCCTGCGCGTTCTCCTTTCCGCGCAGAAGATCATGAACCGGCAGGGACAGATGAAGCTCATCCATGTGGGCGAGACGATCATGGAGATTTTTGAGGTCACCGGCTTCTCCGACATTCTGACCATCGAATGAAGATCATACGAGGAATCAAAATCGGCGGCCTGCAGCAGAAGATCTTCACTCTGATGCTGATTTTCATCATCGCCCTGATCGGCGCCTACGCCGCGGTCGCCGCTTATCAGCAAAGGAATCTTGCCGGCGTCGTGCAGGAAGCAAGCGTCGAGCAGCAGGCCTCCATCGCGTCCGTCTCGGAGCAGACGATGCAGGCCGTATTGGAAAACTCCATGTCGCAGTCGACGGCGCTGCAGGCCTATATCGCCAACGACCTGTTTGCCGATGTGCAGACGGACGTGCGTACCCTGCAGGCCTTCTCCGAGGAGCTGTTTGAACACAGCGGCAGCTTCCCCGCCCATCCCTTCGCCGAGCCGGACCCGAAAAACGACGGGATCCCGTCCGCGCAGATTCAGCATGAGGAAGGGGTCGATCCCGCCGAATCCGAGTCGCTGGGGCTTGTGGCCAATATGAGCGAGGTCATGCTCGCCATGTTTGAAAGCTCTGACAAGCTCAGCTCCTGTTTTGTCGCCACCACGGACGGCTGCATTCTCTTTGTGGACGACCGGGCCGGGGCCTATGTCTCCGAAAGCGGCGAGGTGTATCCCTTTGCGGTGCGTGAGCGCCCCTGGTACACCCAGGCAGTCGAGGAGGGACAGCTCATTTTCACCGGCGTGGAGCTGGACGCCTTTACGGATATCCCGGGCCTTGTCTGCGCCGCTCCCGTCTACCGGGACGGTGAGCTCGTCGCCGTGGTCGGCGCGGATATCTTCCTCACCTCCGTCAGCGATTATGTTCAGAACACGGCCTCCGAGGGCAGCTTTCTCTGTGTGATCAACGAGGAGGGCCAGGTGCTCTTTTCCCCGCGGCAGGAGGGTGTCTTCAAGGCGACGCTCTCGGCTGAGGCCGCGGATCTGCGCCAGACCGGAAACAGGGAGCTTGCCGACTTTGTATCGCTCTCGCTCAGCGAGCGAACGCCGCTGACGCTCCTGGAGATCGACGGCAGGGAGTATTATCTGACAGGCGCGCCCATGGAAACCCTGGGCTGGGCTGTCCTCTCCGTGGTGGAAAAGGAAATCACCAACCAGCCGGCGGCCATGATGCTGGGCCAATATGATCAGATCAGCGCCGACGCGCTCTCTGCCTATGAGCACGGGGCAAAGCAGTCGGCAAAGACGATCGCCGTGCTGACCGCCGCGATCCTGATCCTGGCGATTGCCGGCGCGCTGTTCGTTGCCGGCCGCGTGGTCAAGCCGCTGGAGCTTATGACCAGGCGCATCAACGCCCTCAGCGGCAGCGACCAGGCCTTCGAGATGGAGGACGCCTACCGCACGGACGACGAGATCGAGATCCTGGCCGAGTCCTTCGCCTCTCTGTCCAGGCGGACGCGGAACTATATCAGCCAGATCACCGAGATCACGGCGGAAAAGGAGCGCATCGGCACGGAGCTTGCGCTGGCGACCCGGATCCAGGCGGATATGCTGCCGAACATTTTCCCGGCCTTCCCCGAGCGCCCGGATTTCGACATCTATGCGAGCATGGACCCGGCCAAGGAGGTCGGCGGCGATTTCTACGACTTCTTCCTGATCGACGAGAAGCATTTGGGGCTCGTGATGGCGGACGTCTCCGGCAAGGGCGTGCCCGCGGCGCTCTTTATGATGATCTCCAAGATCCTGGTGCAGAACTTCGCCATGACCGGGCGCAGCCCCGCGCAGGTGCTGCAGGCGGTCAACAACCAGATCTGCTCCAACAACCGCGAGGAGATGTTCGTCACCGTATGGTTCGGCGTGCTGGATACGGAAACGGGGATCATCACCGCGGCCAACGCCGGGCACGAGTACCCGGTGCTGATGCAGCAGGGCGGCCGGTTTGAGCTGCTGAAGGACAAGCACGGGCTTGTCATCGGGGCCATGGACGGCGTTCGCTACAGAGAATACGAGCTGAAGCTGACACAGGGCTCGAAGCTCTTCCTCTACACGGACGGCGTCCCCGAGGCGACCAACGCCCAAAACGAGCTGTTCGGCACAGAGCGGATGCTCGCTGCGCTCAATGAAGATCCCGGCGCCTCGCCGGAGGGCATTCTGCGTAATGTCCGCGCCGCGGTGGACGGCTTCGTTCTGGAAGCGGAGCAGTTTGACGATCTGACCATGCTTTGCCTGGAATACAAGGGGGACACAAGTATGACGGCAATCTGTAAGGAATTGAGTGTTCCGGCGGAGGTCGAAAAGCTCCCCGAGCTGCTCTCCTTCCTTGAGCAGCAGCTGGAGGAGGCGGGCTGCCCGATGAAGACGCAGATGCAGATCAGCGTGGCCGCGGAGGAGATTTTCGTCAACATCGCCCATTATGCCTACGCCCCGGGAAAGGGCATCGCCACCGTGCGTTTGACCATCAGCCGGGAGCCGGCCAGGGCGACCATCACCTTTATCGACCGGGGGACCCCCTTCGACCCGCTGAAAAAGGAGGACCCGGACGTGACGCTCTCCGCGGAGGAGCGCGCCATCGGCGGCCTTGGCATCTATATGACGAAAAAGACCATGGACGAGGTATTTTACGAATACAAGGATCGTCAGAACCGGCTGACATTGGTCAAGAATCTATAATACGAGGAGGAAAACGCGCATGAAATCTGATATCATTCTGATCGACAACCAGGGAAAAGGCTTCGCCGACGCGCTGGAGGAGACGAAAAAGGTCGCTTCCTACACGGGGCTTGAGCCGAAGCTCACCACCCGGCTGCAGCTCATGACGGAGGAGATGCTGAGCCTCGCGCGGAGCGTGACAGGTGAGATGCAGGCGTCCTTCTGGCTTGAGAGCGAGGGCAGCCGCTTTGACCTGCACATGGCGACCAAGACCGTCATGGACAAGGAAAAGCGCTATCTTCTGCTGTCTGCCGCTTCCTCCCGGAAGAACGAGGCGGCGAAGGGCTTCCTCGGAAAGCTGCGCGACAAGCTGGAGGAGGCCATGGCCTCCGAGGCGGATCATTCCGAGCAGGAGATCCCCGCGTATATCGCAAGCGATGTGGCCAATTATGCGATCGAGGATCCGGAATGGGACGGCTATGAGCGCTCTGTGCTGCGGCGTCTGGCCGACACGATCAAAATCGCCATCCGCGGCGGTCAGGTCGAGATCATTGTCAGTAAAAACTTTGCCGAATAATTCAACGAACCACGATAACAGGAGGAAAAAAAGATGAAGATCAAAAAGACGCTCAATGAGAAGAAGCTGGTCGTCGAGCTGGAGGGCCGCCTGGACACCACGACGGCGCCGCAGCTGGAGGAGGAACTGAAGAACAGTCTGGACGGCGTCACCGAGCTGGTCCTTGACCTGGAAACGCTGGAGTACATCTCCTCCGCCGGACTGCGTGTGCTGCTGAGCGCGTACAAGACGATGCGCGGCAAGGGCAGCATGAAGATCACGAACGCCAACGAACTGGTGAAGGAGGTCTTTGAAGTCACCGGCTTCTCCGACTTCCTTCCGATCGAATAAACCGGCGGAGCCTGCGCTCCGCCTCAAGCTGTCGACAAAGTGTCGACAGCTTGAGCAGCAAAAAGGGAACTTCTGAAAAAAGTTCCCTTTTTGTATGGATTGAACGCAGAAAGGTGACTCCCGCCCCCTCTCTGCGCTCTCCCCCTGCAGGCCTTTCCCTGGCCGCAGAGCTTTGTCTACAGTCTGCGGCGGA